>VOFG01000598.1_pt1 | contig 38001 bp, 51 predicted proteins | sample 5384171 | NCBI WGS metagenome assembly VOFG01 (sample SAMN12384726, study PRJNA508395) | human gut metagenome | isolation source: healthy gut F | host: Homo sapiens
TTTAAATATAACATTTAGCACAGAAAACAGAGATCCATGCCGTCCTGAACAATACGCTCGGTACGTGTATCAATTGAGCTTGTAGCCTCATCGAGGATGAGAACAGGCGGATCGGCGATAGCGGCGCGCGCAATGGCTAGAAGCTGGCGCTGGTACCTGGCTTAGGTTTGCACCGTCACCTGTCAGTACAGTATTGTAGCCGTCAGGAAGCTGGCGGATAAACGTATCGGCGTTTGCCAGGCGGGCAGCTGCGTATACTTCATCATCTGTGGCATCAAGCTTGCCGTAGCGGATGTTTTCCATGACAGTAGCTGTGAAAAGATGGGTATCCTGCAAAACAATGCCAAGAGACGCAGATCTGCCTTTTTAATCTTGTTTATATTGATGCCGTCATATCTTATCTTGCCGTCTGCTATATCGTAGAAGCGGTTGATAAGGTTAGTGATGGTAGTCTTTCCAGCTCCGGTGGTGCCAACAAAGGCAATCTTCTGACCGGGTGTTGCAAAAGATCCACATCGTGCAGTACAATTTTCTCAGGCACATATCCGAAATCCACATCGTTAAATACCACATCGCCTTCAAGCTTTTTATAGTCCACAGAGCCGTCAGCCTGATGAGTATGCTTCCATGCCCATAAGCCGGTGTGTTCAGGGTTTCGGTAAGTTTTCCGTTTTCTTCCTTAGCATTTACCAGTGAGACATAGCCCTCGTCAGTCTCAGGCGTTTCGTCGAGCAGAGAGAAGATACGGTCGCATCCGGCAAGTGCCATGACGATACTGTTGAACTGCTGGCTGACCTGCGAGATAGGCATGTTAAAGCTCTTGTTAAAGGTCAGAAAGCTCGCAAGCTTACCAAGGGTCAGACCGCCAAAGCCTGAAAGAGCCATAACACCGCCTGCAAGAGCGCAGAGCACGTAGCTTAGATTTCCAATCTGTGCGTTTACAGGACCGAGCATGTTGGAGTACATGTTGGCATTGTAGGCGCTTTCAAAGAGCTCATCGTTTATTTTGTCGAAGGCTTCAATATTTTCCTGCTCGTGGGTAAATACCTTGACTACCTTCTGGCCGTTGAGCATTTCCTCGATGAAGCCGTTAACCTTGCCGAGGTCGCGCTGCTGCGCAAGGAAATAGCGGCTGGAGAAGCCTGCAAATTTCTTTGTCACGACTGTTGTTACGATTACCATTACGATAGTTAGTACGGTGAGCGGAATATTTAATATGACCATTGAAACAAAAACGCTCACAACAGTGATAGCACTGTTAAGTATCTGCGGAAGACTCTGGCTGATGAGCTGGCGGAGTGTATCGATATCGTTTGTATAAATTGACATGATATCGCCGTGCGCATGTGAGTCAAAGTATCGGATTGGCAGATCCTGCATATGGGAAAAGAGCTCAACACGCAGGTTCTTAATGGTGCCCTGTGATACGTAGATCATTATTTTGCTGTATGCAAACGTACTGATGACGCCGATGCCGTAGAATACGGCGACCCTTCCCATTGCTGCAAGGAGTGGTCCGTAGTCGGGACTTCCTGTCTTAAGCAGTGGTACTATATAGTCATCAATCAAATTTTTAGTAAACATGGTTCCCTGCACATTTGCAAGTACACTGACAAAGATACATATCACAACAATTATGCAGGCCGGTAAATATTTCTTGAAAATAAATCCCATGAGGCGCGCAAAAAGCTTACCGGGATTTTTAATTTTGGGTTTTGGACCTTGTGGTCTTCTTGGTCCTGGCATCAGGCAGCACCTCCTTCATCAAAGTCTCCTCCGCCGATTGTCTGGGAATCGTACACATCGCGGTAGATTTCATTATTTTTAAGTGGGTTTTCGTGAGTGTCAAAGCCGTCCACTTTTCCGTCATTCATCACGATGATACGGTCAGCATCCATGACTGATGAGATACGCTGTGCGATGATGAGCTTAGTGGTTCCTGGTATTGTTTTTTGCGAGGGCAGCACGGATTTTTGAATCTGTTGCTGTATCTACAGCCGAGGTGCTGTCATCGAGTATGAGTATCCTTGGCTTTTTAAGCAGAGCTCTTGCGATACACAGACGCTGCTTCTGGCCACCGGATACGTTGGTTCCGCCCTGCTCTATGTAGGTGTTGTACTTGTCAGGGAAGGACTCAATAAAGTCATCGGCGCATGCCATTTTGCAGGCCTCAATACACTCATCTGTGGTAGCGTTTTTGTCACCCCAGCGCAGATTTTCGAGTATGGTGCCCGAGAAAAGCACGTTCTGCTGGAGCACGACAGCTACCTTGTTTCTGAGAGTGTCCATGTCGTACTCACGCACATCGTGGCCTCCGACGATTACAGAGCCGGTGTCTGTGTCGTAGAGACGGCTTATCAGGTTTACAAGGGAAGATTTCGAGCTTCCGGTTCCTCCTATGATGCCGATGGTCTCACCGGATTTTATGTCTAGATTTATATCTGACAGAACCGGAGTTTCAGCGGTGTCTGAATATCTGAAGGTTACATGCTTAAAGCTTATGCTTCCGTCAGGTACATCGTAAAGCGGCTCCTTAGGATTGTGCAGTGTGCTCTGTTCATTTAATACCTCGCTGATTCGTCTTGCGGATGCGAGTGAGAGTGAAATCATTACAAACACCATCGAGAGCATCATGAGGTTCATCAGAATATTCATGCAATAGGTGAGAAGAGCCATCAGATCACCTGTAGTGAGAGTGCTGCTTACCACCATATGAGCTCCGAGCCAGCTTATTAACAGGATGCAGGCATACACTGTAAACTGCATGAGAGGAGAGTTGTATACCACAAGGCTTTCTGCCTTCACAAATACGTCGTAGATATTCTGTGCTGCCTTTGAAAAACGTTTCTTCTCATAATCCTCACGGACGTATGCCTTTACAACGCGGATAGCGGATACGTTTTCCTGTACGCTTTCATTCAGGTCATCATAGCGCTTGAAGGCTCTGTCGAAGTATTTCATGGCCGCCTTACTGATGAAAAGCAGTAAAGCTCCAAGCACAATGACAGCGATTAAGTATATTGTCGCAAGGCGAGGGCTGATGAAAAATGACATAGCCATCGCACATATTATGGATGCAGGGGCTCTCATAGCCATGCGAAGCAGCATCATGTAAGCATTCTGGATGTTGGTCACATCGGTTGTCATACGTGTGACAAGACTCGCGGATGAGAATCTGTCGATATTTGCAAAGGAAAAGGTCTGGATGTTGCGAAACATTGCAGCACGCAGATTTTTTCCAAAGCCCATGGCCGCCTTTGCACCATATTTTGCACCGAGACATCCTGTCAAAAGACCAAACAGTGCTGCGACAATCATCCACACACCCATGATATAGATATGCCTTGTGTCGCCCATATTGACACCGTTGTCGATGATTGATGCCATGAGAAGAGGGATTATGGTATCCACAGCCACCTCAAGCAGCATGAAAACAGGTGTTGCAATTGAAGCCCATTTGTATTCCTTTATTTGGGCACCTAGTGTTTTTAACATATGTTTTGTCCTTTCTTCTTATATTTTATATTTGATTAAAACGAACTTCCCACATTTATGGTAATGTGGTTAACTAAAAAAAATACTTGCATTTAATTAGTTAGTGTGCTAACTATATTATAGATATACTTTTTTTATTGTCAAGAAAAAATTTATGAAAGGATTTTAGATATGAAGGAGTTTACACCGGATAAATACTTAGGACACAAGATAAACCGCATCAGCAGGAGCATAGACAGATATTTTGACAGAAAAAGGTGCAGCAAAACAGAATGTATACCGCGAAGCCAGGGTATGATGATTGGACATATAATGGATAATCCGGGCCAAAATATATTTCAAAAGGATATCGAGGCAAAGTTTCATCTGTCAGGAGCCACAGTGACAAATATGCTTAAAAGTCTTGAAAAAACGGCTATATCGTGCGCACACCTATGGAAAATGATGCAAGGCTTAAGAGGATTGAGCTGACGCAAAAAGCACTGGACCACGAAAACAGGGTGACGGAAAATATAATGGGAATAGAGGAAGCCATGCACGAAGGCTTTTCTAAGGAAGAGTTTAACATGATGCTTGGATTTTTGGACAGAGTGATTGACAATATGGAAAAGCTTAACAAGTAACAAAATAATTACAGAGTTGAAAAAGTAGCATAAATATTGTGGCTTTTTTTGTGCAATAAGTCAAAATGCTACAAAATATTGTTGAGCGTATTGACATAGCAACAATATCTTGTATAATTTAGATTGTCATCAAAAAGACAGATGCACAGATTTGTATTAAATAATATGGCATTTTATATGTAGCTATATTGTAATTGTTTGGTGAAAAGCCCGCTTTATATTGCAGGGCAGTGACATGAATTAATGATTACATCTCATTTATAGCTGCATATTTTGTGCCATTACACATGATAAAATACATATATATAGTATGTGCATTGAATGATAATACTATATATAGTGCACTATATTATATGAAATATAGTATACAGAGAGGAGAAATTTACATGAAAATCATCAAGCGAAGCGGCAGTGAGGATATATTTGATGCAGCCAAAATTGTAGCTGCCATTAGAAAGGCAAACGATTCAGTGCTTGACTATGAGAAGCTTACTGCTGATCAGATTGAGGAAATTGCAAGCAACGTGGAGACTGCATGTGAGAACATGAAGCGTTCTCCAAGTGTTGAGGAGATACAGGATATGGTGGAGAACCAGCTCATGAACAAGCGTGCCTTTACCGTAGCCAGAAACTACATTACTTACAGATATAAGAGAGCCATCGTCCGTAAGTCAAACTCTACGGACCAGCAGATTCTTAGCCTTCTTGAGTGCAATAACGAGGAGGTAAAGCAGGAAAACTCCAACAAGAATCCTACTGTAAACAGCGTGCAGCGTGACTACATGGCAGGTGAGGTGAGCAAGGATATCACACGCCGTTTCCTGCTTCCTGAGGAGGATATAGTGGAGGCTCATGAGAAGGGGCTTATCCATTTCCACGATGCAGATTATTTCGCACAGCATATGCACAACTGCTGTCTTGTAAACCTTGAGGACATGCTTCAGAACGGCACAGTAATCAGTGAGACTATGATTGACACACCAAAGAGCTTTTCAACAGCCTGCAACATCGCTACACAGGCTATCGCACAGATTGCCAGCTCACAGTATGGTGGACAAAGTATCTCGCTTGCACATCTGGCACCATTTGTACAGGTCAGTCGTGAGAAGTTCAGAAAGCAGGTGCTAAAAGGAATTCGAGAGCGTAGGCCTTGATTTGGATGAAGAAAAAATCAACGAGGTAGCAGAGCTTCGTGTCAAGGAAGAAATCAACCGCGGTGTGCAGATGATTCAGTATCAGGTCATCACACTCATGACTACAAACGGACAGGCACCGTTTATCACAGTATTCATGTACCTGAATGAGGTATCGGATCCGCAGACAAAGGCAGATCTTGCCGCAATCATTGAGGAGATGCTGCACCAGAGAATAAAGGGTGTAAAGAACGAAAAGGGTGTATATATCACACCGGCATTCCCTAAGCTCATATATGTGCTTGAGGATGACAATATCACAGAGGATTCAAAGTACTGGAATCTCACAGTGCTTGCGGCACAGTGTTCTGCAAAGAGAATGGTGCCTGATTATATTTCAGAGAAGGTAATGAAGGAGCTTAAGGACGGAGATGTGTATACATGTATGGGCTGCCGTTCATTCCTCACAGTGGACAGATGCTCACAGACAGCAGGCAATGTGGCACATGCCAAGAACTTTGATCCAAACAAGCGTAAGTACTATGGACGTTTCAACCAGGGTGTTGTCACCTTAAATCTCGTTGATGTGGCATGCTCATCAGAAAAGGATGAGGAAAAATTATGGAAGATACTTGATGAGAGACTTGAGCTGTGTCACAGAGCACTTATGTGCAGACATAAGAGACTTCTTGGTACCAAATCCGATGTGGCACCGATTCTCTGGCAGTACGGAGCACTTGCACGTCTGAAAAAGGGAGAGGTTATAGACCCGTTATTATTTAACGGATACTCAACAATCTCACTCGGCTATGCAGGACTTTGTGAGTGTGTGCGCTACATGAAGGGTGTATCACACACAGAGCCAAAAGAGGGAACACCGTTTGCACTTAAGGTAATGCAGCGCTTAAACGATGCATGTGAGCAGTGGAAAAAGGAGTCAAACATTGATTTCAGTATATATGGCACACCGCTTGAGTCTACCACCTATAAGTTCGCAAAGTGCTTACAGAAGCGCTTTGGTATCATCGAGGGTGTTACCGACAAGAACTATATTACAAACAGCTACCATGTGCATGTAACAGAGCAGATTAATGCATTTGACAAGCTAAAGTTTGAGTCCCAGTTCCAGAAGCTGTCTCCGGGTGGCGCTATCAGCTACGTGGAGGTACCAAACATGCAGGACAATATCCCGGCAGTGCTTTCAGTAATGCAGTACATTTACGACAATATCATGTACGCAGAGCTGAATACAAAGAGCGACTATTGCCAGGTATGCGGCTACGACGGTGAAATCAAAATCGTGGAGGAAGAGGGCTCAGGCAAGCTTATCTGGGAGTGCCCACACTGTGGCAACCGTGACCAGAACAAGATGAGTGTAGCCCGCCGTACATGTGGCTATATAGGCACACAGTTCTGGAATCAGGGAAGAACTCAGGAGATTAAAGAGCGAGTACTACATCTGTAGAAGGTAAAGGAGGATTTTGTTTATGACTAATGAAGAAATCTGGAATATTGGTCTTGAGGAGCGTACAGACGAGCTTTCAAAGCTGCAAAGCGAATATGACAGGCTCGACGTGGAGTGCCGCAAGGCAGAATTTGAAAAGGATATGTATGCACGTCTCAGGGACGTAAACAATGCAATGCTTTATAAGCAGAAATTCTCAGAAAAATATGAGAAATGTGCCAGGGCATCTGAAAAGCTTACGAAACAGAAGAATGCACTTGAGAATGAGATTAGTGTTCTGAAAAAGAGATATATTACATTAATAGCTTGATGTAACATAAAAATTTGCCTTTGTAAAGGTAAATACCAATGCAGGTACTAAAGCAGCTCTTCTAAAAGAACAACATAAAGCATAAGAAAAATAAAACCGTCGTACCGGGCCGTAAATGGCAGGGTACGACGGTTTTTTATGTTCTTAAATGATTAATTATTTTAATTACTCATCAAATTTTTGAGCCTTATCGAAAAGCTCATAAACCTCTTTTGAAGGCTCATTTGTGCAAAAAGTGTCACAACAACGGCTGCGATAAGTCCTAAAACAAATCCCGGTAGCAGCTCGTAGATTCCGGTTGATGTGAGGAATGCATACCATAATATATCAACGGCAGCACCTGTTATGATTCCTGCAACAGCACCCTTGAAGTTAAAGCGCTTCCAGAAGAGGCTGAGCATGATTGCAGGTCCAAAGGCAGCTCCAAAGATACCCCATGCATTGGAAACAAGTGCCATGATAGAGCCGGCATTAGGGTTTGAAGCGATGATGAGTGCTGCAACAGCGATTCCAAGAACGACGATACGGCCGGTCCACATCATCTCTTTGTCACTTGCCTTGCCTTTTCTGATGACAGGCTTGTACACATCACTCGAGAAAGCAGATGAAGCAGCAAGCAGCTGGCTGTCTGCGGTACTCATGGAAGCGGCAAGCACTGCTGAGAGCAGTATACCTGAGATAACACCCGGGAAAATCTTTCTTACAATCTGGATGAAAACAAGAGAGTTTTCATTGATTGATTCGTCAAAGCCAAGGAAAAGTCTTCCGATTACTCCGATTAAGGTTGCAAAAATACAATAAGCAGAGTCCATGTGATTCCGATTTTTGCTGATTTTTTTCAAATCCTTCTGTGATTTGATGGACATGAATCTGATGATGATATGTGGCATACCAAAGTAACCAAGTCCCCATGCCAGTCCTGACACGATATCCTGCCAGCTTGAGAATGGATTTAAGTAACCGCCCGGGAGTGATGACATAGATGATGTATCAAGCATAAATGCTGCAAAAATCGGTGCTATAAACATAGAACCAAGCACGAGCATGCCCTGAAAAAAATCGGTCCAGCATACAGCCGAGAAGCCGCCGAGGAAGGTATAGCCTACGATGACAACTGCTGCAAGATACATGGCAATCTGTGGATCCATTCCTATTACAGTGTGGAAAAGAGTACCGCATGCCTTTACGCTTGATGCCGCATAAATAGTGTATGCAACCAAAAACACAATTGCACATATCACCTGCAGTGCAAGTGATTTGGACAGGAATCTGTTGGTCAGATACTGCGGAATGGTGATTGAGTCGTTTGCTACAATCGAGAATTTTCTCAGTCTCGGTGCTTCAAGCAGCCAGCTTATAGTGTAGCCGATTGCAAGTCCTACAGGAATCCATACCTGACCTAAGCCCAGTGCATAGATAGAAGTAGGAAGTCCCATGAGTACCCATGCACTCATGTCTGAGGCTCCGGCTGACAGCGCCGCAACCCATGGTCCCATCTCACGTCCGCCGAGGAAGTAGGTCTTTTCTCCGCCGTTTCTGTTTTTCACGAAGAAGAAGATACCGATACCCAGCATGCACAGCAGATAGACGATAAATACAATAATTTCTGATGTTTTCATTTGTAGTACCTCTTTAATAGTTTATTTAGTAACCATGCTACCACGTTAGCGTGATAAAGGCAAGAAAAAATTAATGATAAAAAAACTCGATAGGTATTTTTTCGTGGACTGTTATTGACATAAAACGTGATTTAAAATAAAATGTCGAAGTTAGTAAAAACTAATCAAAGATAGAAAGATAATACACGAGTTAGCGTAATGTACGTAAGTTGACAATATATATTTTTAGATAAGAGGTAATAAGGTGAAAAATAAGACAGCAGCTGCGATATTACTGACAGTCGCATTGGCAGTGACCGGTTGTGGCTCAGGTGGAAGTGATGCGACAGAGAATGCAACAGCTTCGCAGGAAGGAATAAATAGTGATTTAAAATCCGCAAAAGAGTCCTCACAGGAAGTATTTGCAATGGATACATATATGACAGTGACTGCATATGGTAAAAATGCGAAAAAAGCGGTGGATGCATCTATAGAAGAGATAAAGCGGCTTGATGCATTGCTTTCTACAGGAGATGAAGACAGTGAAATAGCAAAGCTGAATGTGAATAAGTCAGCCACACTGTCAGAGGATGGGGGATATCTCGTGCAGAGAGGAATTGAGCTCAGTACGATGACTGATGGAGCCTTTGACATAGCGATATATCCTGTTATGCAGGAGTGGGGATTTCCAACGAAGGATTTTAAGGTGCCGGATGATGCAACTCTAAAAGAGCTGCTAAAGCTTGCAGACGTTTCAAAAATAGATTACGACAATAAAAGCAGGGAGATTTCCTTTGAGGATGCAGGTATGGAGATAGACCTTGGTGGTATTGCAAAGGGATATACTTCATCAAGGATTATGGATATTTTCAAGGAGTATGACGTGGATAGCGGTCTTGTGAATCTGGGAGGCAATGTCCAGACTTACCGAACCAAGACTGATGGCAGCAAGTGGAGAGTTGCTGTGCAAAGCCCGGAGGATGAAAGTCAGTATATAGGAGTGGTTGATGTGAGCGATAAGGCGGTTATCACCTCCGGGGATATGAGCGTTATTTTGAGCAGGATGGAAAAATCTACCACCATATCATAGATCCTGCTACAGGCTATCCTGCAGAGAGCGGACTTAAATCAGTCACTATCGTGAGTGATGACGGAACACTCGCAGATGGATTGTCAACATCGCTGTTTATCATGGGAAAGGATAAGGCGTGTGAGTTCTGGAAGGCACACAGTGATGAATTTGATTTCGTACTGCTTACAGATGATGACAGCATGTATATTTCAGAGGGGATAGCGGATGACTATTCATCTGACTATGAGTATGAGGTAATAAATGCAAAATAGAGCAGAGCAAAAGTAAAATTGTACAGATAGCGGTGCTATCGGAAATATAAGAGGTATATATGAAGTTCAAGGAAGTTTTGGAAAAAATAAAGGTATATGCCCCACTTGGGGTGTCACTTGTGATTGCTGCATGTGTGGTGATTTCATTGAGTGGATATCAGACAAAGGCGAGTGAACCTTCAAAGGATAAAAAAGCAGCAGGTTTCAGAGAGGGTGACTGATGCTGAAACAGAAACAGAGAATGCTGCAGAGGATACGCAAACAGCCACAGGCTCGTTCGAACTTGCAGATGGTGTGTACAAGGGCTCTGCGACAGGCTTTAGCGGACCTGTGACAGTGGCTGTAACTATCATGGATAAGAAGATTACTTCCATTGATATTCTTTCATCTACGGATGATGAGGCATTTTTCAATAGGGCAAAGGGTGTAATAGACAGGATTATAGCGTCGCAATCTTTTGATGTGGATGTTGTATCCGGAGCTACATAAAGTTCAAACGGAATAATCGGAGCAGTGAAAAATGCCCTGACAGGTGAGAAGGATAATGGTGTTACAGGAAAAGCAAAACAGGAAAGCACATCAGAGTCAGAGTCTGGCAGCTCTTTGGCAGAGATAGCGGCTGTACAGGACGCATCCGCTTACAAGGATGGCACATATTACGGCACCGGAAAAGGCTTTGCGGGCACTATGAAGGTAAAGGTTGATATATCAGGCGGTAAAATAGCCTCTATAAGCATAGTCAGCACAAAGGATGGTGACAGCTATGTAAAGAGCGCATCATCGCTGCTTGATACAATAGTCGAAAAGCAGAGCACTAACGTGGATACAGTCTCAGGTGCTACATTCAGCTCGCGTGGAATCATAGCTGCTGTAAGAAGTGCACTGAGCCAGGCGGCTGTGAGTGATAATACAACAGGCAATAATACAGATAAACAGGGTGCTGCAGAGGTATCGGGAAATGGACAGACTGATGAAAATTCATCCGGCAGTGCATCTGAAAAGGGCACAGAAGGTACACTTCCGTATGTTGACGGTGTATACTACGGCACAGCAGAGGGCCAAAGGGTGACATAAGGGTAGCGGTTGTTATCCAGGACAAGACGCTTAAAGCGATTCTTGTCACTGAAAAACAAGATGATGAGCCTTTTATCACTAATGCAATGGATGTGTTAAAAAATATGATGAAAAGCAGAGTGCGGATGTGGATACGGTATCAGGAGCCACCTACAGCTCAAAGGGACTCATAGGAGCTGTAAAGGCAGCATTTGAGGAAGCGCGAAAGACAACTGCAGGTGAGAATACCGGTGGCAGCAATTCAGATAGCAATAATAGCAATGATAATAATAGCAATATTGCGGGAGAAGAGGACAAGGCAGTCCTGTTGAAGCTTGTGCAGTCGCAAGCATCGCTTGACGGCGCACAGTACACACAGCTTAGCTGGTATCTGCTTCAGATACGTCTGGGGGATGCACAGGAGGTATTGGAATCCGCGGAGTCAACTAAGAAGGATGTAAGCTACGCACAGGAGAAGCTTCAGGCTGCAATAAATGCACTTCAGAAAAATGATACATCCACAAATGTATACGAGGATGGCACATATGATGTATCTACACTGTGCATACCGGATGATGACATGGACTTTAGTGCATATAATCTGAGCATGAAGGTGACTATAGCAAATGACAGGATAGTTTCCATTACTGATGTAAAGGGAGATGGAGATTCACAAAATGTTTCTTATATAAACAAAGCAGCAGATGGTACAAAAATCAGCCCGGTATGGTTTCTGTTCTTACATCACAGACAAATGCAGACAGCATCGACTTTAGCAGTATTGATACTGTTTCCCATGCTACATGCACATCAAAGGCTATAATTGATGGCTGTAAGAGCGCACTTGAAGCTGCTAAAAAGAAATAAAACCGCAAGGACATTTACAGGATGGAGATAACATGCAGGAATTTTGGATCAGACTGGTGAGCCTGTTTATAGTTGTATCGTCGCTTTGGGGATACAACATGACAATAGATAAAAGAGAACAGGAAAATAAAAATACACAGCATATTGCAGCAGAAAGTGAAAGCACTGACAGTCAAGGCGCTTATAAGGATGGCATATATACAGGCAGTGCAGATGGCTTTGGTGGAAATGTAGATGTCAAGGTGACAATCGAGGCAGGGAAAATATCATCGGTTGACATTACAGCGGCAGAGAAGGAAGATGGCGCATACCTGGCGATGGCAGAGGATATCATACCGTCCATCATTTCGGCACAGTCTGCGGATGTGGACACGGTAAGCGGTGCGACGTTCAGCTCAACTGCAATAAAAAATGCCACTAAGCAGGCACTTGATAAGGCGGTGAAATAGATGAGAATAAAAGATATGAATCCAAAGCTTCGAAAGAGAAAGATACAGACATGGTTTCGTGCAGGAATGCAGCTTTTATTTTTTATACTTTTTCCGTCAATGTTCACGGCAGCGTTCAATGGCGTCAAGTATATTTTTACACAGATTGGCTCAGGAAACAGAATTGAACTTACATCATTTGTAGCGGTTCTTCTGATGCTTTGCGTGTACACAATGATATTCGGCAGATTCTTCTGTGGTTTTGCCTGTGCATTCGGAAGCTTTGGCGATGCGATGCATGCACTATATGTGTCATGCTGCCGTAAGCTTAATAAAAAGCCGGTGAGTATACCGGCGAAGGCTGCAAAAAAGCTTACATATATGAAATATGTGATACTTACAATCATATTGATATTATGCTATCTGGGAGTGTATAGCTCATTGAAGGGCACAAGTCCGTGGGATGTTTTTTCAATGCTTCGGGCAGGAAATTTAGGTCTTGGTTCATATATCACAGGAGCAGTAGTGCTTGTGCTTATAATCATCGGTATGTGTGTGCAGGAGAGGTTTTTCTGCCGCTTTATGTGTCCGATGGGAGCTGTTTTTTCAATACTCCCTATAGCAGCTGCCTTTACCTTGCACAGAGATAGAGCAGGCTGCATAAAGGGCTGTGGAGCCTGTGAGAATATATGTCCGTGTGACATAGGCTTGCCGGATGATGGCTCAGGCAGGATATCAGGTGACTGCTTCCAGTGTCAGAAATGTAACGGAATATGTCCAAAGAGCAATATTCATACAGGTATAAAGCGGCTCCGAGGAAATGAGCTTTGGTTTTACTGGTATAAGAGCTGCGATACTTATAGCTATATGTATATGGCTTGGTGTGTAGCATGCAGGTATTATGGAGAACAAAACTAAATGAAAAGAAATATGACTAAATCAGGAAAAATAGCATACGGCGCCATGCTTGTGGCGCTTGCGATGATATTCAGCTATGTGGAGAGCCTTATTCCGATAACTATAGGTATTCCGGGTATTAAGCTGGGAGTGGCAAATCTGGTCACTGTTCTTGGTATATTTTTCCTTGGGCCTTGTGAGCTACTTACAGTAGTGATAATGAGGATATTTCTCGTGGGCTTTATGTTTGGAAATGGTGTTTCCATCATATACAGTCTGGCAGGTGGTCTGCTGAGTCTTACGGTAATGCTAATTATAAAGAAAACAGACAAATTTTCGATGGTCAGTGTTAGCGTAGCTGGTGGAATCAGCCACAACATAGGACAGCTTTTGGCCGCTGCGATAGTGCTTAAAAGCACTGCGGTGGTGTATTATCTGCCACCACTTCTTGTGGCTGGCACACTGACAGGCCTTTGATAGGAATTGTCGCACAAAAAGGTCTTTCCGCAGTAGGAATAAGCGGTAAAAATTTTTTAAACATGGGTTAGCGAGAACTAACTTATTGAGAAAAGGTATCAATTAAGTATATCTGCTTAATATTGAAATCGGTAGCAATTGTGGATTGCAAATTAGAAGGCAGCCACATTAACTATAAAGCATTAAAATCTTAAGGAGGAAAAAAATGAAGAGAAAGATTTTAGCACAGAAATTTCTTACATTTGCACTGACAGCATCGGTGACAGCCACTATGTTTCCGACAAGTGCATTTGCAGTGACAGGCAGCCAGGTGGCGGCTGACGGGACGTATACTGGTGCAGGAAATGTCAAAGCAGCAGAAGATGATGACAACGAATGGAATGAATATGATATTTCGGTATCGGTAGGAGTACAGGATGGAAATATAAGCAGCATATCTGTAACACCTGGAAGCACATATGATGAAGAAAGCAATTCATATTTTAATAAGGCTAAAACAGGCAACAAAAAGAAAAATCAGCCAGGATATGAGTCTTTGATAGGCCAAGTTGCAACAGAAGAGACAATAAACAGCTGGGATACTGTTTCAGGAGCAACACGTACATCAACTGCGGTAAAAAAAGCAGCTCTTGGAGCAATTCAGTCAGCTTCAGCTAAGGAGGAGTCAAAGCCGGCAGAAGAAAAATATGTATACTGCTATGCAGGGCTTACATGGGCAGAGTACTTGGGCTGCTGAGGGCGTTCAGGCCGCCGGAAGCACAGCTTCTTCAAGCGAAAAGGATTCACATGCTGAATCAGATAAAGGAGCTTTCGATACAGTAACCCGTGCTACTGCAAATCACGGTCTTCACAGAGGAAGCTTCAGTGTAATGCTATTGTCGAGACAGAAGAAGGTACGACACTCAATCTTTCATATTGGAAGACAGGCGAAAATAATCAGCAAATTGCTGTCATGACAGATGGTACTGAATATAATTACAATAAGGGTGTATTTACCAAAGATGGAACAACTCTCAAGCTAAAGGACTACAAAGTAACAGGACTTAAGTTTGTACCGGTAAAGGTAAAAAGAGTCAGACTACGAGGCATTTAAGGCAAAATATACAGTTTACGAGAATGGTTCTGAATTAAAAAGGAGGCTTTGGAGAAAAAATCTTAAAACAATAGACGAGACAGCAGACGTTACAGAAAATACAAACGGTCTTAAGACTGTTACGAAGAACGCTGACGGAAGCTTCAGCTTTTCTGCCAGAGCAACCGGAACCGACTCCGGTGTGAAAGATATTTCTCTTAAAAAGCTGATGTTACAGGTACAGTTAAGGATGCAAGCGGATCATACGGAGAGTTTTTTTAAGAGTTGATTTTAACGGTAACTATGGTGATCTTGGAGCCAATATGCAGGCAGTTAAGTGGACATATTATGGTAATGACAGCACAAGAACAAAGCACTTGCCACATATGGCACAAAGTTTGCATCAGATAACTAGATGCATAAGTCTATGGGAATCCAGCTTGGTCTTACAGATTCGCTCAGATGCAGCCTGCCAAGTGGATATGATGGAACAGGATACTGGTCTGTTACAATTTATGCATTGGGATATGAGGACTATACATATAATTTTGAGGCAACAGCTGCAAATATAGTTACACCACAGGTACCGGCAGATGAGACTTCAAAGAAAGCTCTTTCTGATAAGGTTTCGGAGGCTGATAAGCTGACCCGGGAGCTTTATACTGATAAAACATGCTTAAATATGCAGATTGAGCTTAAGGAAGAAAAGGATGCTTTAGCAAACACTGACCTCATGCAATCGGAAGCAAAGGAAGCATTATCACACCTCACAGATGCTGTAAATAACCTGAAATCACAGTATGTACTCATGAACATTCCATATGATGAGTTTTACAAGGCTGATCTTAATAACAATTCAGTCACAGTAGATGCTACCACATCTGCCACAAAGCAGAAGACCAGAAATACTCTGGCAGCCGGCTCATATCATGCTGATTCAGAAGGAGAGCACATAAACGGTGTAACCTTCGGTAAAGGTCACAGATGATTTCTATGATAATAATAAGGAATATACACAGATTACAGATGACAGTAAGGTAGATATCACAACCAATATAAAGGGCAAGGTTTCTACAACAACATATGAAGGAAAGAAGGCTCTTTTTGAGAGTGCTGACTACTCATACTATGTACTTAGTGAGGTGCCTTCATATTATAAGACAGCAACGGTAGGCACAGATAAAAAACTGTCATTTGGCGCTGTAAATGGAACTAAGACGCAGATAGCTTCTGACAAGGTGAAAACAAAGTTCAAGACAAAAACAAAGTACGGAGACTATCAGCTCAATCTTGATGGCATAAAGGATGCTATGGGCTTTGAAGATGACGATGTGGTTTACGGTGTTATTGTAAGCACTGATGACAACACAGATTATGCTATGCGTCATGTGGAGAACATCTGGAAAACAGAGGAGCTTGCATGGAGTGTGGGAATTGTTACAGATTCACACGGATGTACCCTTTCATCTGAGCACTACAAGTCCATGGTTGGAAGGACAATCAAAAATGTAACATACTATACAAGTAAAGGAATCTTCACTTTACCTGTAGAGTACAAGGTACTTGAGCACGCTAAGGATGCAGCAGTTGAAGCAGAAAATGCAGCTGTATCAGCAGGAAAGGCTAATCTTGATGTTGCGCTTCCGGGTGATTTTAACGCAGAATATGCAGTTACAGATGCAAAAAGGAAATGAAGTAAAGGGATTTAAGGTTACAGAGGAAAACTTAGCATCGGCAGTGTCAACATATGCAGCAAGCTATACTCAGACTAAGAAGCTTGTAATTACATATCCGAAGGATGCAGAGAATACAGAGTATACGCTGACAGTATCCGATAAGAGCAAAAAATATGCCCCAATCACTACCACATTCGAGCTCTATGCAGAGGCAGTTTCTGCGGCATACAATAATGATGCAACAGCACCGAAGCTTGTAGTGGCAGATGGTGCATCAGCAGCACAGTTTGCAGATTTTATTGGAAAAATCAAGTCTGTAAATGTAAATGGTAAGGCTTATCCGGCAACAGGCAAGGGGGCAGTAAAGCTTATCAAGGAAGATGGTACAATTGATACTACTCAGGCTCAGTTTGCTGAGGGTTCAAGCTTTGAAATCAAGGTATCAGCAACAGGATATAAGGATGAGCTTTCATTTACATATGAGAAGCCTGTAGTCATTGATACTAAAGCACTTGAGAGTGCAATTGAAAAAGCAGATACACTCAAAGAGGCAGATTACACAGCAGACAGCTGGAAAACCTTCTCACAGGTGCTTTCAAGTGCAAAAAGCAGTACTAAAGCAGAAGGATGACCAGACAAAGATTGACAATGAAGCTGAGTCACTCAATAAGGCTATTGAAGGCCTAAAGAAAAAAAGAAGCTGTAAATCCGGGAACACCGGGAAGTGGTGCAGGAAGCACAGGTGCGATATCAGGAGGTACAGGAAGCTCAAATGGGGCAGATACAAAAGCAGCTGTAGCGACAGGCAGCAAGTCAAATTCTACGACCACTGACACAACAGGTACTGCAGCTAAAAAAGCTACAGTAAAGAAGGCTTCAAAGACAGGTGATACAAACCCTCTTATGGGCATGCTCGCTTGGCGTTTGCATCGATAAGTCTTGTGGGAGCAGCACTTTTTGCGAAAAAGCCAAACCGAAAATAATTTAAACTTCCCTATTGACGAATACCCTGCGTTGACATATCATAGTATATAAGTGAAAGGGAGTAGCCGGCACGAGAGTGCTTACTTATCCGTCAGTACGATTGCTCATACATATCATACATATATGACAGCAATCCGGAGAGTGATTAAATGGCGAGACTTTTTGTTGTTTTATACAGCAGAAGTGTCGCCTTTTTTTGTATATAAAAAGCCTTCTGCTGATAAGACATAGATGTATCTATCAATTAATCAGGCATCCTTAAAAAGGACAGCAGAAGGAGGAAAATTATGATTTTTGTAGCAATTTTACTGCTTATAGCAGGCTTTGTAGCACCGTGGTGAAGGGCGCGGATGTGTTTGTGGATGGAGCGGCGGCGCTCGCCGGGAAATTTGGTATTCCGCAGCTTGTGATCGGACTGACGATTGTGGCGATGGGTACGTCGCTGCCGGAGGCGGCAGTCAGCATCACTGCAGGAATAAAGGGGAATGCGGGGATTACAGTCGGCAATATTGTCGGCAGCAATATACTAAATATCCTTATAATCCTGGGAGTGACCGCACTCATCACAAATGTAGCCATACAAAAACCACCTTCAAATACGAGATACCGTACATGCTTCTTATCACAGCGGTGCTTCTCGTGATGGGAATGACAGGCAATGAAATCATATTCATTGAGGGTGTTATACTGTGGATTTTATTTATTGCATATCTGCTTTATTTGTATATTCTGGCAAAAAGGGCAATGACAGCGGTGATGAGCAGTCGGTAAAGCTATATCCGGTATGGAAATGTCTGCTCTTTATTGTGCTGGGCGGTGTGTGCGTCGTAATTGGAAGCCAGCTTGTCGTAAACGGTGCCACGACCATAGCAAGAGCCTGCGGCATGAGTGAGCGCTTTATTGGATTGACAATCGTTGCATTCGGCACATCTCTTCCGGAGCTTGTTACATCTGTTTCAGCAGCACGCAAGGGAAATGCCGGTATAGCGATTGGAAATATAGTCGGCAGTAATATTTTCAATATACTCTTTGTAGTCGGAACAGTAGCTCTCATTTGTCCGGTACCGTTTGAGAGCAGGTTTGTGATTGATACAGTTGTGGCAATCCTGTGCGGTGTGCTCCTGTGGGTCGGTACGATAAGACATAAAGAGCTTAGAAAGCCATGTGGAGTGGTGATGCTGCTTTGCTATGCGGCATATTTTGTATATTTGGCAGCTATGTAATGGTGTATTTTTCAATATAATATGTTAGTCGGAAGCGACTGGCATATTATATTGAATATTGTAGTATGATGAATTTAATCAAATGATTTTATAAATTGGTAAAGTAAATTTCTTTATTCCTTGGTTAGTGAATATATAGCCTGTATTAGTGGATCTTTTTCGAAAGATAGAGATGATGAATCTTTGAAAAAAAATAATATAATGAAACGTCCAATTGTTCACATAATAATGTTATAAATGCTACAGTTGGATTTTTGTTTCCGAGTTCTATATCACGTAAATAACTTTGAGAAACCCCTGCCATGTTAGCCAGTTTATTAATAGATAGATTTTTTCGCTTTTCTAAGTTCCTTTATTCGTTTTCCTACATTCATTATGATAATTCCTCCTCGATAGTGATAAGTTATCAAAGAATTAAAAAATAATTATTTATATAGAACTTGAAAAGCATCTAAATAGAGAATATAATAGGAATAAAGTAATAGAGCAAATTTGAGTAAACAAAAGATATGGAGGAAGGTAAATGAAAAAAAGGATTAAAAGTTGTTTGACATTAGTGCTTATAATGACAATGATTGTAGGTGTTGTACCTTCGATAAGAGTAACTGTTAACGCTGATGAAGAAATTAGTACAGAGATTAATACAACGGAAAAGAATGAATCAATACATGAAGATATATATTCTGATGCTGATTTAGAAAAAACGGAAGATAATCAGGATTTGAATTCAGAGATAGAAGTTGTATCATATAAGGGAACGTATGATGGTAATTTGCATGATATATTTAATATAAAGGGACTCTCAAAAGGGGATATAGTAACAATTGATAATGAAAATGCAGAAATAAAATATATGTATGCAATTGATGAGAAAAGTATTCCACAAATATCTGAGGTTGGAGAGTATTCATATACAGTAAAAGTCCATAGAGACGATAATTGCACTGACTTTATTTTTTCAGGTATTTCAGAAATTGATGAAAATAATGACATTAGCGTGTTTACAAAAGAAAATAGTAATACGCAGATAAATAATGATGATTCTATGTTGTGGGATGGAACTAGTATAAAACAACCAGAACTTATTGGGTATGAGTATAAGATTGATACAGCAGAAAAACTCGCATGGTTTGCAAATGAAGTAAATAATAATGGAAATACATTTGAGGGAAAAAAGTATATGTATTTCGGGAAATATTGACCTTAATTCTCAAGAATGGGTGGCTATAGGTAATTCAAAGTCAGGTGATCCAAAAGAAATAAAGGGAGATATTATAATAAGGGATGCTGTAATAAAAATTATAAATTCTCTACCAATAATAGTAAACACAAAGGATTATTTGGTTGTGTGAAAATATGGAATCTTCAAGTAGACAATTTGCAAATGGAAAATGTGAATATCAATAGCTCTAATGTATATGATGGAACTTTATTTGGAAAATTATTTTTAGAAAGAAATAGTGTATGTGAAATAAGAAATAGCCTATTTGATGGATGTTTTACGGGAGGATCAAATTGTGGAGCAATTGCAGGTTATGTTTGTGGAGAAGGGGATAATAGCACATTAAATGTTATTAATTGCAATTTAAAAATAGAATCTACAACGTATAATACATGGTGGGACGGCAGTAGGGATAACGCATATAGTAAGGGTGGAGCTTTAGCTCAGTACTATACAGAAGCAAATGGAAGCAAAGTTATTTTTAATGGTATTAGTGCGGAGGTGAATTTAGCAGGATATAATGAATATGGATATGGTTCTTGTGTGGTAGGTGGGTTAGTAGGAGAACTTAAGGGAAATGCGGGAATATATATCTATCAGTGTGCAGTTAGCGGTGCAATCACTTCCAGTGGATATTCCGGTTATGCAGGCGGTTTTATAGGTAAAATGGTAAGCTGCGATGTATACAAACAATTAGATTCGTGTGTTACAGCTACATTATATTCAAGATTTAATGCGTATGGGTATGCTTATAATGCAGGTGGTTTTTTGATGGCCCTATGGGAGAAAAAGCCAGATGGATATATTAAAAATTCTTATTTTGCAGGATCGTCAAGCACGGCTACAGCATTTATAGCAAAGGATAGAGTAGGTGGTAATAAACTAAGAATATATAATTGTTATTATGATACTTCTCGTTTAAGCAATAAAGTATATCATGCAAACCATAGTTGTTATGAAATATACGATACAACATTTGATTGTGCTGCATATACTACAGGACAAATGGGAATGCAATCGAACTTTAAAGGTTGGGATTTTGATAATATTTGGGTTATGGGAGATAAATATCCTGAACTTAGAAGAAATAATTTTGAATTACCGGAGGACTTTATTAATGACTCGTCAGGAGATTATGACAGTGCAATTGTTCGAACTGTAAGAGAATATACATCACAAGAAATGTATTCACAATGGGAAAAAATTTGGAATAGCAATTATTCGGATGAAGTCAAATTTAATAAAATATTAGAACTGGCTGCAAATTATGGAATTACTGATCCTAAGGAAGGATTAGAATTTGTTGTTACGTCAAAACAGAAAAGATGGGCATACAATGAATTAATATCAGATGATTTATATACATCTACTAATTTCTTGAAATTTCTTGATGATGGAGGTAGAACTTTATTAGTTGCAGATGGACTTATATTTAATAGTGAGATAAAAGATTGGCTGGATGTCGGTACATATGTGGAGTCGGACTATCGGGAATTTCAAAATATAAAGATATGTTGTATGACTATATGGATTCAACATCAATAAAGAATGAAAAATGGGATGATGTTAAATTAGTATCAGATTTGATAGGTAATGTAAACGACTATACAACAAAGACTTATATTGATAATAAAATTGCGGAACTAGAAAAGATTGCAAATAGTAGTAATGGAACAAGACAAGAATGCTGGAATATCATTAATGAAATGGATTCTAAGGGTGTATTTATAAATGGAGATAAGGAAAATAGCAAAATAACTTATAAGTTGGATTCGACAAGCGGATTTGGAAAATATGCAAAAGCTATGGGATTGGCTAAAGACTATGTCGAATTAGTGGATATGACTATTCAAGATGTAGAGGATATGGTATTATTGGACAGCAAATTGAACACTTATTATCAATTTGACTCTTTTTTAAATGATATTATTGAGGCGAAAGACAAAGTTCCTTTTCAGTTAAGAGAAGCAGCTAGACAGGTTCAAAAAGAGATAAATGAAGGGTATCTTGTTGAAGTTAAGAAGATTGCTGAACAATTTATGAAAGCAACTAAAATAACTAAGACTATAAAACAATCTGTACAGGATGCTTTGCATATTGGAAGTATTGTGGAAGTTGTAGAAGTTATAGATATTGAGTCATGGTTTATAAATCAGATTGTGGATGTTGGAAATATGGCAAAACATACTCTTATGTAGAGGATATGCATATTTGGAAAAATTATATAAATTAAGGTTAGAAGAGTCTGCTAAAAAATTTAATAATAGTATGACGGAACAAAATGCTTGGGCTTTTATTATGACTATAATATGCTATATAGTTTGCGCTATAAGGAGAACAGGCATATCTTAAAATGCATGATGTAAAAGGCATTGCAAAAAATTGTTTGCACATGGTTATGCGGAAAAAGAAGAAGCTACAAACAAAATTTTAGAGATGCTAGAAAAAGACTGTAAGTTTGATCTAGGCGATGATGCTGATGTACCAGAATCTATGAAGTACTTATCAAAACTTATTGTATCATGTCCTGTTGATGTCAGAATTACATCTGATGATGGAAAAGTAATTGCAGAGTTAAAAGATGGAGAATTGCAAGATGTTTCTAATGATTATGGTCGATTTGTTGTAGTGTATAATTATAGTACAGGTGATTATCAGAAGATTATATATTTGAACCAACAAAATGTAAAAGTAGAAATAATTTCTAATGATGATGGTTTGGTGAATATGACATATTCATTAAAAAATCATGATAATAATGTTATAGTTAAATATATGAACAATCAACCACTTAATAAGGAGTGTAAAATTAATATAGAACCAACTAGTGTTGAGAAAAATGGAAAAATCGTAATTTTAAACAAAACAGATGAAAATTATATACAGTTAGAGGATGAAGCACCTTCATATACTAATGTGGATAATGCGGTTTTATCTGATGAAAGTGTTTCGCTATATATTGGTGAAAGAAAATTATTAAAAATATTAGTTGAACCTGAAAATGCGAGTGTGCAAGATGTTTCATGGTATTCATCAGATCCTGAAATTGTAAGTGTAAAGGATGGAAAAATAGAAGCATTAAGTGAAGGCAATGCTATTATCTATGCATTTATGCATGATAAAAAAGGAGCCTCTTATATGCAATGTAGCGAGTATACAGCCTGATACAATAGCACCTAATGTTGAAATATCCGTAGAAAATAATAAGTGGAAAGATTTTTGTAATGATGTAAGTTTTGATTATTTTTATAAAAATGTTAAAGAAGTAACAATTACAGCTAATGATAACGAAACTAAGGAGCCGGTAATAAAATATTATTTATCGGATAAAAAAATTAACAGAAGGACAGATTAAATCAGATGATATTGTGTGGGAGGATTATGTAGGAAAGTTTAGTCTACCTTTAAACAGTAAAAGGATTATTTATGCCAAGGCAATTGATGATGCTGGAAATATAACTATCGTTAACTCTGCTGGAATTGTTGTATACACGGATGTTGCTGTTGAAACTGAGAAAATTACATTTATAAAGAATGTAGATAGTGATTTGTCGGCAAAAGTAGACCTTAATGGAAATACTATACATGATATTAAGAATGGTAAAACAGTATTGAGTATTAATCAAGACTATGTGGATGATGGTGCTGGAAATATTGTATTTAAGGAAGAATATCTAAAAACACTTGAAAATAAAGATTATACATTAAATATAAGTTATGATCCGATGGGCGTAGAATATAACGATCTAAATACGGAAAGTCAAGAACCGGCTATAACTCAGATTATGCTTAAAGTACGTAATCCGAAACTGAAATCAATTAAACAACCGTATCCATTAGAAGGAATTGCAAACGGAACCGAAAAGGATATCAAAGCCCTTGGACTACCATTAGAGGTAGAAATTGAAACAGAAGATTTGAAAATAACAACTGCTGATGTAATGTGGAATTTGGATGATATAACAGAAGAAAACTATAATCCAAATTCGCTTCAAGAACAAACATTTACAGTAAAGGGAATAATAAAGCTTCCAGAAGATATAGATGCTGATGGAAAATCACTTGAAACTACTATAAAAGTTACTGTCAGTAAAGCAGGTATGGTTGCAGCTCCAACGGTAGGAATTGCTGCTGGTAACTATACGGAAAATAAAGATGTTAGTCTTTCTACAACAACAGATAGTGCAGAAATTTACTATACAACAGATGGAACTATTCCTATGTTAGAAAATGGTAGTCCAATTGGAAGTACCAAGAAATATATAGATTGTATTTCAGTAATTGGAACACAAGGGAAAGCTGTTTCAACAACTATAAAGGCAATAGCGATAAAAAATGGAATGTATGACAGTGAGGTTGCTGAATTTACATATATAATAAGCATTCCTCATAAACATAATTTTGACAATTTTGAGTGGAAGAAAGATACAATGCACCATTGGCATGAATGTAATGTAGAAAATTGTGACTATAGTGATGGATATTTATAGATAAAGACATTCATGAATTTGAGTATTCATATACATGGACACCTAATAATAAAAGATGTACGGCAATTAGAATTTGTAAGACTTGTGGATACCAGCAGGAGGAATGTGTTAATGCAACTGTTACAGTTGTACAAAAGAAAACTTGTGTATTACCAGAAATTTCAAAATATGTTGCAGTATTTAAGAATGCATTTAATGAGAATTTTAAGGAACAGATAAAACAAAACGTAAAAAACATCTGATGCAATCGGACATACAGTAGTGGAAGATGCGAGGATATCAGCAACCTGCACAAAAGCAGGAAAAACGGCAGGAAGCCATTGCTCAGTATGTGGAACAGTGCTTAAGGAACAGGAAGAAATACCGGCAACCGGACATGCTTTTGGCGAGTGGGAGACAGTTAAATCATCGACCTGTGAAGACAATGGAAGCCAGAAGAGAGTGTGTAAGACTTGCGGTTATACAGAGACAAAAGATGTAAATGCAAGCGGACACTCATGGGAAAAAAGATTATACTGTAGATAAAGAGGCAACCTGCACAGAAGCAGGAAGTAAATCAATCCATTGCAAGAATTGTGATGCTGTAAAGGAAAGTAAAGTTATAGAAACCTTAGGACATGAGTTTGTCGGAGAGTGGACTGTGAAAAAAAGAGGCAACCTGTACAGAGGCTGGTATCAAGACAAGAAAATGTAGCCGTTGCGATGTAATGGAAACAGAGAGTGTGCCAGCAATCGGACATACAGTAGTGGAAGATGCGAAGATATCAGCAACCTGCACAAAAGCAGGAAAAACGGCAGGAAGCCATTGCTCAGTATGTGGAACAGTGCTTAAGGAACAGGAAGAAATACCGGCAACCGGACATGCTTTTGGCGAGTGGGAGACAGTTAAATTATCGACCTGTGAAGACAATGGAAGCCAGAAGAGAGTGTGTAAGACTTGCGGTTATACAGAGACAAAAGATGTAAATGCAAGCGGACACTCATGGGAAAAAAGATTATACTGTAGATAAAGAGGCAACCTGCACAGAAGCAGGAAGTAAATCAATCCATTGCAAGAATTGTGATGCTGTAAAGGAAAGTAAAGTTATAGAAACCTTAGGACATGAGTTTGTCGGAGAGTGGACTGTGGAAAAAGAGGCAACCTGTACAGAGGCTGGTATCAAGACAAGAAAATGTAGCCGTTGTGATGTAATTGAAACAGACAGTATAGCAGTAAAAAAACAAAAATTTAATGAATAGTAAATCCAATATTACAGAATCGGATGAAGATATAAAAGGTGCAAAGACTGGTGATGATAATAACAGTGTATTGTGGATAATGATTATAATGACAGTATTTTTGGGAATTGCAAGGACTGTCGCTTTAAAAAAGTAGGATGGAGGGATAATTAAATTTAGCAAACCGTCAATAATTGTGCATACAAATCGATACTTTGACATCAAAATGATTGCGATTTCACATTAAATATAAATAATTAATTAAAAATAGCACTCTTGCTTGACAAGTGCTGATTACAGGTGTATAACGTAGTCAGAACGAACGGAAGGAAGCGATTATAATGGATAAAAACCCAAAGCATCCATTGAAGAAAAAGAATAAGGCAGATGCAAAGAAGCATCAGAAGCATGTATACGAATAGCGCTTCCACTAAGGAATACTATGCAGTAAGCAGAATGTACCCCAGCCCGTCACAGGGTTGGGGTATTTTGTGTTTTTGGAACTGTTTTCAGAGACAGCCCTTGAGGCAACTGTAAATACATTTTCACCGGCACCTTTTATGAGAGAAGCTTTTTAAGCTTGTCGCCATACATATAGAGGTCATTTCCACGCACAATTCCCCATTCCATCAGAAGCGCAGCCGCACCGGTCACACACGGTGCAGCCATAGATGCCCCTGTTTTTGAAGTGTAGCCTCCCGTGTTTGAGCATGAAATAATGTCTACACCGGGCGCAATGATATCAGGCTTTATGCTGTCAAAGGCCCAGGTATAGCCTCGGCCGGAAAAGGCGGCTGTGCGGTTTGTTCGGCTGTCATAGGCTCCGACAGATATGACATTTTGAGCGGTTGAGGGGATGGTCAGGGTGATATCAGGCGATGCATGGATAAATGAGGTCTGTGCATTGCGCAGAGCACCTGACGGCAGCCATATATCCCATGAGCCGTCCTTTACAGATATGGGTTCAAGTGATATTTTCCAGATGCCGGGTGAGATGTATTCCGATCCCATGAGTTCAATGAATATTTCCTGAAAAGGAGAGTAGGGAGAGGGACCGCCGCCTGTTATATATATGTCTGTCCCATCGAGCCTGTATCTGTATGTAAAGCCCTTTGCCTGATTGGTAATTGTATCGGGAATCTCCAGCATATCATTATTTGGTGCACTAATGCGCAGCTGTATCTCATCCCAGTATTTTTTCCATAAATCAATGGAAAGAGACGGCTCAGGATAGCCTATCGCAAGCTCTGCATCGGCAGGGTATGAGCTGCCGTTTGCATGACCAAAGCCGGCTCCATCGTTACCTGAGCCGACTGAGACAGCGCAGCGGTAGTTTCCTGCTATATAGTCCAGGTATGCTTCAAGCAGTGAGGTGCCGCTGTGCGAGCCGTTGCTTGTGCCAAAGCTTAGGTTTATGGCGATAGGCATGTTCATATCGATTGATTTTTTTATGCAAAGTCCACTGCCAGCATAATCTGCGTGGTTGTGGGAAAGCTGGCACCGCCTGAGGTTTTAAGTTTTACGATTATAAGAGTACTTTCATAAGCAACACCGCGGTATTTTGTGTTTTGTTCATTACCATTACCATTTCCGTTTCCGGCAGCGATTCCTGCCACATGAGTGCCGTGCCCGGATATGTCGATGCTTGGGCAGATGCGCTGCATTTCTAAGCGGTTTTCTGCATTTATGGCTTTGGTGATTGTATCGCGGTCATATAAGGTGCCGAAAGGGATGATATCACTGTGTGAGGAATCATCGGAAACAGTCTGGTCCCACAGATAGGCGATTCTGCTTACACCATCCTGTATAAAAGCCGGATGGGCATAGTAAATTCGGAGTCGATAATGCCTACGAGCACACTTTTTCCAGTCAGATTATATGGATTGGTGTGTACGGGAGTGATGCATGAGGCCTGAGAGCCCTCGTACACATCGTAGTTAAACTGCTTTGGCTTTTCCATATATATGATTTCATCGCACAGGGCAACGGTATTTACAAGTGATTTCTCAATTACGAGCACCGCATAGTTTCCGAGCAGCTTCGTGATGAGTACAGAAGGATACTTTTCTTTTATTTTTTCGATGTCACCGACATATTTTACTATCACTTCCCAGCTGTCACTCTCCGGCAGATAGCCGCTTGAAAGCCCTCCCTCTTTTCCAAGCTCATAAGGGGGGTGGACAACAGGGCGGCGGACAGCTGTGGAGAAATTTTCTCACTAAATGCTATTTCCATACTAACATCCATTTTTTATTAGTAAAATATTAAAAAAATCTTAAAAGACAGATGCAATATATATTTGGTATGATTAATTCATAATCAATCAATTAATTATAAGAAACCGGGAGGTCGAAATGAGTACAAAAAGAAAAAGATAATCATTTCAGTGATTGCAGCTGATTGCTTGCTTATCATAGCAGTGATTGTGTCAGCTGTTGTCATTGCAATGACAAAGGGAAAGAATGCAGCAAAGGCATCGGGAGTCTATGCAAACAAGGTCGCTGATGTCATGTATCAGGCGGGAAGTACTGACAAGTACAGCGGTGTCGTGGAAGCAGCCGATACCATGGATATCAAGGCTGACAGTGAAAAAACTGTAAAGGATATTCTTGTGTCAGAGGGGGATGAGGTACAGGTGGGTACACCTCTTTTTACCTATGATACAAAGGATCTTGCTGCGAAAAAAGGAAAACGCCATGCTTGAGCTTGAGAGCTTAAACAATACGCTTTCCGGCTATGATGCACAGATAGAGCAGCTCACCAAGGAAAAGAAGGAAGCGCCAAAGGATCAGCAGCTTGACTATACACTGCAGATTCAGCAGGCGCAGACACAGCAGAAGCAGACTCAGTACGATATTGCCACGAAGAAGGCAGAGATAGAAAAGTATGATGAGAGCATCAAAATGCCACTGTAAACAGCACAATGATTGGTGTTGTAAAGAAAATCAATGAGAATCAGAGTGCAGACACAGCAGATACTGCATTTATGACAATCGTTGCTACCGGTGATTACAGGGTAAAGGGCACAATTGATGAGCAGAGCTTTTTAAACAGTGGACTCGCAGAGGGGGGGCAGGCAGTTATAGTGCGCTCGAGTTGATGAGTCAAAGACATGGCAGGGTACCATCAGCAAGGTTGATACTGAGAATACTCAGACTGATAACAGCAATTCCGGCATGTATGATGATGGAAGCAGCGAGAAGAAGGCATCAAAGTACAACTTCTATGTGCAGCTTACAGGCACAGGCGACATGCTCTTAGGACAGCATGTATATGTGGAGCCGGATTTCGGACAGACAGAGGTGAAGGATGGTATATGGATTGATGAGAGCTATGTTGTAAAGGATGGCGATGATGCATATGTATGGACACTTAATAAAAAGGATAAGCTTGAGAAGACAAAGGTTGAGCTTGGAGACTATGACGAGAATCTCATGATGTATGAAATCAAGTCAGGGCTTACAAAGGATGAGTATATAGTATGGGCATCTGATGACCTTTATGAGGGTGAGCCGGCACAGACATGGGAAGAGTACGTTGAAAATGGCGGCGGTGAAGATTCAGTCTATGACGATATGGGTACAGAAGCTCTTGATGACCAGATGCTTGAGGGCACTGAGGGCGGTCCTGTTGATGATGGCACAATGGACGATGGCACAATGGACGAAGGTGCTGCAGATGCCACCGGTTCAGGTGACGCGGAGGTACAGTAGATGATTCTAGAACTCCAGCATATTTATAAAAACTATGACCAGGATAAGCTCGTGGTGCCGGTTTTAAAGGATGTTTCACTCCAGATTGAGGAGGGAGAGTACGTGGCAATCATGGGGCCGTCGGGCTCAGGCAAGACCACTCTCATGAATATAGTGGGCTGTCTGGATCTGCCAACATCGGGCACATATATACTTGACGGCAGATCTGTCAGTGAGCTTAAGGAAAAGGAGCTTACGAAAGTCAGACGGGATACAATTGGATTTGTATTTCAGAATTTCCAGCTCATGCCGAGAGAGAGTGCACTGGACAATGTATGCCTGCCACTCATATATGCCGGTGTGAGCAAAAAGGACAGAAGGCAGATGGGTATGGAGGCATTAGAGCGTGTAGGGCTTTCAGACAGGGCTGATTTCAAGCCAACACAGCTTTCAGGAGGACAGAAGCAGAGAGTGGCGATAGCGAGAGCTATGGTCAATCATCCAAAGCTTCTGCTTGCGGATGAGCCTACGGGAGCACTTGATTCAAAGTCAGGCAAGCAGGTGCTTGAGCTCTTTGAGAGCCTTAATGAGTCCGGTGTGACGGTTGTCATGATTACACATGACAGAAAGGTAGCCGAGCAGGCAAAGCGCATCGTCCACATCATAGACGGCGAGATAACAGAGGAAGGACAGGAGGCAGGTAATGAAAAAGAAAAAAGAGAATTAAGATCATTATAATAGCTGTCCTTGTAGTTGCAGTTGCAGCAGGAAGCATCACAGGAGTTGTTTATTACAGGAACTCCAAGGGGCTTGCTTCCGTCATGAGTGTTTCAATGATCAGCACGACAAACGACTACACATCCATGACCAGTGAGGGAATGGTGTGTGATGATGCATGTCAGACAATCAATTTAAAGGATGGACAGAAGGTGACAGAGGTTTATGTCACAAAGGATCAGCAGGTAAAGGCCGGAGATAAGCTCCTTGCATATGATGTGACGAGTCTTTTGCTCTCGGTTGAGATGAAGCAGCTTGAGATACAGAGTCTTGAGAATCAGCTTGCATCGGAAAAGCAGAAGCTTGACAAGCTAAAGAACACTAAACCGGTTGAAAAGCAGCCCGAGACTCCTGTTATACCTGAGCCACAACCTGACACACAGCCGTCTGCGCCTGATGAACAGCATGATGTGATATCTGATTTGTCAGAGGCCAAAGGAAGCGGTACAGAGGTCGATCCTTATGTATTTACATGTACAGAAGCTTCATATGTATCAGGGAGCTTTTGAATACACTCTCAGAAAAGAGCGCGGTAGCGCGGTTTGTAATAGGAGATGCGAATGCACCTGATATGGAGCTTATCGTAAGAGGAGATAGGCTTGGCGGCTATGATGAAAGCGATGAGATAAAGCTTTTCCTTGCAGGTACAACTACAGCAGGAGATGCTTCTGATGATACAGAAGGAAGTGAGCCGTCGGATACCAAAACAGACAGTGCCACAGAACAGACCGCACAGACAGAAGCTGATACCGCGGCAGAAGAAAAAGACATACACAGCAGATGAGCTTAAGGATGCCATAAAGGAGCAGACCAGAAGTGTTGCCGATGTTGATTTACAAAAGAGAATTGCACAGGCTGATTTAAAGGAGCTTCAGAGCGAGCTTGAGGATGGTGTGGTATATGCAAAGAAGGATGGAATTGTGACAACAGTCTGTGATCCTGCCAATCCACCGCAGGACGGTACACCTTTCCTGCAGCTTTCGGGAGCATCAGGACTGTATATCAGCGGAACAATCGGTGAGCTGGATCTGGATACGGTAAAAATAGGACAGAGCGTATCAGCAGTCAACTACATGACAGGTGATACCTATGAGGGCACGATATCCGAGATAAGCAATGTGCCGTCAGGCAGCGTAAACTAGTATGGAGACAGCAACCCAAACTCATCATTCTATGAGTACACCGCGTACATTGAGAATCCGCAGAATCTCAAAAGGGCGATTCACTTGAGTTGACCATAGATACATCATCGGAGGGCTCTGACAGTGGACTATATATCGACAAGTCATATGTCAGAACCGAGAACGGACAGTCATATATATACAAGGATGACAACGGAAAGCTCAAAAAGCAGTCTGTCAAAACAGGCAAGTCGCTCTGGGGCTCATATGTGGAGATAAAGTCAGGTCTGACAAATGATGACTATATCGCATTCCCGTATGGAGTCAGGGAGGGCGAGAAAACCAAGGTGTCGGAAGATGGTATGTATTAGTTTAGCAGGGAGGATTAAAGATGCTTGAAAATATTAGATTGTCCTTTAGGGGAATCTGGTCACATAAGATGCGTTCGTTTCTGACCATGCTTGGAATCATCATCGGAATTGCAGCAATTATTGCGATTGTTTCCACAATTCAGGGCACAAACGAACAGATAGAAAAGAATCTCATAGGTTCGGGAAGTAATAACGTAAAGGTCACACTGCAGAAGGATGGCTATGATATGGATCTATCATATGATACGGCGCCGGCAGGGAGTGACTGAGGTATCGGCTTCCACACTTGACAGCATAAAGGAGCTCGACCATGTGCAAAATGCAGCTCTTTACCGTACAAGACAGGCTTCCAATGCAGTCTATTATCTGAACACGGCGCTTTCGGGCGGCAATATAACAGGTGTCGATGACGGATATTTCGATACTGCAAGCTATGTAGTCATGAAGGGTAGAGGCTTCTCAAAGAATGACTATGCAAAGGCACGCAGGGTGGCTCTTATTGATGAGAGTGTGGAGAGCAGCCTGTTTTCAGGAGAGAGCGCGCTCGGCAAGACAGTAGAGATACAGGGATATCCGTTTACAGTAGTCGGTGTAGTCACGGAAAAGGACAGCTATGACCTGGTAATAAACTCAATGGATGATTACTATATGTATGCCTATGATGACAGCCAGGGCAATGTATTTGTGCCAAGCGGAACATGGCCGGTTATATTTGGTTATGATGAGCCGCAGAACCTTTTGCTTAAGGCAGACAGCACGGATACCATGGCTACAGTGGGAAAGGCTGCTGAGGAGATACTTAACAGCAATTTAAATGTTACAGACGGCTCTGATGTGACCTACAAGGCACAGGATTTACAGGAGCAGGCAAAGCAGATACAGCAGCTCAGCCAGTCAACCAATATGATGCTCATATGGATAGCCGGAATATCACTGCTAGTCGGTGGTATCGGCGTCATGAATATCATGCTTGTGTCAGTCACAGAGCGTACCTCAGAGATAGGACTTAAAAAAGCAATCGGAGCAGGAAAGGGAGCAATACTTGGACAGTTCCTCACAGAGGCAGTTGTTCTCACAAGTCTTGGAGGCTTAGTCGGAGTGCTGGTTGGAGTGATACTCTCTAAGGTCATCTCAATGCTAAACGGCACGCCGACAGCGATAAGTCCGGCAGCAGCTATACTTGCGGTGCTTTTTTCCATGGCAATCGGAATCATATTCGGTATGCTTCCTTCATACAAGGCAGCGAACCTGAATCCCTATTGATGCACTGCGCCATGAGTAATTCTTATTGAAATCGCTGCCATTGTGAAAAAAATAACAATTCTTTGTATTTTGATGAATACAAGGGTAGAAAAAGTTTAAAAAATTTTGTAGAATGTTCCTAGTAGATAAATACTAGGAGCATTTTTTAGAGGAATCAGCTCATATGATATGGGAAGTGTCACATGATGTAATGATTCTTCTAAGTATGTAAATCATTAGGTAACAAAATATACATTTATTTTAAGGAAAAGGAGATAATATGTACGCTGACGAAAACGTAATCAAAATCAAACATGCAGTTTTGCTTGAGGTCGCAAAGGCTGCATTTGCAGGTAACCTCGATGAGATCAGAGATGACATCCCGTTCACACTGATTCCGGGACCGACACCTCAGTTCCGTTGCTGTATCTACAAGGAGAGAGAGATCATCCGTCAACGTGTCAGACTTGCAGAGGGTAAAGCACCAAGCGCAAACGATGACGGCAATATCATCCAGGTAATCAGCTCAGCATGTGAGGATTGTCCAATTTCAAGCTACACAGTTACTGAGAACTGTCAGAACTGTCTTGGCAAGGCTTGTATCAATGCATGTAAGTTTGGAGCAATCGAGGCAGGACGTCTCCGCTCACATATCGACCCACAGAAGTGTAAGGAGTGTGGTCGCTGTGCACAGGCATGTCCTTACAACGCTATCGCTCATTTAAAGAGACCATGTAAGTTCTCTTGTCCTGTAAACGCCATTACATACAATGAGTACGGCATTTCAGTGATTGATGAGAGCAAATGTATCAGATGTGGTAAGTGTATCCACAGCTGTCCATTCGGAGCTATCGGATCAAAGACATACATCGTAGATGTAATCGATGCAATCAAGTCAGAGAACAAGCATGTATACGCTATGGTTGCACCAGCAGCAGAGGGACAGTTTGGCGCAAATATCACTATGAACAGCTGGAAGAAAGCTATGCAGGCAGTTGGCTTCAACGGTTTTGTTGAGGTAGCACTCGGAGGAGATATGACAGCAGCGTACGAGGCTGACGAGTGGCTTGAGGCATACGAGGCAGGAGAGAAGAAGGTTACATCATGCTGTCCTGGATTTGTAAATATGGTTAGAAAGCACTATCCTGAGCTTGCTGACAAGATTTCTACAACTGTTTCACCTATGTGTGCAGTTTCAAGAATGATCAAGGCAAAGGATCCTGATGCAGTTACAGTATTCATCGGACCATGTGTTGCCAAGAAGTCAGAGGTACATGATCAGAAGATAGAGGGCAATGCAGACTATGTACTTACCTTCAGCGAGATTCGTGCTATTATGAAGGCAAAGGGAGTACAGCTTGAGGCTGATGATACCTCATATCAGGAGGGCTCAGTATTCGGTAAGCGTTTCGCAAACTCAGGCGGAGTTACAGCAGCCGTAATCGAGAGCATGAAGGAAAAAGGCGAGGATGTTGATTGTAAGGTTTGCAAGGCAAACGGAGCAGCAGAGTGTAAGAAGGCACTTCTCCTCATGAAGGCAGGCAAGCTTCCTGAGAACTTCATCGAGGGAATGGCATGTGAGGGCGGCTGCGTAGGCGGACCAAGCTCATACAATGACATGGTGACTACCAAGAAGTTCCGTGATGATCTCTTAAGCAGAGCAGATGACAGAAAGATTCGTGACAACATCGCCAACTACCATATGGAGACATTTGAGATGCACCGTAAGGAGCAGTAATAAAATGAGTGTTACAGCATAAAGTTTTTTTAAATCCCCCGACTAGTTCGGGGGATTTTTGTGATTGCGAATATCTGCAAAAGATATGTGGTTAGTCATATTGAGAACTGAATAGTAACAAAGATATTAAATAAATTAATTACTTATTAAGACTGCACCGGAGGCATTCATGATAAAGAAACAATTGTAACACAACTGAAATATATGAAGCCAACATTAAGAAATTCTCAAGGAATTTGCAGTAGCAAAAAAAGATTGTTTAACGCTATAATAGATATTGCTTGAAATAATATTATCAGGTTTGAGTAATAATATAGAGAGAATAATTATAAAATGCTAAAGAGGATTGGAAAAATGGACAAAAATAAAAGATGATTATCGGCATACTTACGGCTGCAATAGTTCTGGTGGTGGCGTTTATAGTGTATATCACATGCTTTGATTCACATATTGAGTTCAGCAGCAAGTTCAAAAACGGTATTACTGTTGAGTATGGCAAAAAAGTTTGAGGGTACCAAAAATCAAGGCGTATGTCAGAGGCAGGCTTATAAACCGAAAGGGAAAAGAGATAAAATGCACTATAGACAGTAATGTCGATGTGACAAAGACAGGTTCATACGAGATAAAGGTAACTGCTCAATACGGTAAAAAACTGCGACACAGACAATCAAGGTTGAGGTGAGGGATAAGAAGGCTCCGGAGATTGCATTAAATGGCGATGCAGAGATGACTGTAGAGGCAGGCAGCGAGTTCAGTGACCCGGGATATACGGCAACAGACAACTATGATGGGGATCTGACAGACAAGGTATCTGTCACAGGAGCTGTTGATACTTCAAAGCCGGGAGACTATGAGATATAGTACAGTGTCGCTGACTCGTCAAAGAATGAGAGCGAGGTCAAAAGGACTGTGCATGTCACAGATACCACTGCACCGCAGATAAAGCTTTCGGGTGATGATTTTATGTCAGTTAAAAAGGGGGATAAGTACAGTGATCCGGGATACACAGCAACAGACAATTGTGACGGAGACATCACAGACAGTATCAAGGTATCAGGAGATAAGGTAGATAAGGATAAGGCAGGAAAGTATACTGTGACCTATGAGGTCTCAGATTCATCAGGCAATAAGGCTACAGCTACAAGAGTGGTCAGTGTGTATGATCCGGCTGCCACGGCAGACACAGTAAATCCGGGCAACAAGATTATTTATCTTACCTTTGACGATGGTCCCGGAAAGTATACACAGGGGCTATTAGATGTGCTTGATAAATACAATGTAAAGTTACCTTCTTTGTTAAACATGATAGCAGAGGAGGCAAAGAGAGGACATACAGTGGCTATCCACTCTGCCAGCCACAAATACAACCAGATATATACAAGTGAGCAGGCATTTTTGATGACCTTGAGCAGATGAACAGTATCATAAAGGCACAGACAGGAAATGATGCGTCAATCATCAGATTCCCGGGTGGCTCGTCAAATACTGTGAGCAAGGATTACTGTCCGGGCATTATGACACAGCTCGTCAATGATGTGACAGCAAGAGGACTTTTGTACTGTGACTGGAATGTATCGAGCGGAGATGCAAACCCCAAGCCAATCAGCACGGAACAGGTAGTGCAGAATGTCATTTCAGGAGTACAGAGCCACAACGTATCAGTTGTATTGCAGCACGACATAAAGGATTTCAGTGTCAATGCGGTCGAGCAGATCATCCAGTGGGGACAGGCGAATGGTTATACATTTTTACCACTCACAACAAGCTCACCGATGTCTCATCATCGTGTAAACAACTAAAAGCATACAAATAAAAAAGCACAAAAAGAAGAGTTCGAAATGAACTCTTCTTTTTTAATCATGATTCTTATATCTTATTCCCCAATTAACATTTTTGTAACTATAATTTTACCTAAATATATAATAAAGAAAAAGGTACATAGAAACTAGATTGCCTGAGTAGTCCAAATTATTTAACTACCTCAACGTTAACTGCCTGTGGACCTTTAGCGCCATCAGTGATATCGAACTCTACTGCTGCACCTTCCTCGAGAGTTTTGAAGCCCTCCATGTTAAGTCCTGAGAAATGTACGAATACATCTTTTCCGTCCTCGGCTGTGATGAATCCGTAACCTTTTTGGTTGTTGAACCATTTTACTGTACCTTTGCTCATCGAAAGTACCTCCAAATAATAATAATGCTGCTTACGCAACTAACGTTAGAATAGCATAACAGGTTTAAGATGTAAAGCAATAAAGTCAAAGTTCTTTAAAGTTTATGTCATTATTTGCTAAAAATTTCATTACAAGTTTATCCCATTCACCGTCTAAGGTCTTATCCGCTGAAAAAATATTGTAGGATATTCCGGTTGTCAGAGTCAGAAGCTGGCTCTGATACCTGATATTTATGAAAAACCACTGATATCGGACACGGTGAAAGCAGAGTGCAGACTGCTTAGGTGTGCTCCATATTTTCAGGTGAAAGCAGAAAGACAAACTTGAATGACGATGGAGTCTGCCGGATATGGTGCGAATAGCGGCAGCTCACACAGACTATCCATATCTTCGCATAAAGCCAAATCCGGATTTTATGACAAACTCATATGCACAGGTTAATGTAGAGGTGTATGGAGGACCGATTTTAAACACATGGTTTGACAGACCTCGGAGTGGCAGGGCGCGTGGCTATAAGAGTGAGGATGTGTTCAATCCGGCGTATGGCAATATAGTCTAAAAGCCTGTCATGATTATTCCAAATCTTGCCATTCATAGAACAGGATGTGAATAAGGGTGTCGGGATAAATAATCAGGTGGATCTGATGCCGGTGCTTGATTCAATACCTGAGGATGAAAGGACCACGGATTATTTCCCTTAGCTTTCTGGCTAGAGAGCTGTCTGGGAAAAAGAGCGACATCATAGACTTTGAGCTCAATACATTTTTTGTATGGAGGAGCCTTTGTTTTGTCGGTGTGAATGACACCATGATTTCATCACCGAGAATCGACAACCAGTCATCCTGCAGGGCACTTCTTGATGCCATAGAGGATGGAAACAGAGCTGATGGAATAAACATCATAGCGCTTTTTGACCATGAGGAAATTGGCAGTAACAGTAAGCGGGGCGCGGCTCTATAATGCTTCACGATATGCTCAGACGTATTTTTAAGAAATATGGACCTTCAGAAAATGAAATAGATGAGAGCATATATGATGCCATGCTTTTTGTTCGTTGATGTGGCTCATGCGCTTCATCCTAATAAAAAGGAAAAAGATGGATATCACAAATAAGGGCAGGCTTTTATCGCTGGCGGCGTGTTCGCAGTCTTACCAGCTATCGCCATTCTCTGTTTGGATGAAAAGGGAACAGCGTTTTGTCTGACAGCCGTGGCGGCAGCACACTGGGCTCGATCGCAGGTACGCTTTTGCCGGTAAAGACTGTGGATATAGGTATACCTATTCTGCAATGCACTCAGCTTGTGAGCTTATG
>VOFG01000814.1_pt1 | contig 38001 bp, 61 predicted proteins | sample 5384171 | NCBI WGS metagenome assembly VOFG01 (sample SAMN12384726, study PRJNA508395) | human gut metagenome | isolation source: healthy gut F | host: Homo sapiens
ATTTTAGCCCCTTTGTTCCTCTTGAAAAGGACGGGAAATAATTGTGAAGCTTTATAAAGGTTTAAGGGTCGTAGAATTTACGAACAATATTGCTGGTCCAACGATAGGCCGTTGGCTGGCTGAATATGGGGCAGAGGTAATTCATGTTGAACGTCCGGTAGTCGGCGATGACAGCCGCGGTTATCCGCCGATGTTCAATGGCATGAGCGCACAGTATTTCACAATTAATCACGGGAAAAAATCCGTCAATCTGGATTTGAAAGATCCGGAGGAGTGAAGATTGCGAAAGAACTTTGTAAAGACGCAGACATTCTTCTGGAAAGCAATCGTCCCGGAGCTATGGAGCGGCTCGGGTTGGGATATGAGGTTATGCACGAGCTGAATCCCCGCCTTATATACGGTTCAATATCGGCATGGGGCCATAAAGGCCCCTATGCCGACCGACCAGGGTATGATGTGATTGCCCAAAGTGCATCGGGGCTTATGTACTACAACGGTGACGATAGCACGGGACCCGTAAAAGTATTCACAGAGATTGGGGACTATGGTGCAGCCATTTCTGGATTCGGTGCTATAAATGCGGCGCTGTATTACAGAGAGCGTACCGGCGAAGGTCAATTTGTGGATATTTCGCTCGTAAAAACGTTGGCTTCCATGGCTGTCAAGCTTGACGATCAACGTATTTATCACAGAAAGACGAAAAAGACAGGCAGCCAAGGCTCAAATCTTTTGTGCCCTTATGAACATTTAGATGCCCAGATAATAATTATATTACGATTGCAGCCTCAAACAACAACCTAACGTTTAAATTTTTCAAATTTATCGGTAGACCCGAACTTGCAGAAGATCCGCGCTTTGCCACAAATGTAAAACGACTTGAAAATTCTGAAATACTAATGCCGGTACTTTACGAGTGGTTGGAAAAGATGGAGACAGCAGAAAAGCGGAAAAGCACTTCTCTCTGCCGGAATACCATGCTGTAGGGTGTATTCGTACGAAGACGTGGACAAAGATCCCCATTATCATGAAGCTGGCTGGTTTGCAGATATCCCTATGCCTGAAGGCATGGAACTGCGGACGCGCCGCCTTGTCGGCAGCCCGTTTGAATTTTCGGCTGATTCTCCTGAGTATAAACCGCTGGAATCGTTTGGCTGTGGTAACCATGAAATTCTCAGTCAGCTTGGATACTCAAACGAGTACATTGACGAACTAGAGTCAAGATGGGAAAAGAAAGCCAAAGGCCTTTGAGCCTACCATGTAATAAAGCAAAAGGTGGTTAATTAATGGATAATAAGAATAGCATACTTTTTACGCCGTTTTTTATTGGCAAACAAAAGATAAAGAACCGCTTCATCATGGGACCCATGGGCTGCAATGCAATGTACGATTCCTATGGTGCGCTTAACAATGATGGTATCGAATACTACACCGAGAGAGCAAAGGGTGGATTTGGTGCGATAGTTCTTGGTGTCGCAATGGTGGACAATCAGGTTGAGAGTATCCCTCCTACAATCACAGAAAACCCGCTCTATGCGCCATACAGGTATCAAAAAATTTGCAAGTCGGCTTGTTGAACGTTGCAGTGCTTACGGCACAAAGATTATCGGTGAGGTCGGCCTGGGAGGCGGAAGAAATAGCCGCGGCGCTTTAGCACCGTCTGAAGTAGAAACGTATAACTTCCCGGACCTCCTCTCCCGTGAAATTACTGTTGATCAGATACATAAAAAAGCAGGAGTGTGCGATTAAAGCGGCGACTTTGATGAAGAACTGCGGATTTGCCGGCGTAGACATACATTCACTGCACTGGGGCTATCTCTTGGACGATTTTTCTCATGTCTATTGCAAACCACCGAGAGGACGAATACGGAGGAAGCCTGGAAAACAGGATACGAATCGTAAAAGAGATTGTGGACGGGATACATCAGGAATGTGGAAGCGATTTTGCCGTTACTATAGGTCTCGGTGTAAAAAGCTATATAACAGCGTTGAATAAAGTTCCCTTACCGGAGAAAACGAGGCTGGGAGAACAGTCGAAGAGGCAATTGAAATCGCTAAACTTCTCGAAGAAATGGGAATCGCAGCGATTATGACGGATGTTGGCATATATGATTCGTTCTATCATGCCTGCCCGCCAAGTTATATGCCAAAGGGACATGCACTTGATCTCTATGCGCAGATTAAAGCGAATGTTAACATCCCGGTTCTTGCCAGATCCAGAATGGGGAGATCCTGCGCTATGCAGAGAAGCAGTGGCATCCGGTAAAGTCGACGGTGTTGTTCTCGCACGTCCAGCACTTGCAGATCCATACTTCCCGAGAAAAATCGAGATGGGTGTGCCGGAAAAAATTCGGCCTTGTATTGGCTGCAATGTCGGATGCTATGGGAACATGGTAGAGCGCGGAATAGCCGGTGGCTGTGCTGTGAATCCGCGGGCTACAAGGGGAGCTCATGACGAGGCCGAGAAAGGCTATCACACCTCGGCGGATCGCCGTTATAGGCGGAGGTCCCGGAGGAATGCAGGCAGCGATAACTGCGGCCGAGTGCGGTCACTATGTTGAACTGTTTGAAAAGCGCGATGAGCTTGGTGGAGAAATGCTTGCAGCCGGTGCAGATGCGCTCAAGACAGACGTAAAAGCTTTCAAAAATTGGCAGATCAACGAGCTGAAGGATAAGAACGTCACTGTTCACCTTAACACAGAAATCAGTGCTGACGAGGTAGAGGCCCGTGGTTTTGACACGGTAATACTGGCGACCGGCGCGGTGAGTGTTGCCCCAAGTCGATAAAGGGTATAGAAAAAGGCAGTGTCGGCGCTGGACGTGTTAGAGGGAAAAGCACCTGTCGGAAAGAAAGTCCTTGTTGCGGGCGGTGGTCAGATCGGCTGCGAGGTCGCTGTAGCACTTGCGCGTGATGGACACGAGGTTGCTCTTCTGGAAGCAATGCCAAACGTAATGGATGTCATGTTTGTACCTAAACAGCCTAAGATGATGCTCAAAGCGCTGCTTGAGCACTACGGTGTGAAAATACTGACCGGCAATAAGCTGATGGCTGTCACTGACGAAGGTGCAGTTATTCGACAGACTGACGATTGGGCATATCCCGTACCGTTTGAGTGTGACACCACTGTGCTGGCAATAGGATTGCACCCTGTAAAATCCCTTGCTGACGATTATCGCGGAAGGAATATTGCAGTATATGAGATCGGATCTGCACAAAAGGTTGGCGACATTTACTCTGCAGTACATGATGCATTTGAAGTTGCCTATTATCTGGACTGAGCTGTTATGGAAGACATAAGGGAAAAAATATTTTCACTATACGGTAACGCAGTTGTTACAGCGGGAATATATGCTGAAGCAGATGGCGTTGTGGCAGGAATCTCAAGAGCATGTGCACAGGCAGCTGCCATTGGGCTGAATGTAGATTATAGTGTCACAGATGGGAATGAGATATTTTGTCATGATTTGATCATGAGGTTTTCCGGCACACCGGTGCAGATATGTGAGGCCGAAGATACACTTATCAGTGAGATATCAAAGTACTCGGGAGTTGCTACTGCTGCGAAAGCTTTTGTCAATGCGGCGGCAAATACTGAGATAGTGTGTGGCTCTTGGAAAAAGATGCCAAAAGAGATTAAGGGCAAACTTCGAGATGCAATCACTCTAGGCGGAGCCAGTGTCCGCATATGCAAAGACCCAATGGTGTATCTAGACAAAAATTATGTTGCTATCTTGGGCGGAATACAGAAAGCACTCATGGCGGTGAAAGATATTTCAGGCAGGAAGAAAGCAATTCAGGTCAAGGGTCGTTATGAGAACGGGGATATCGTAAGGGGAAGCGTTGACTGCAGTTTACTCTGGAGCGGACATAATTTATGTCGATACGGGGAATATACGCGATTTGCAGTCGATTTCTGTTGCGGTAAGAACTGCATTGTCTGAGCTGGGTAGTGAGTTGGGAACGGAACGGCACGTAAAATTGCCTTTGGCGGCGGCGTAACACTCGCTCAAGTACCTGACATATGTGCGGCAGGCGCAGATATTATCGGTGTCGGAAGGGCAATCATTGATGCCCCTTGCTCGATCTCAAACTCGAAGTTACCAATGTTGATAATCCCGAATACGCACATTCACAGTATGACCTCTTTCATAAGCACGAGCTTACAATAACCGGAATACATCTAAAAGATACTAATCTGACAGACCTGTCAAACATAGTTGCGGATGTGATCGGTATAGACCGTGCTGATGTATTGGTGATAGATGTGCGCTATGACTATGTTTCCCCTCGATATCTTGCGCAGCAGGATTGACCCGGAAAAGTTCATTTCAAAAGAAGAAGTGCTGCTTAACGCATTGAGCATGCTTCATGGTGTGGAGCTTGACGATAATGCGGGCGTTGTTTCCAACGGAATGCTTGGCTGGATCGCCGGCGATAACGAGAGTCTTGATTCTAGCAGGCTCGAGATTACCCGGTCGAAAGAACTTGCCGAAGAAATACGGCATAATATTTCCACCGTGTTATCGTGTTTCCGACTGGGGCGGAAGTAGAGTCTGGGAGAAATTGTTGACACGAATACGCCTCTGATAACTGAGAAGCTGACAGAAGCAGGATTCATGGTAGACAAAGGCGAAGTTCTTAAGGATGACCTGACATCTTTCTCCACAAAACTGCGGAAGGCGGCAGAACAAGCTTATGGCGTTTGCATAACAACCGGTGGGGTCGGTGCGGAAAACAAGGATTATAGTGTCGAAGCGATTCAAATCCTCGACCCTAACGCGTGTACACCGTATATTGCAAAGTTTGAAACTGGGCATGGCCGCCACAGCAAGGATGGAATAAGAATCGGCGTTGGTCAGGAAGGCATGACAACGTTTATAGCATTGCCGGGGCCAAATGATGAGGTTGCACTGTGCATAGACACAGTGGTAGAGGGACTCGGAAAAACTGGGGGAAAGAGCTTCTCGCGTACAGTCTTGCCGAACTGCTGCGCGAAAGGTTAAAAGAAAAACTCTCATGGCATTTAGAGTCGGGCGACAACGCATAATCACGATTTAAATTTAGAAAGGAGCAATTAAGTGAAAATTGTAGAAAGAGTGGCGCATGTTGACAAGTCAAAATGCGCAGGGTGTGGGGATTGTGAACGGCATTGCCCCACCGGAGCAATCAGGGTTAACCCTGCAGTCGAAGGCGGCTATGTTCCGCCGTGCAGCAAAGGCCTGCCCAGCAGGTGTAAACGTTCAGGGGTATATTGCACTCGCTGGTGAGGGCAGATATGAAGATGCATACCGTCTAATAAAGCAACGCAACCCATTCCCCTCGATATGCGGGGGAGAATATGTACGCATCCTGCCAGTCCGCATGCAACAGAAACGCCCTTGATGAAGCAGTCGGTATACGTGATATCAAGCGGTTTGTCGCGGATAAGGCTTTTGAAAACGGGTTGCCAAAGGTCGAAAAAGAAACTGAAAAATAACGGCAAGAAGATTGCCATCATAGGTGCTGGGCCCAGCGGCCTTACATGTGCATATTATATGCAACTGAGCGGATACAACGTTGAGGTCTTTGAAGCAGAGAGCGTAGCAGGCGGCGTGCTGGCCTATGGCATTCCAGAGTATCGTCTTCCTAAAGCTGTTCTGGCACGTGAAGTGTCTGCAATTGAAGCCACAGGTGTGAAAATTCATCTCAATACTGAGGTCGGTAAGGATGTCACATTTGATGAGCTCTGCAAAAGTTCCATGCCGTGTATGTTGCTACTGGAACACAGCGCAGCCGCAAGGCCAATATTCCCGGTGAAGATATGCCCGGTGTATACCACGGACTGGATTTTCTGAAAGCCGTAAATCTCAAAAAGGAAGTAAAAGCTCGGCAAGAAGGTTGCAGTCATCGGCGGCGGCAACACTGCAATTGACGCAGCACGCACTGCGGTTAGACAGGGCTCGGAAGTGACCATTGTTTATCGCCGCCAGAGAAATGACATGCCCTGTGACAAGCGCGAGCTGCTGGAAGCATTTGAGGAAGGCATTCGCGTGATGGAGCTTACTGCACCGGTAGAGGTGGTTGGGCAACGGAAAGGTAGAAGGCCTGAAGTGCATCAAGATGAGACCCGCAAATCTTGACGAAAAACTGCGCAGATCCAGCAGCAGATTGAAGGTTCTGAGTTTGTCATTGATGCTGACAGTGTGATCATTGCCGTAAGCCAGTATTCTGATTTCCCGTTTATCGGCAAAAGATGAAGTCGTTATCTCCGTGCTGGCAGCATTGTCCCTCGATAACAGAGGTATGAGTTCCAAGCCTTATGTGTTTGCGGGCGGAGATGTTGTACGCGGGGCAGCTACAGTAATACAGGCAATTGCAGATGGCAGAAAAGCGGCTGAGAACATTAATAATTATCTTGGTTCGCAAGCTGGCGTGAATTGCGGTGAAGATATTGAGGTTCCCGAATATCATGCGAGTAAGATCAGCGTCAAGAACGCAGCAAAGATGAATAATCTGCCTATTACGGCGCGCATCGCCAACGATGAAGAAGTTGCTGTTGGACTCACTGAGGAACAGATTAGGGATGAATGCGGACGTTGTCTGAAATGCCATGGCACAGCGTCCGTAGATGCAAGCCTGTGCCTGAACTGCTCTCTCTGCTGGGAGCTTTGCACTCATAATGCAATAGGAATGGTGGCGCTTGATGAGCCGAAAACCGTTACCTGCCAGTATGACGGATTTGACAGAGTTGAAGAGATTATAGAAATATGCAACAAGGCCTATCTCCGTCCGCTGGACAGCACTTGTCAGTGCACCCATACCACAGCAGAGGAAATAGTGCGAGCTATAATGAGTGGTGCGCATACTATAGAGGATCTGCATAAGGTAACCGGTACGGGCGGCGGCTGCGGCGGCTTTACTGCTCAAACACGATGTTCAGACTGCTCGAAGCTGCGGGATATCCGCAGGGCGATACAACGAAAGCAAATGAGTATCAGAATTATCATCCGATAAAGCCCTTGCTGTTTACACTTCCCGAAAACATCATGCAGCACGACCCCAGAATAAACCACGATATTGAGATGCAGAAACATGTGCAGTGGAATCGGAAGAGGTTGAGGCCGGCAACGAAAAGTATCGCCAGATCATGAAAGAGAGGAAAGCCCAGAATGGATAACATCAAGATCTATCCAGCAAAAAAGATAAATGATTTCAGTGTTTCCGTGTACAGCAATAAGCCGGAAATGCATGCGTATGAACACCCGGACATGGTGTCTGTAAAAGTCAGCGATCTTTTTTCCCTAATATGCCGGAGGCTATTTATTCGCATAGTGGTGATGATCTTGCTCCTACTTCGAAATCTACACGAAAAGCGCTGGAAAACATCGATATGTCGATGATAAAGCCGGGCGATTCCGTGAATATTATGACCTGTGAACACGGCTTTTTGATGTTCGGTGGACTCCCGTACATAGAAATGATAAAGACCATCAAAGAAGAAATTGAGCGCCGTACCGGAGCATATGACATATGTGTTAAAATTGTCATGTACCGCACACCGCGTGAAGGTGACGAGGTTATAGATTTCTACGAGCTCAAAGAAAAACTCGGTAATGTAGAAGCGGTTAGTTCCTACGAAAAAGGTGTTCCCATTGAGACTAGAATCGGTACCCTTTCATTCAAAGGCGTTCACGATGGATCTTATGCGCCTTGAGACGCGCACGCTGTTCCACTTTGGATTTGGCTCCCCCACTGGACACGGTACTGCCGGTATGGTTGTCCCTTCTTCTGTGTACGATTCTGATTTCATCCAGAATAAATGGGCTTTCTGTTGCTTTATGCGCACGACCCCGAATGGACTTATGAAAGTCGAAGCATGCAAGAGCCTTTATGATATGGATGCCAAGTGCTCGGAGACTGCGCTTAAGTACTATCCGTACATGAATCAGCTTCTTACATCTCTGGATAACTACACGATCATTCTTGATGGTAGCAGGTGGCTGTCATATATGCATTGTGCCGGAATAATTGCAGGTACGAACTGGAATGCATATATGGATCACTATGATTTGGACAATGCCTCGCTCTCTCTCGACCAGTTCATGTCAGCAGTTATGGATAAATCCAAAACCGGCTCGGATGCGTCATTATGAATCAGGGGTGGTATGGCCTTCTATCGGCTTTGTAAAGAGATTCCCATCTGTTTCTGTCGGTGACGAATTCCGTGCGCTTTTGGAACAGGATACATTTAACTATCGTTTTCAATGACAGCCCGCTTATGAGAGAAAGGCAAATAATCTCATCGAAGCAGTAGAGATAGCCAAAAGCATAACCGGCAATGACAAAATGATTGCCTATGACGGAAGCTATGGCTATATAAACTGCACAAGAAGTGCGGCAGAAGATCTTTTTTGCTAATGCACCCGCTATCAGTAAAAAATAGATGAAGAACTGTATCCAAAGTACATGGCGCAGCGCGGGCTTGAAATTCCCGACTATATGAAGTAAGCAAATGAAATACCAAGGAGGATACCCTCCTTGGTGCCGCACGAATGGAAGGAGGCTGTCTTGGAAAAAACGCTATCATGTGGAGCATACTATGATCGAAGCAGACTGTGGAAGACATGAGGAAGCTTATAAGACATGGTGCGTTTTGGCAATGAATATGCGCATCCTTTGGCCGTCAATGCAATGAGCATGGATTCGGCTGCAAGCATTGTAGCAAGGACGAACATTGATGACAGGTCAGATTTTCCGAGACTTCGCAGCGAGGTTCAGCAGCAAAAGCAAAGCGGCTTTTGACCTTACAAACAAGAAACATCCTGAGTGGGAAGAGTTTGGCTTCTGGGAAGAGCATTTTGATATTCGGGATGTGTAGAAAAGCCTGATGCCCCAAAACTGCATGTGCTGGTTCGCCGACTGAGAGTAGAGTCAGACAACGCCAAGTATCCAACAATCCTTGTTATACCCACAGGAGCACTATTTTTTAATGATGTTTGGCTATTTTCAAATGCAACCATCAGCAAGTACCTTGGCGTTCAGTTGATAATCCCGGAATTTAGGACACTGATTGATGCTACATATCCGGCAGCGATAAACGATCTGCACGCAGTGTATCAATGGATGGCAGACAATGCAGACCAACTGCATATTGATACGGACAAGATCATCATATATGGAATGAGCAGCGGCGGACATTTGGCTACTGCGTTGCCGTTTAGACTGAAAAAGATACAACTGGTGTGGAGGTCATATGCCGAGAGGCGTGGTTGCACAGATACCATTTCTTGATGATCGAGAGACAACACGTCCAATGCGCTGCATAGGTAAAAGCTGGTCAGGCCTTTTCAATCGTGCGGCCAATATGTGCTACATGGGCAACAATTTTGCTTCCGGCTTTATCGGACCGGAGGCATACGCCAACCATGCCACAATCGAGGAATGCCGCGGCCTTTGTCCGCATATTCTTCAAATCCAGCAGGATGACTGCGGCAGCGACCATGCATTTGAGTTCGCATCGAAATTAGGCCAAGCCGATGTATATTGCAGCTTGATAATGCAGGGTGGTACAACACACGCCGGTATTAATCGCATATCTGAAACGAAGGATATGTCCGAGTCATATCCGGGCGGAGTGGCGGTGCAATCAGAGATACACTTACCTTTCATGAACATAAATCAGACCAGTGAATTTGAGCCAATGAAAGGTGACGATTCTCCTGCAGTATTAGAACAGTTCGTACTTGGAAACATAAAGGATCTGTTAATTCATGATTTAAGACGTCAAAGAACTTAAAACGTACATGAAATACAGTGATAAAACAAAGGAGGTACAATGAAAAGCAAAAACAGAATATTTGCGTTCAGAATATGCGCTGGTGCTGTACTCAACGCGATGGCAGCAACAACTGCGTTTATGGCCCTTGCACTCATGCTGTATAATCTAACGGAAAAGCTAAACGTCCCGTACTCTAAGCTGTCATTAACATATACTTTCGCTTACGCTGGGATGCTTATCGCGTCTTTTCGGCGGTAAACTAATTACAAAATGCGGAGGTCGGACAGCGCCAGTAATATCTACTTGTACAGTTATCCTCGTTGTCCTCGCCCTAACATTCAGTAACAGTTTGATCCTTATCTATATAGCAGCATTGTTTTACGGTTTTGGACAAGTGCTGACCTTCTTCTATCTCAACACTATGGTTGTGTCGTGGGTCGGACTTGGACAGTCGACTGTACTCGGCATTGGGCAGTGCTTCATGACGCTAGGGTCAGCAATCCTGTCACCGATACTTGCGAGCGTAATAAATGGGCGAGGGCTAACGAGTGCAGGCATTCTGCTGGGGAGTATTATTGCTGGCGTGATGGTGATATCCACAGCTTTCCTGTGCGGAGAGCTCCCTGAAAAATACGGAATGACGAGCATTGATTTTGGAGCAAAGAAAAGTGGCGATACATCTGAGTCGGCTATGAAATATATCAGGCGTCAATGCCCTCAAGCAGGGCGCTGAGAACCCCGTATTTTTGGCAGTGGCAATCTTGGGTTTCTTGATTTCAATGGGCACAATGTATATACCGCCAACCAATATCCTTTGCTGGAGTATTTTGGCGTTGATATGGTGACGGCATCAAAGCTTGTATCTTTGGGTCTTATCTGCAATGCCGCAGGCTCAGTTATCATTGGCTGGCTAAATACTAAGCTTGGCATAAGAAAAGGGTTTTTGATACCAGCTGTCGGCGTCACAGTTATGTTCTTTGTGGGCTTCCTGATTGGTGGTATACTAGGTGCAGTAATCATTGCATGCTCTGATATTTGCTTTACATACTCGAAGATAAGACAGGGCGTTATGTTCAACAGCCTGTTCGGCAACCAGGTCAGTCCAGATCTTATCGCGTGGGACGGGATATTTGTGTGCATAGCTTCTATGGTTGCAGGGCCTCTTGCAGCATACATGGCAGAGGAACTCGGCTCTTACCAGCAAGTAGGATTTGTAGCAACTGGCATCTTTGCTGTGTGCGTGCTCATAGTCCTCTATATTACGTCCGATAAAACCAGAGAGTATGTAAAAAAGATATACGAACCTTATAGAGAGCAGAATGCGTGAATCATAGCAACAACATTTTCGGCGAGTACATAATGATCCCAGCATATACAAAAAAGCAAATGTCTCAGAAAACAAAGGGGGTAAAAGAAAATGAAAAAAATCACAACAGTTCTTGGAGACATCATGCCCGAGCAATTAGGTCTTACGACAATTCACGAGCACCCATTTATGCGCGCAGATCATGATGGTGTCCTACCCTTACCAGATGATGCGACTCCTGAAAAACCAAGTATTCAATAGAAAACCTCACTTACTTGAAAACTTCAACTTGCAGTTGGACACTGAAAGAGTACCTAGGCAACGATAGTCTTGACTACGCGACAAAAGAACTGCTTGAATTCAAAAAACTTGGCGGCAACGGATTGCTTGATGCTACATATATCGGAGCAAGGATTGATAGTTACCCGGAAAAGATTAGAGCTCTCTCCGAGATGACCGGTATAAATATTATCTGCGGTACAGGCTACTATGGAGATTACATGTACCCTGTGGGATTTGATCCCACAGATAAGCAGCAGATAAAAAAGCGTCTTGTGTCTGAGCTTGAAAACGGGATAGAAGGATCTGACTTGAAAGCCGGGTTCATCAAAAAAGGATTTGGCTTGAAAGATGAGCTGTCTGAGGAAGATATGGTTGTTTTCCACAGTGAGTGTGAAGTTGTTGCAGAGTCAAACTACCCACTTGTTATTCATGGTCCCAACCTGCGTGATGACGCGCTCACAATCGTTAAAATTGCAACGAACGAATATGGAATAGCCCCAGAGCGTATCGACATGTGCCATATGGATCATCTGTATTCCGCATATACGAAATACTATGCTGATGCGAAGACATTTTTCGCAGATCCCACTAGCGCTGCGCAGAATGTGGCTGATTTCGTTTCTCGTCTGCTCGACATGGGCGTGTACGTAAATTTTGACGGTTGGGGAGATATTCATGATTCAAAATACCTGTTGCACCAGGCATACGGTTATTGCTGGGGGTTCGGGGATTTCTTCCGCCTTGCCGTCGTGTCCAAGCTCTTGGATAAAGGCTATGGCTCACGGATCATGTTCGGTCATGATAATTATAATAAGCTCAATGGATATTATGGCGGAGGTTACGGTTATACGCGTTTCGCTGGCTTCGCACTTCCGGCATTGAAAGAAATGGGGTATGAAAAAGAGGTGGAGCTGATTGGAGTGAAGAACCCAGCCCGGTTCCTTGCACACGAATAAAAGAAAGTAAAGGTTAAATGTTAATGAAAAATAATATAACAAAAGGTACTCTTTGCTGTAGCGGGTGTGTCTTAATATTGGGTACTGCTACCTTATGTCGAATCTTGCCGGACTTTTTTGCGTACCGTTAGCTACTAAATTGGGGGTGGGGTTTGCAGAAATTGCGCTTATTTGGACAACGCTTTCCTTGGTTCGGTTATTGCCCGTTCTTTTCAGGGACAGCTGTATGATAGATTCGACCCGAAACTTGTAACACTTATCGGCGGTCTGGCTGCGCCACTTGCGCTTATATCTATGGCGTATGTTACATCAACAACGCAAATTGTGATTATCTTTTCTTCGTTGGCATTCTGAATACTTTTTGCGGATCCGTGCCGTTTGCACTTCTCGGTTCAAAATGGATAGGTATTGGTCGCGGAACTATCGTAGGACTCTCTGGTGCGTTTGCTGGGATCATAACGCTTATAGTATCCCCTATTGCAGCCAAACTTGTCGGAGCGTACAGTTTTGAGACGGTTGCTGTCGCTGCCGGTATTATCCTTGGAGCACTGCATGTTGTTACGACCCTTGTTTTTGTTTGCAAACCGCCTGAAGCATACGGCATGAACCCCATAGACATTAAGTTTTCGCCCCTAAAACCGAAAAGGCAAAGAAAAACACCGAAGTATATGAGACCAAAATGCCGATAAAGAATATTATCAAGCTTCCAATCTTCTGGGTAGTTCTCCTCGCTCCGGTATTTGTTGCAATCGCTCAGAACGGATTCTACTCCAACCGCAACGGCATATGGGCCGAAATGGGCATAGATCTAGTTCAGATTGGCACACTGGGCGGTATGTTCACTCTGTTCAATGCGCTATCCGTATGGCTTTTTGGTTTCCTCTGCGACAAAATAGGCTTTCGTAAAACTGTTTTGGGTTTCGCAGGTGTTGGGGTATTAGTATATGGGCTGTTTCCCGTGTATGCTGGCTTTGGCTATGCAGCAGGATTGGCTATGACTCTTTTGTTCAATGTTGGACAGTTCAATGCATACATAGGACCGAATGTCATGGTACCGCTTTTTGGCCGCAATAAATCGAATGTGCTGATAAGCTGGTCGGGAATGATCTCTGCAATTGGGGGATGCTTGCCCCGGTCATAATAAAGTTCCTACCGGATTATCAAGCGTTTATGACGACTTGCACCGTCTTATATCTCCTTGTATTTGTGCTTATGCTTATTGCAACAAAGCCGTCACAGGTAGAGAAAATAAAAGAACTTGACAAGAAGTACATAGAAGAACAAACTACGCCGACTTGAGATATAAAGTATGGGCAGGGAGGCATTATATGTCTCCCTGCTTTTAAATTATCATTGTGAGAAAATGTGGAGATTGTTGTTGCACTGATGCTATTCTATGGCCTTACCAAGTCTGTTTAATCATATGCATTCACAATGACAATGCAGTCTAGACTTGAGACTGCTGACATAGCAATAGGCACGGCGTTTATACAGTTTGTTCGGCAACTGACAGGAACATTTGCGAATGCAATTGCAGCCCCTATTCTAAAGGAAAGCCCGAGTTTTGAAGTCGGCATTAAGAACATTTTCCTTTTTGCTGCAATTCTAACTGTCATCGGAGCGGTTATATACAGTGTTTTGGTTCCGGTAGGAAAAAATAAAGTAGGAGAGGATTATCAATGAATAATAAAATTGCACTTGTAACTGGCGGCCTTTCTGGTATTGGTAAGGGGGCAGTAATTGAACTGGCAAAAAACAGTATACAGTTATTATATTCGGCCGTTCAGATGAAAAAGCTCCTGCTGTGATTCAAGAAGGTGAAGAACTTGGCGGAAGGATATTTTACAGACATGCTGATGTAACTAATACGCAGGAATTAAAAGCCGGATTTGAGTGGATTAGAGAAGAGTTCGGTACACTGCATTGCGCGTTCAATAATGCGGGTAGAGGAATACATGCAAAACCATTTCATGAAGTATCGGAAGCGGAAATAGACTTTGAACTGGCGTTACTTGTGAAAGCTCAAATGATGTGTATACGTGAAGAGCTAAATTTTATGCTTGCACAGAATTATGGACGTATCATTAATACCGCCTCAGGCGCAGGCCTCGTTGGTTCTCAAGGCATGGCATTGTACAACGCCTGCAAGCATGCAGTGGTGGGCATGACCAAGGGGGTAGCGCTTGACTACGCGAAGCATGGAATAACCGTAAATGCAATTGCACCGGGAGCTATTGAAACGGAAATAGTCAAGGAACTCAAGGAATTCCCTGAGCAGTGGGCGCGCGTGTGTTCAAGCAATCCTATTGGGCGTATGGGACAGCCTTGGGAAATTGGCCGAGTAGTCGCTTTTCTCTTTGAAGATGATTCCGCTTTCATAAATGGCACAATCATTCCTGTCGACAGCGGATACTGCGCTGGCAGATTTAAGTAAAGGAAACAAACAGGCGCATGGAAACTCTTCCTGACAAGCAATACCTTTTTTGAAAGCATGCCAGTGCCAAAAGCTGTAGCGCAAATGTGTATTCCCGGAATTTTTGGTATGGTTGTCACAGCTCTGTACAGTATTGCGGATACGTATTTTGTCGGTGCTCTGAATTCCCCAAATCAAAGTGCTGCTGTGTCATTGGCATCGGCAGCGCTCTATCTTCCAGCCACAGTCAGCAGTCTCTTTGGTGTTGGTACTTCGAGCCTTATAAGCAGAAAGCTTGGGGAACAGGACTGTGAAAGTGCAAAAAAGCATCGGCCATCGGTCTTTGGCACGCGGCAGTATGTGCTTTGCTTATATCTGCCGCTTTTTTTCCTTTTTTCCCGTTTCTCTCACGAAACTGCTTGGGGCAGACGAGCAAACAGTTCAGCCAATGATGGAGTACCTTTTTGGACAATGGGAATCGGTTCTATCCCATCTGTGCTGAATACCGTGCTTTCAAAACAGATAGCAGCAGAAGGTTATGCCAATCATGCCAGCTTGGGCACAATGAGTGGGTGCATACTTAATATCGTCCTAGACCCGCTGTTTATACTCCCACAGTTTTTGAATATGAATGCTGCCGGGGCCGGGCTGGCAACAATGCTGTCCAACAGCATAGCTGCTCTGTATTATGTTGTTTTTTTGATGTTCAAGGGGAACCGCCTTTGCACAAACTTCAAACCATCAAACCTATGCTGGGATATGGCTCTTTACCACAACATTATGGCAATCGGAATACCAGCCGGTATTCAAAGTTTGACTTTGTCGTAAACAGCGCGGTACGCAACAATATTATTTCTTCATATGGTGCTGATGTTGTTGCAGCCTACGGCATAGCCTATAAAACTGCGATGATCCCTGTTTCAATAATATGCGGCGCAAGCTTTGGCGTTCTTCCGCTGATAGGCTATAATTACTCGTCCTTCAATATAGAGCGTATGAAAGCCGTGTACAAGTATACTATAAAATTTGTCATGGCGTTGGGGATTGCTTTTTTCGCAGTTATATTTGTATTTGCGAACAAAATTATGTGCCAGTTTATAAAGAACGAGTTTGTTATCAGTGCAGGTGCTCTATTCTTACGAATATCTGCAATAACGCTTGTTCTGATGGCGGTCGATTATGTATGTGTTGGCGTATATCAAGCCTGTGGAAACGGGAAATGTGCGCTTATTACAGCGTTATCAAGAAAAGCGATAGAAATACCGGCAATGCTGCTTTTAAACATGATAATTCCGCCGTTTGGTATGGCGTTCGGGGAACCTGTGGCGGAGTTGGTGATTGGAGTGGTATTGTATGTGTCTGTTAGACGCTATTTCAACTCGCTTGCTGAAAAAGTAATTATACAAGGAGAAAAATATAATGGACAAACATGAATTAACTGAGCTGTTAAATGATGTTGCTGACGGAAGCGTCAGCCCCGATGATGCGGCGCTCAAGCTTAAAAATGCAGCCGTTTCAGGAGATAGGCAACTATGCAAAAGTAGACTTTCACCGCGGTATTCGCCAAGGCGTACCGGAGGTCATATACGGCGAAGGCAAAGCCAAGGAACATATTCTCGGTATCGCAAAGGCCATGATGAAAAACGGTCAGCAGACCATACTCATCACGCGCTTGTCTGCGGAAGCCGCGGACTATATAAAGGCGGAACTGCCGTTGGAGTATAACAGTATGGCGAAGATAGGCATCATCGGTGAGCTGCCTGAACCCAGCGGCAAAGGACGCATTGTCATTGCCACAGGCGGCACGAGTGACATTCCCGTTGCCGAAGAAGCAGCTATGACAGCGGAAGCGCTCGGCAATGATGTTCTGCGTCTGTATGATGTCGGTGTGTCCGGCATACACAGGCTGCTTGCCAATATGGACACTGTAATGAGTGCCCGTGTTATTGTTGCCGTTGCCGGTATGGAGGGAGCGCTACCGTCTGTTATTGGGGGGCTTGCCGACTGTCCTGTCATTGCTGTTCCTACGAGCGTAGGCTACGGCGCATCGCTTAACGGGATTGCGGCGCTGCTGAGTATGCTCAACTCCTGCGCAAGCGGCATGTCGGTCGTCAACATAGATAACGGCTTCGGCGCTGGCTACCTTGCCAGCATGATAAACCATCTTGATTAATATGAAACTGAACGAATTTTTCGATGAGCATAAAAAGGTCGCGCTCGCCTTTTCAGGCGGCGCGGACTCGGCATATCTTCTGTTTGCCGCCGTTGCCTGCGGAGCAGATGTGCAGCCATACTATGTCAAATCACAGTTCCAACCGGAATTTGAGCATGAAGATGCAAGGAAGCTTGCAAAGCAGCTCGGTGTCACTCTGTGTGAGATAAATGTCGATGTTCTGCAATTTGACGAAGTAACAGCCAATCCCGCAAACCGCTGTTATTATTGCAAAAAGCGCATCATGGGCGCAATACGCGCTGCGGCAAAGGCTGACGGATATGACACGATTATTGATGGAACGAATGCCAGCGATGACGGCGGCGACCGTCCGGGTATGAAGGTACTTGCAGAAGAAAATATTCTCTCTCCTCTTAAGCTCAGCGGTATGACGAAAGAAGAAATCCGGCACAGGTCTAAGAACGCCGGCCTGTTTACTTGGGATAAGCCTGCCTATGCTTGTCTTGCAACTCGCGTCCCGACCGGCGAGAAGATAACCGCTGAAAAGCTTACTGCGGTCGAGAAGAGCGAAAGCTATCTGTTTTCCCTCGGATTCACGGACTTTCGTGTCCGTCTGCGTGATGGCGGTGCACTGCTGCAATTTACTGCGAAGCAGCATAAAAAGGCTGAAGATGAATTTGAAACGATAACAGCGGAACTGTCCAAGTTCTTTGATACCATAAAACTTGACCCGAAAGTGAGGGAAGAAAGCAAATGAAAACTCTGTACATAGACTGCTCCATGGACTGTGCCGGAGATATGCTGACAGCAGCACTCTTGGAGCTTCACCCCAATAAAGATGATTTCCTGTGCCGCATGAACGCCGCTCTCGGAGGCAAGGCAGTGCTCTCCGCTGCGCCCGACAGCAAATGCGGCATCAGCGGAACTCACGTCTCTGTGTTGATCAATGGGGATGAGGAGGGTGAGCATGAGCTCCACCATCACCACCACACAAGCGTTGCGGAGATAATGGAGTTTATCGATGGTGTACAGCTCCCAGACGAAGTCAAAAAGGACGCAAAAGCAGTATACGCTCTCATTGCAGAGGCAGAGAGCAAGGTTCACGGTAAGCCGATAGAAAATATCCATTTCCACGAAGTCGGCTCGCTTGATGCACTGACTGATGTTCTGAGTGTGTGCGAGCTTATATATGAGCTCGCACCTGAAAAAATACTGTCTTCCCATGTAAATGTCGGCAGAGGTCACGTTGAGTGCGCGCATGGCGTACTGCCCGTACCCGCACCGGCAACGGAGCTTTATACTGCGAAGTGTTCCCATATATTCCGGGCGCGTGAGGAGCGAGCTTTTTGCCCCCGACCGGAGCGGCGCTGCTGAAACATTTTGTCTCCGAATACGGCCCGATGCCCGTGCTCAAGGTCACAAATGTCGGTTACGGCACAGGGAAAAAAGACTTTGATGTCGCAAACGTGGTACGCGTACTGCTCGGTGATGTGGAGACCGGACGGGAGGAGATCATCGAGCTTGCCTGTAATTTGGACGACATGACTCCGGAGGAGCTTGCATTTGCAATGGATGAGCTGTTCAGACTTGGCGCGCTGGATGTGTATTTTACTAACATCGGCATGAAGAAAAGCCGTCCGGGGGTAATGCTCACCTGTATGTGCCGCGCTGATAAGCGCGACTTGATGCTCCGCTGCATATTCAAGAACACGACTACTCTCGGCGTGCGTGAGTATGTATACAACAGGTATAATCTCAACAGAACCGAAAGAGTTGTTGATACGCAGTACGGTTCGATAAGAGTCAAGACATCGTCAGGTTACGGTGTGAGACGAGAAAAAGCGGAGTATGAAGATCTTGCAAGACTGGCGAGAGAAAATGATGTTCCACTGAACGAACTAAGGAAAAAAGTTTATGAAGAAGAGAATACACAAAATATCTGACAACGCCATACGCAGATTTCCGCGTTACCTTCGCTGCCTTGATGAATTTGAGGCAAACGGATACAATCACGTCTCCTCCGCCCAGATAGGTGAACATCTGCATGTGACTCCGTCACAGGTCAGACAGGACTTTTCACAGTTTGGCAGTTACGGTCAGCAGGGATACGGCTATGACATAAGTTTTCTCCGCCGTAGTATAAAGGAGATAATTGGCATAAACATGCAGCACAGCATAATAATAATCGGGGTAGGCAGTCTAGGCCACGCTTTAATTGAGCATTTACCATTGACTGCAAACAGTTATCATATGCTGGCTGGTTTTGATATTGATGTGACACGCATCGGTACATACGTAGCTGGTGTCCCTATCTATGACGAAAACACACTGGAAGCTTATATTACAGAGCATAGGCCAGACATCTGCATCCTGACTGTTCCGGCGTCTGCCGCAATGGATTATGCTAAGCGACTAACTGATAGTGGAGTAAAAGCTATTTGGAATTTCACAGGTCTTGACATCAACACAACATGGGCTAACGCTACTATTGAAAATGTGAACCTTATGGATGGTCTGTTTGCGCTAACGTACTATGGTTTTCCAAATGAGTCTACTTGAAAAGAGCGAAGAGCTGGCACTTCAAAAGCGCCAGCTTTCATGAAATCGTATGCCTTTTTATACTGCGGATTATATCCAACACCAACTTCTGCTGATTTGGCTCACATGTTGCACTCAGGCGTGTTATCTCATTGAGCACCTTGTTATCCTCTTCAAGCTCAGGGTAAAAGATTCTGTCAGCAGATACACCCAACGCCTTATGATCACTTCCAGTGTCTTAGGCCGAGCAGCTTTTTCCGCAAGCTCTATTGCGCTTATATGCCGTGAACTCAAGCCTGTCAGTTCCGCAAGCTCCTCGCGGCTAAGCTTCTTTCCTTCGCGTATTTTTCTAATGCGGTTCCCTAACTCAATGTAATATGGATCATCCTTGATCGCCATGTTTAGCTCATCTCCATTCACGTACATTTTAGAGAAACATGTCGAAGATGAACATGAGCTAAGTCTGGTGAGTTTATATCTGGTTTAGCTCATAATAAAGTAAATACAACTCTTTCTCCCCATAAAAAAACGGCATAATGGAGAGGTCGAGTTGTTACGTTCAATTTGCCCTCCATGGCTATGGAGGGCATTTATGTTATTCCTTCTGTTTGCGGAAACTCATAACGAGTTTCCGTTCCGGTAAAAAGCCAAAATCTCATGTCCGGCTTATAAACGACTTTACTCCGCGTATTGCTGGGAGAATTTCGCGCAAAACCGGCATGAGCTAAATAAGAAAAAATTATATGACCCATTTGCGCACTGCGTCAGTCGCTGACTGCCGCAGTGCGCAATTTTTTTATGCCCGCCTATCCGCGTTTTCCCCGTTCTGAATTTTGATTTTTTCAAAAATTCAGAATAAGGAGGCTCTGCGTAATGGCAGACAACTACTATATAACCATTAACGGTGAAAAAATCTGTGTTTCCGAAGAAGTATATAACGTATACCGCCAAATGAGGCGGCATGAACGCACGTTGGCTGAAAAGGATTCCCGTAACTTGTATTGAAGTATGAGGACTTTGCAGATGGAGAGGTTACCGGAGAGGAGCAGATATACGATTTCTTGCAGCCTAGCGTTGAAGAACTCGCATTAACGAACATTGTTTACCACAAGCTACACAGAGCTATTGAAATGCTGCCGCAAACTGAGCGAGAAGTTGATAACCGATTTATATTTCAAGGCTATTCAATGTGCATCAGTTAGCAGAAAAGAGTCTGGTACGCCTTATATGACAATCTCCTGCAGAAAAATCCTTGCAAAATTAAAAAATTTTATAAAATTGAAAAAACCTTCGTTACAATGCCCCCTCCGAACTCGCTTAAGAAGTGAGGGATAAATTATCACCCCTCGGTGTACCTTGACAAACACCGGGGCAACCGGTCATATCCGGCTACTGAATAACATCAGTGAATGTACGAGCGAGAGAAGGATGCGCCAGACTCACCTGTGCGGGAAACCGCATCAATCGACGCCATGAGGTTTTGATGAGGGTCTAGTCCATTGAATAACATCGGTGAATGCCGCGAGCGAGACGAAGGATGCGCCAGGAATGGGGGCAGCTCACCTCGGAGGGGTGGGAAACCGCATCAATCGACGGCCATAAGGTGACGAGCGCAAAAAGTCAAAAAGTCCATTCAAAATGGCGGCCTTGGCAAGCCGCGCGCCATGACTGCATTCACACAGGTACCTCCTGTCCAGCCACAGCGCCGTATCAGGGCTATCGGGGGCAGCTGCAGCAGGAGGTCGGCGGAGGGGTGAAATTGACCCCGTGCAATCAGCGCCAGCTCGAACAGCTCCCGTTCAACCGTTCATGTAGTCCGCCCGAATTGCCGGTAAAGATAGTCGGTCGAATACAGGTCAGCAAAATCTCAAAACACGAAATCCTCAAAATTACAAACAGAACAATGGCAGCCGGGTGAATCTGATGAACCGAATATGCCGCATTAAAGGAGGTCATTAATGGGAAAGAAAAACCGTCATAAATGCAAAGCGCCTTACCGCGCGCCGCCGCAGTGCGGCAAGTATCAGAAGAAGCTCATGAAAGCTGCCGCAGATGAGCGGCAGAGAAAAAGAAGGAGGTCGTGATCATCACTGTAACAAAAGCGCTTATGTACACAGACGCATATTTTCTCTGCTCTGTATGCTCCTTATCTTTATCGCAATTTTGCCCATCTCAGCCTTTGCAGACTGGGTCACGGTCAGTACGGTGAACTCAGCGTCGTACTTCCAGACCTTCAGCAGTAAAGGCGTCTGGACTGCAATAGGCACTCCCGCGCACTACATAAACGAGACCGGTCAGGTCGCCTACTGCCTCCAGACGAATTACAACTCGCCGAACAACAGCGGCTACTCCTCAACGAGCGGCTGGCAATATTACGACGAAACCACCATCCGTGGCCTGCAATCCATACTCGAGCACGGCTACCCCAACGATGACGGCGGCTTCTCGGCTGATGAGGCGAGGTATGCCACTGCCAATGCCATACGCTTCTGGCTCGCAGAACGCGGCGCGGAGGGCGTACCGGATTGGATGAATCTCCAGTTGTATTCGACCAGTTCTTCCGCGGAGCTCCCGGCTATGAGTACCTGTTCCAGTGGTGCATGTATCTCCTTGAGAACGCTCGGTATCAGGTGACATATAGCCACTCGGTCAGCTTCCTCGCCATCACACTCACAGAGGACGGAGACTACTATGTCGGCACAACTACCGTCACCCTTGTGAACTGCACAGGCGGCTATACGCTCGACCACAGCGGGCTGCCGTCAGACGCCGAGGTATACGGCTGGACGGGCAACGACGGAGATGTGCTCACGATACGCATCCCCAAAATCTACGGCGGCGCTGCGTTCACATTGAATGCCACCGGCATAGACAATCAGACGGACGCATCGCTTATCTTTTTCAATCCGGACAATTGGGGTGAGCAGAGAATACTCGCCTACACTTACGACATTGAAAAGGATGTTGCAAATGCGAGCGTTGAAGTTGTAACACCGGAGCCAGAGCTGCCCAAGACTGCCGGTCTTGCTATCCGCAAGATAGACGCCGACACCGGAGCAGCCATGCCCGGCGTGACCTTTGCTTTGTACAACTCCGCAGGAGTGACTGCTGCTTACGGTACTACAGGCGATGACGGGTATGTATACTTCGCAAACATGCCTCTCGGGGACTATTACTACGAAGAGATAAATACCCTCGACGGATACGTCTTGGACAACACCCGTTATTCGATCTCACTGGTATCTAGCGGTCAGACAGTAGAAGTCATCATGACGAACAGCCGTTTCCGTGCAAAGCTTGTTATCGTCAAGCAGGACGGCGAGACGAAAGCTCCGCTCTCTGATGCCGGATTCAGTTTGTTCAATGCTTCTGGTGAGATAGTCGGAGAGGGTTACACCGATGAGAATGGACAGATAACCTTTGAGAACCTCAAGAAAGGCAGCTACACGTATCAGGAGTATGAAGCTCCTCCGGGGTATGCTTTGGACGACACCGTTTATCCCTTGGACATTACCGAGCACGGTAAAACCATCACGGTCACGGTAGACAACACGGCCATCCAACCTGAGCGTGACGGCAGTATAACCGTCACGAAGGAAGAGTACCGATGGCAGCATTCTCACCGGTGCTGAGTACTTCTTCGAATACTCCACAGACAACGGTGTTTCGTGGCAGCCGGTGTTCAGCCGCACGTGCGACAGTATAGAAGCCGGAGGCTGCACAAGCTCCGTGCTGAATAACGGCCGCCTCACTGTGAACAGTGCTGGCACGGCTACGTTTTCCGGCCTCAAGGCAGACCGTTCCATTGTATACAAACTCACAGAGACAAGAGCACCTGCCGGCTGTACTCTGCTGGCTGAGCCGCTGTACACAGGCGCTCTCCCCGTGAAGGTGGACAAGTCTTTCTCTCCGATGACTGCGATGTCATAGACGGCGAGAATTACTGCTACGTCCTTTACGTCACAGCAGTCAACGGTACCATGTATCGTCTGCCGAACACAGGAGGCAGCGGGTTTGCATATATCCCCATCGTGCTTTGCATCCTCGGCGCGGTGCTCTACGCGTTCACGATTACACATGACACAAAATCTGATGAAAAGAAAAAGGAGAAAAACACGCATGAATAAACTCAGAAAAGCTCTCGCACTCATACTCTCCCTCGCAGCGATCCTCTGCTTCCCTATTTCGGCAAGTGCGCTGTCGGACGAGGCACTGCCCATGCCATAGACTACGCCCGCACAGGCTCCGTAGATATATATAAATATGACCTCACATCGGCAGAGAAAGACGGCGTCTGGAACAGCTCATACGTTTCAACCGGCGTCCGCGATGAAGCCGGTGTCGAGTCCATACTCGGCAATACGCAGATAGTAAACCAGCTCGCCGGCAATGGCGAAGCCTACGGCTACGCCATCAAGGGAGTCGAGTTCAGCTATCTGAAAATTGCGGACATTCTGCACTTACACTGATGTGGACAACAACACGAGCAATACTCAGGTGCTCTACGGCATTGAGCATAACGACACCACGGACAAGTTCCTCTGCTGCACTTGGGCTGAGCATAGACGACAGGTATGCTGCCGCAGAGGTAACGACAATAGTATATGCGTATCAGTCGGATGTGCTCATCGATGCGCTGAAGAACTCGCTTACAAATAATGCAACCTCGGTCAAGAACGCACTTGAAAGCTATGTCCGTGAGAACGGCGGCGTTGCCATGCCGGAGACTGACGGCTACGGTCACAGCGCAGTTTCAGACCTCCCCCTTGGTCTGTATCTCTTCGTTGAGACTCGCGTCCCCGAAATGGTCACAGAGACCACCGCGCCTTTCCTCGTCTCTCTGCCCATGACCAGCACCGCAGATAACGCAAGCTGGCTTTACGATGTGACGCTCTATCCCAAGAACCTCACCGGCATCCCGACGCTTGAGAAGACTGTACGCGAGGCAAAGACCAGCAGCGGCAAGAATAACGGCAGCGCAGACATCACAGACGGCTTTGCACATACCGCAACTGCCTCTGTCGGCGACGTTCTTGAGTACCAGATCGTCTCCACGCTCCCGTCCATCACCTCGGCGGCCTCGTATCTCACGGATTACAGCTTCATAGATACCGCTGAGAAAGGCATCCCGTATCTCCAGAACGGCGTTACGCTTGAGTTCTTCAAGGACGCAAACTGCACGGACAAGATAGCGACATGGACAGAGGCTGACGGCAAGTTCAACGTCAGCTACACGACCAATGATGACAGGGTACGTTATGAGCATCACCATGACGGAAGCAGGCCTTTCCGAGATCAACACCAGCAAGGCCGTGTATGCCGATGCTTCGATGGTGAACTCCGGCTATTCCGACTGCACTCTCCGCATCACATACTCAGCCCATCTGGACAAGTCCGCAAACTACGGCGACAGGGGCAATACCAACGATGTCGTCCTCACGTGGAAGCGCACGAACAGCAGCTATTACGACACTCTCGTCGATGACTGCCACGTCTATGTGTTCGGACTTGACCTCGCGAAGAAGTTCTCGGATGGCAAGGGAGATCTCAGCAAGGTCGAGTTCTGCCTCCAGAATGATGCTGATGATTACTACGTAGTCGCCAAGTATGACGAGAGCGCGAAGGCTTACTACGTGACCGGCAGCACTGACGACAAGGCCAAGACCACGCGCTTCACTCCGCGATCTAACGGCAGACTCCTCATATATGGTCTCGAAACGACGCCTACACCATAACCGAGCTCAAGACGGATGAAGCATATACTCTGCTTAAGAACGGCATCGGGCTTGTAATAAGCGTCGGGGAAAGTAGCACAGTATGCGATGTTTACAGCTCCGATGTCCTCGGTCTTATCCAGAACGATCCCCGCTACGCTGATGTTGAGGAGGGCTGCTTCCACAATATGCCGCAGAAGCATCTTGAGCACAAGCTCCTGACCGCATCGGCGAAGGTGGATAACAAGCAGGTCACGCTTGGCTCGGACAATGGCTCCGCGAATGCATTTGTACCGCTGACTGTCGTGAACACCAAGGGTTTTGACCTCCCCAAGACAGGTGGCTATGGCAACTGGATGTTCCCGGCTATAGGCCTGAGCCTTGTAGCAGTTGCTGTGGTGGTCATCTACTTCGCGTTCAGGGACAAAAAGAAAGAGACAAATAAATAAAGGTCAGGGAGGCAGGCGCTAAAACCTGCCTCCCGTTTTCGCGTATGAGCAGAAAAAAGAAAATGATTCTTGGCATTATACTTCTCTCGATTGCTCTGCTCGTCTGCCTGTACCCTGTCATAAGCAATTTCACCGCAGTCAAGTACCAGTCCATAGTTCAAACCAGATATGAGAAAGCTGTCAGCAATATGGATGATGAGACTTTGAAAAAAGCAAAAGAAGAGGCTTTGGCATATAACCGGACGCTGATCCCCGGCGTCGCAGATAATCTCTCATTCTCGGAAGAAGCGCTAAAGGCTGCTGCTGAGAATTACGAGAACCTGCTGAATATTCGAGGCGACGGGATAATGGGGTACGTCGAGATCCCGAAGATAGACGTAAATCTGCCCATCTACCACGGCACGGGTGATGACAGCCTTGACAGAGGTGTCGGGCATCTGCTCGGCAGCTCCCTGCCGGTCGGCGGTGAGACATCCCATGCTGTGCTGACGGCGCACTCAGGGCTTGCCGGGCAGCGGCTATTTTCGGATTTAGACAAGCTGGAATGCGGCGATACGTTCTATGTTCACACTCTTGACGAGACTATGGCGTATATGGTGCTGGAGATAAACACTGTGCTCCCGGAGGACACTTCAAAGCTCGTGATCCTGCCGGCGCACGATGTGTGTACGCTAGTGACCTGTACACCATACGGTGTCAACACTCATCGCCTCATGGTACGCGGCACGAGAATACGAAACGACCAAGCTGAGTATGTAGAAAATCTCAAGGCTGAGAGGAATGAACGCGAAGGCGTCACACATTCCACATGGCAGCAGGAATATTTCAAGGGCATAGGGCTTGGTGTTATTTGTATAGCTGCCATCGGGATAGTCTTTGAGATAAACCGCATACGTCCAAGGCGGAGAAAGCGAGGGCTGCATGAAAAAGGCTAAAATAGTTCTCCTCGCACTTATGGCACTCCTCGCAATTGCCGGACTGTTTGTGACTTTCAAACCGCTCATGGAGCGTGCTTCACGGCAGAAGCAGGTGAACGAAGCCAACAACAGCTTTATCCAGCAGTTGGAGCAGATACAGTCTATACAGCAGGATACACCTAAAGCAACGCCATATGCACAGCTCCGTGAGCAGATAGAGCAGTATAACACTTGGCTGTACGAGGGCAAGCAGATAGCGCTCACAAATGCGGCGGCATACGAGCAGCCCGCATTCATCCTTACGCAGTACGGCTTGCAGGATGAGACATTCGGTATAATCTACATCCCGAAGCTCGAAGTAACACTACCGCTGTATCTCGGCGCGAACTATGAGAACATGGCAAACGGCGCGGCGGTGCTTGGTCAGACGAGCGTCCCCATCGGCGGTGTCAATACAAACGCAGTGATCGCGGGTCATCGCGGCTGGAACGGCTACCCGTATTTTCTGGACCTTGATGAGCTTCAGATCGGCGACCTTGTGTACATAGACAACGTCTGGACGCTGATGAAGTACGAAGTGGTGGATATACAAGTTATCTCCCCAGACGATGTTGACGCGATAAAAGATACAGGAGGGGCGCGACCTTGTGACTCTCCTGACCTGCCATCCGCCGAACACCGGCGGCCAGCAGAGGCTTCTCGTCTTCTGTGAGAGGGTAAGCGAATAGACAAAGAGCCGGGTATCCGCCCGGCTCGAATCATATGGAGGTTCAATATGACAGCAGACATAGACCTGTGGGTGACGGCGACGATCCTCAGAGAACTGCGAAACAACGGTCTGATAACACAGAAGGAGGCAGAAAAATCCTTTCCCGCGTCGCAAGACAGACTGGCGCGACGCTTATTATTTCCGTTTAGTCAATCACAAATCAAAGGGATTCTTCATTCAGCAGGAACTCATAAAGGCCCAAATGCAGAATACCGTCATTGTCTGTCCAAGGTTTCATTGAAGTTTTGCTGATAATGATTTTTTTAAAAAAGTCCTTTGTGTTCTTAAGTGGTCTGAGCTCAGCATCCATTTTACTTGGCTCACTAACGTTGAGCGCCGATTGAATGTAATACTTTTTAGAACCTCTTGCGGCAATGAAATCGATCTCGCATTGCTTCTTTGAGACTTTTCCGTCGGCACGGGCAGATATCTCTACAACCCCCACATCAACGGAGTAATCCCTGCAAAGAAGTTCGTTGTAGATGATGTTCTCCATGATATGAGTTTCTTCCTGCTGCCTGAAGTTCAGCCTTGCATTGCGCAGCCCGACGTCCGTGCAGTAATACTTTGAGGGATACTCAAAATACTTCTTGCCTTTTATATCGTAGCGCTTAGCGTTGCTGAACAGGAAAGACTCCGTAAGATAGCCAAGATAGTTTGATACTGTAGTACCGGAAACAGATATACCCTTTATGGATTTGAGAGTGTTTGATATCTTGCTTGCATTAGTCAAGGAGCCGATAGATGAGCATAGATCATCAGTCAGCTCTTCAAGTACATCTGGAAGTTCAATATCGTAACGCTCAGAAATGTCCTTAAAATACACCTCGGTGAACAGACTCTGCAGATATGCCATTTTATCTGCGTCAGTTCTTTTTGAAAAACCGGCGGCATTCCGCCATACAAAGCGTATTCCTCGTATGATTCTGATTTGTCCCCACCAACGGAATTGTAATATTCTTTGAAGGAGATCGGATATACACGGACCTCATCGCCTCTGCCGCGAAAAACAGTCAGCACGTCTTTTGTAAGCATTTTAGAATTGCTTCCGGTAACATAGATATCGACATTACGCAGACGCATCAATCCATTGAGCACGTTATAAAGCCGAATCGTTTCAGGGTCTTTAAGTTCATCCTTCGCAATGGCATACTGCACTTCATCGATAAGAATATAATACATATCCGGATTGACTAACTTGGAGCGAATATACTTGGAGAGTTCGGCTGGATCACGGTAGTCTACAAAGGTGTCGTCATCGAGCGCAATCGAGATGATTTGTTCAGGTTTGACACCGCTGTCTATCAAGTAGTCATAGAACAAGTTGAATAGCAGGAAACTTTTCCCGCACCGCCGTATTCCGGTTATGACTTTTACTAACCCATTTTCTTTTCGATCGATAAGTTTTTGAAGATAATAATCTCTTCTAATGATGTTACTCATGGCAAGCTCCGTTAATTTAAAACTTAGTGCGAATGTTACCCAACTTTCAAGTCAGTTATACCATTCATCGAGAATAAAATCAAGTGGAAATAAGTTGGGGAAGAAATATCTTGCTTATTATCTTGCGTATCAGGCAGTAGGGGATAGTTAGTGCAGCCAGAGGAAACTTACTTATTATCTTGCACATTTTCTTGATGTTTCAGTAGCTATTAGCGAGGTGTTGTGATATTGTGTGTTGCTGCAGAGGGAGGTGAACCGGCGCATGGCACAGGAAAACACCGTGAGAGTCATAACGATAGCGGCAACAGAGCAGCCGCAGGATATACGGCTGAGAGTCGCAGCCTATGCCCGCGTCAGTTCATCATCTGACGAGCAACTAAATTCCTTCGCGGCACAGAACCGATACTACACTGAGCTTATATCCGGCAAGGATAATTGGCAGCTCGTAGACATCTACGCCGACGAGGGTATTACAGGAACTTCAATTGAAAAGCGCGACGACTTCAAGCGCATGCTCCGCGACTGTGAGCGCGGACTCATAGACAAGATACTTGTGAAGTCCATATCCAGATTTGCGAGGAACACAACAGAGTGTCTCGAAACGGTGCGCTCTCTGAAAGCTCGCGGCGTAAGCGTATACTTTGAAAAGAGGGCATTGACACCGGCAAAGTCTCCGGCGAGATGCTCACCGCCGTGTTCGCATCGCTGGCACAGGCCGAGAGCGAGTCCATATCCAAGAAATGCGCTGGAGCTACCAGAAGCGGATGCAGATGGGGAACATACATTCCATCATCAATGCCGTATGGGTATGTGCTGAAAGACGGCGAGATAACAATCGATCCAGAAGAAGCCGCCGTTGTGCGCGAGATATATGATATGTACCTATCTGGCTCAGGTAGAGTTACTATAGCTCAGAATCTAAACAAACGGGGGATTTTTAATCGCCGTTGTCAAATGGAATTGCAGTTCTATACTTTATATACTCTAATGAAGATATACCGGACTCAATATGGCAGAAAACATATCAGACGAATGCGACCCTCGTGAGCACAAGAAAAATCGTGGGGAAGTCGAACAATACTACGTAAGAATACGCATCCTCCAATAATATCTCACGAAGAGTATATAGCGGTACAAAGATTGCGCGATCAGAGAACCAGTGTGCAAAGCCCTTCGCCGCTACCACATGTATTCAGCAGAAAAATACTGTGCGGCGATTGCGGTACAGTATTTCGTTCAAGAACAAATAAGAACAAAAAATATTGGCTATGCAGAACCCACGAAGAAGATATGAGCTTATGTCCCAGTATAGGCCAGATCCCTGAAGTAGAAATCGAGGAAGCGTTCCTTCGTCTCTGCTACAAACTGAAACACGCCTCAGAAATACTGCAGCGAGTTTTAGGCAATCGATGACAAATCAGGATGCTATGGAGTCCGGATGTAATAGAGTTAAACAAAAGAATATCCGATATTTTAAGTCAGAATCAGATGTTAGCCGTACTGAAACAGCAGGGGCTCGTTGATCCTGACATTTTCATATCCAAGACCAATGAGCTGGCTGAACAGCTTTGCAACTGAAGCTTGAGAAAGAGCGTCTGCTGGAACCAAAGACGGATGACACACTATCTCAGACAAAGCAGATCATGGAGGTTATCCGTGATACCCCGGACTGCCTTGATGGATTCGACGCGGAGCTGTTCGGCGAACTCATTGACAAGATCATAGTTGAAGATAATACCCATCTGAGATTCAGACTGAAAACGGTCTTGAGTTCAGAGAGACTATTAGAAGGGCGGTGCGGTAATGACCAACAGGCGGCAGCCGTTTGGGTATCAGATATACGACGGGCGGATAACCGTTAATGATTCTGAGGCAGACATCGTGAAATACATCTTCCGGTCATATATAGGTGGCTCGTCGTTCAACGATATAAAAATAAGCTTACTGAGTCAGCCAGTTTCCTATGATGGGGATAAGGCTTGGAACAAAAATATGATAGCGAGGATCTTGGGGATAGACGTTATGTGAGAACAGATGTCTATCCTCAAATTTTATCTGCGAGGATTTCGAGGCGGCTGAAAGCATACGAACATCCAAAGTTCAAACAGACACGCGGTCAGAAGCCCAAAGACTGCTCTATAAACTGAGTGATAAGCATCCCGCAGTACGGACTGAGGCAGATGTGCTCGGTATTATAAACGCACTGATTCATGATCCGAGTTTAATAAAAGAGCAAAAAACTGTGCCAGAAGTAACTGAGACACTTGAGTTACAGCAGGAATTTGATGACTTGCTTCTGGTACAGCCAGTAGATGAGGTCAGAGCAAAGCAGCTCATATTTCAGATGGCGGCTGCGCAGTACGCCGCGATAGATAATAGCGATATGAGACTACACGCCTGCAAAGAATGGTATCTTCAAGCGCGGACCGCAGACTGAGCTTAATGCAGACCTTCTTGCGAAGGTTCTAGATAAGGTAATTGTAAATAAACTCTCCACACAGGTAATTCTTAAAGAATGGGCAGACCATAGGTTCGGAGAAAGTAATATGAGCTATACAACGTCAACTGTTATATGTATTCCAGCCAAGCCCGAAGTTGTACGGGCTTCAAAGCGTCAGCTTCGCGTCGCCGCATACTGCCGAGTTTCCACTGATGACGAAGAGCAGCTCACCAGCTACGAGGCGCAAAAGAATTACTACACAGATAAGATTATGACCAATAAAGAGTGGACTATGGCGGGTATCTTCGCCGATGAGGGTATAACCGGCACATCTGCCCGCAAGCGCCCGGAGTTTCTGCGCATGATTCGCCAGTGTAAGCAGGGAAAAATAGATATCGTGCTTACAAAATCCATCTCGCGCTTTGCCCGAAACACGGTCGACTGCCTGAATTATGTGCGCGCGCTGAAAGAGCTTGGTATAGCGGTCATCTTTGAGAAAGAGAATATGAACACTCTCGAAATTGACAGCGAAATACTCATAACCATGCTCGGTGCATTCGCTCAGTCCGAAAGCGAATCCATCTCAGCTAACGTCCGCTGGGGTAAGCGTCAGGCTATGAAAGAGGGCAAGGCCACCATACAGTACAAATATCTGTATGGCTATCGCAAGGGCGATGACGGCAAGCCTGAGATAATACGGAATCAGGCCGAAGTCGTTCGCAAGATATACGACCTGTTTCTAAGCGGCACACCGGTTCGCGGGATACAGGAGTATCTGAATGAGAATGCCGTTCCGAACATAAACGATGAACCAAAATGGGCGCGGAGCGCCATAGACAGCATACTTACAAACGAAAAATACTGCGGCGATGTACTGCTCCAGAAAACGTACATAGACGACTGCATCAATAAGAAGGTCAAGAAAAACACCGGCCAGCTTCCGATGTATCTGGTGCAGAATCACCACGAGGGGATAATAAGCCGAGAGACCTTCGACGCCGCTCAAGCAGAACTCGCCCGTCGCAGCGCGGGAAAGAGTCCGTCAAAGAAAAATGCTCCGACAGGTCGGAGCAGGTACAGCAGCAAATATGCGCTGTCGGACAGGCTATACTGCGGTGAGTGCGGCACAAGGTATCAGAGATGTACATGGCGCAACCGCGATGGCAGCAAGCGCATCGTCTGGCGCTGCGTCAGCCGAGTGGACTATGGCAACAAGTACTGCCATAACTCCCCGACACTGGATGAGGAGCCTCTGCACAGAGCCATTCTTGCAGCCATAAACAGCGCGGTCAAAGATGAGGACAGTATCATCTATAATCTCAAGAGCGCGATGGAAAAGGAGCTTGCCCCGGTCGCAGGGCAGCAGCTTAGTCTGTCCGAGATAGATAACCAGATTGAGCGGCTAAACACCGAGTTCAGCAAAGTGCTTGCCGAGGCCTCCAAAAGCGGTGACCAAGCAGTGCATAGTGATAAGTTCCGAGAGATCATGCAGAAGCAAACGGCTTTGAAAGCCCAGCGCGATGAGATACAAGGGGTGCTAGCTGAGAGCGGTAAGGCCGCTGCGCATATAGATCAGTGTCGACGGACAGCAGAAACAACACCCGCAGCTATATCCGAATGGGATGAAACGCTGATCCGTCAGGTAGTCGAGAACGTGACGGTAGAAACAGGCGGTGGAATAGTTGTAGCCTTGAAATCCGGAGCATCAATACATCAGAAATTATTGTAATATGTAAGAACCGGGGTCTTAGTAATAAGATTCCGGCCTTTTTGTTTTGGAGAGGAGTAACTTATGCCACGCTATTTTATGCGAGACACGCCGCTGCGAGCAATGGAGCGGATGATGATGTCTCAGCCCGGTCATAAGCCCAGAGGAAGCGGAATGTACCGAAGTCAATTTCATTACACGCCGAAAGATGTGGAGTGCGAATACTGCCAGAACTATGTCCGCAAGAATCCGTGCCTTCTGTGTGAATGCACTTGTTTGAAGGAACGCATTGAGGCGGGTGTTCTGAATCTGAGCGAGTTTGTATGGGACTGCTTTGCTCCCCTGTGGAACCACAGCTTCAAAAGCGGATGCATCAGCAGTTCGGAGAAAGAATACTCATTTTTTCCTATCCGACTCTCATCGCAGAAGATGGACACACTGGAGAGCACTATGCTGGCGTCTGTCTGACCGAAATAAGGCTGCCTTCTACCTGCTCACGGCTTATGACAGCCTTTGGAGAAGGATGGTCTGGAAGTGCGGCAACGACGGCTTTGACTTTCAAGCAGTCTATCTCAGGGGTATCCATCCAGAGCTTTACAGCGTTTATCAGGCGGCAAAGGCCATTGCGGTCGGCAGTTCTAATATTACCCTCGCAGATCTCGCATCTCCGGAGTTAGTCACAGATGAGGCGTTCCATCTGATTATCTGCGCACTGCTTATGGCCAAGTACGGGGATGTGGTTTTGAATTTAGAAAATTGAGCGATGAAGGAGGGCAACCGATATGGCACACAAGAAGAGCTCGTTTTATGGATTGACCGGCGCTGGAAAAATGCTATTGAGAAGCATCTCAATGGCGAAACCTTGCAAGAGCATCTGGAGAATGTATTGGACGAACTGTGTGATCAGCTTCCAGAGCGAGAGTATGAGCGCATCAGTCATGAGATTCAGTCGGAAGCAGCCGCGCGGCGTGCAGCGGAAGAAGCGGCCCAAACTTATGCCGCTTACCATGTGACGGAGGATGGTCAAGAATGGTACTTTAGAACCTCGCCCGGTGGGGAACTGTTGGAGGCTGGGAAAAGCTGCGCAGTTATATTATGAAGGACAGCGGTGTGGGACCTGACAAATTCATCGGAATGTTTTTCGGCGGGCAGCCCATCACAGCAGAAGAGTTTGATGCACTGACGGCTCTGCGCATGGAGAACACCGGAAAGGTGCGAGGTGTGTTCGATGTGAACTTCGACAAGCGTGAGTTCTCTGCTGTCTAGCATCATGGATGGCTGGCAGACCTGGGCGATGCATGATGTGTCGGTGGCAGTTTATCATGCCACCCGGTCACAATTTGCGTCTAACGATGATAGGTGGCGCAAGTTGCTGGATCATCTGAGCGGCAAAGAGATCACCTCGGCAGGGCATCTCGCAGCCGACAACTTCTTGTTTTCAGATGAGATCATTGAGGAGGACGGCAAGCTCAACTTTTATATTCAGGCAGACTTCGATGTGGATTCTGCGTTCGGGACATTTGTCTGTACCGATCAGAATGATGACTGGCTCAATATCTACGCCAACTATGATGTGGAGCAGGATCGGCTATGCGACACACTGGAACTGAACCTCTGCAAGGGAGACGGTTCGGAAGAAAGCTGGAGTTACCCTCTCAGCGCTGCCGAACAGGAAGTCCTGCTCCGCAAAATGGAGGCCTTCTGTCAGCAGCAGACCGGCATGAGTCTGCACGATTACACCCAGCAGCTTCGAGACAGTGAATCGCAGACTCCCGAGATGCAGATGTAACCGCGGCGTCGGCGACTGCTTTGAAACGGTTTGCCTGCTTCATGGGTGATGCCATTAAAGTAAAAAACTCATCGGAGTGCCTTGTCACAAGCACTCCGATGTTAGTTTAAATAAGTGGCATTAAATATCTTGCACAGTACCGACAGCAATGTACCTCTGTTTACTGCTGCTTGGCTTGCCGGGAATAGTCATTTGAAGCTGCCCGTTTTCAAGCAAGGGCTTCAAATAGTGTGCCGCGAAGTACTTGATGTCTTTAAAGCCACAATGGCTGGCGATTTCTGCCTTGCTGCGAGGTTCTGCGCAGAATGCAACAATTTTATCTTGAAGGATCAATTTTGGTATTCCGAATCGTTGCATATAGCATAAACGCTTCCATTAGATGTTATATCGTCGGCGTGCCACTCTAAACAAGTCAATAGATATATATTTGACTGACTTTGTTGCGTTTGATATAATAATATAAAATACTGCAATATAAAATACTGCCTAAGTCTGGTTGGAGGCCCATCTATGTCTATTAAATCAACCATATTAGAATCTATTGCTGATATCGGGGTATCTGTGCTTGAATCACATGTGAATCGAACAATTGAGAAAGCTGAAATCCACAACAAAATTGAACAGTACATTGAAAGACAACAGAAGTACAATTTTAATTGCTCAGTGGAAGAGGAAATTGATTTTGAAGGGCTTGCTGAATATATCAAAGGTAGTCTGATAGACGATGTGGAAAGACGTCTATTTGGCACGAAACAAGAACGTGCTGAAGCACGCAAGAAAATTGCGGACAAAGCTGCATACTATGCAAAATCTAAAACAAGAATTTCTGAACGAAGAGCCAGCCGTATGGCAACAGATATAGTAGACGTGCTCAGTGCATTTTACCGCAGCAAGTGTGGGCGCGGTCTAAAGATGATGGCCGCACAAATCGAGGACACCATAATTGAAGAGATGACAGATCAGCGGCTATTAATTGAGCAGAAAATAGACAAGCTTTCTCAAAAGACCGAATGCGAAAATTTGCTTTCCATTGATGCGAACCTTAAGCTTGTGGATAGTGGTCAGATTAGCCAGGTCGAAGATAATTTATCAAATTTTTTAAAGCGCTCGGTACTGCGCACACTCTCACCTGACTATAGTTTCGGACTTGATGAATCCCAAGAGCTTAAAAGCATCCCGCGAAATCAAGAGGCAGCAGAAAAGTATCCTCCACGCATTGAATTAACTGCTACATCTGCAAAAATGGGGCAGGCTCAGATTACAAATTTGGATGCAAATATTCTGCGACAGTCATATAATCACCAGATTCCAATTGAGTTTGATATTCTTAATGCTAAAAAGTATCTGGGTGACTTCCCTGATCCCATACAGCGTGAGGCAAAAAGCATTAGAAGGATCGCATGCGGTTATTCAGCCGCCAACGTTTCCTCCTGCATTTGCATGCAATGTTTCTATTGACGAAAGGGTTGCAGTAGATTATTTGCTGTTACGAACCAAAGAAATCATGGATGACGGAATGGTTGTTCTGTCAAACGAAGACCAACCTAATTTCAATTTCCGAGTGGAATTATCTCTTTGCTTTTCCACTAAGGCAGTGAATTTATCTATAAAACCACTAGAAATAACAAATAAAGAGGCACTAAAGTATAGATGCTTTTGAAAGCCGCAAGTCAAGCTAATAAAATATCGCTTAAAGTTTTAGAGCAAAATACTACTTTCATAACGATTAGCAATTTCACGAAATTGGATGCTGAACAGCTAAAATTCGAAATTGCGTTTTTAGAAAAAATAGTAAAAATAGAAGAATACTTCAATGTTTCTTTTTCTATTCCTGAGACAATTACAATAGGAGACAACGCATTGGTCGAACGTCTTTATTCAATGATAAATGACGGTGGGTATAGAGGGACAACCCATCGGTTTCAAGTTCCTTTTGAAGTAACAGATGAGCTTAAAGATGCCATCCGAAATTATCGCATCGATAAAGCATCCGGCTTTGCTTACGCCATAAATGAAAGCGTTCGCCTGTTTGATCAGGAGTTGTGCTTCCCTGTCATTCGTAAAGTGGATTGCATACTTATTGACAATCCAGCAAGAGTAAAAACAAAACTTGATGTCCTTGAACTTGGGGACATTTTGAAGCTTACATTTGTTGGTGCAGCTGATGGCGGAATCACAACTTATGTAGACGCTTTTTGCTCAGGAAACATTGAAGGACATCTTTCTCGACTTTGAAGCCATTGCCGAACTCTAATAAGATGCGAAACAGAAAGGTACATAACATACCCATTAAATTTGACAAAAAGTGTAGATTCCTAACATATTTAATGACGTTGAGAAAGGTACACAAGGAATAATCGTCCCGATGCTTTAATACAATAGCACTTATTTAAGGAGAACGGGAATGGAGACTTTTGAATTACAACCGACACCCGAAAATGTTTTATCTGCATTTGAAAAAGATGCAATTGGACGTAATGCAGACGTTTTGTATTTTGTAAGCCTATTAAACTCAATAGATTCAGCCATGTCTATAGCTATAGATGGTCGGTGGGGTGCTGGCAAAACATTTTTTGTGAAGCAGGTAAAAATGGTACTTGATGCTTTCAATGATCATATTTGCTCTGATTACACACAATACGCCCCGCGTATCAAAGCGATTGTCGAATCTAAGCAGATAGATATTGAACCTCAAATATCAATATACTATGATGCATGGATAAATGACAACGACGAGGATCCTGTTCTTTCTTTGATATATGCAGCCCTGCAAAGTGTGAGCAGTGACTTCAAATTTGAACATGCTTCCCAATGTGTGGCCATAGCAGCAAGTATTGCTGAAGCATTGTCAGGAAGAAATTATACTTCTATAATAGATGCAGCAAAGAGCAAAGATCCACTCGCCATGCTCCGAGAAAAGAAAGATATTCATACACAAATTGAAGCCTTTTTGAATTCGCTATTATATGAGCAGGGAAATAGACTAATAATTTTTGTCGATGAACTCGATAGATGCAAACCGACATTCGCGGTTCGACTTTTGGAACGGATAAAGCATTATTTCACAAACGATCGCATTACATTTGTCTTTTCGATTAACATTGGTGAATTACAACACACAATAAAACAGTACTATGGAGCCGACTTCGATGCCTTCCGATATTTAGATCGGTTCTTCGACTTAATGGTAGATTTGCCACATGCATATATGGACGGACTCTATTTGGAAAAGGGTACAAAGAACTATTCCATTATATATGAGCGTGTATGTAAAGCAGTGATAAGCGCAAACGAATTCTCTATACGTGAGTCTGCAAGGTTTTATAGACTAGCGAAAACGGCAGCGTAT
>VOFG01000984.1_pt1 | contig 38001 bp, 47 predicted proteins | sample 5384171 | NCBI WGS metagenome assembly VOFG01 (sample SAMN12384726, study PRJNA508395) | human gut metagenome | isolation source: healthy gut F | host: Homo sapiens
TTGCCCGTATGGCGGAGCTTTCGCAGCCGCAAGCTGCAGCTTGAGAAGGAAATTGCCGTGCTGGAGGAAGAGCCGAAGCCGGTTCTGACGATGGAAAACCTTGCACGTATTATCGAGCTCTGGACGAAAATCCCGGCGAGCAAGATCCGCGCGCAGGAGTATGAGCAGCTGGAAAAGCTCGACACGCGCCTTAAAGAACACATCGTGGGGCAGGACGAGGCCATCCGCGCCGTCACGGCGGCTATCCGGAGAAACCGCGTCGGTATTTCGCCCAAGAAGCGCCCGGTGTCGTTTATCTTTGTCGGCTCGACGGGTGTTGGCAAAACAGAGCTTGTCAAATGTCTGGCAAACGAGATGTTTGAATCTGTGGAATCACTCATCCGGCTCGATATGTCCGAGTACATGGAAAAACACAGCGTTTCCAAGCTCATCGGTTCGCCTCCCGGCTATGTCGGGTATGACGAGGCAGGCCAGCTGACGGAGAAGATCCGCCGGAAGCCCTATTCCGTCATTCTCTTTGACGAGCTCGAGAAGGCGCACCCGGACGTTCTGAATATCCTGCTTCAGATCCTCGACGACGGCCGCATCACGGACGCGCAGGGCCGCGTCGTCAATTTTGAAAATACGGTCATTGTCATGACCTCCAATGCCGGCTCCGACCGCAAGGACGGCTCGGTCGGCTTCGGCAAGAGCTTATCCGAGCAGACGCAGGAAAAGGCCGTCAAGGCGCTCTCCGAGTTCCAGCGGCCGGAGTTTATTAACCGCGTGGACGAGGTCATCTCGTTCAATAAGCTCACGGAAGAAAACTTCCCGCGCGATTGCGGGCATTATGCTCACGGAGCTCCGGCAGGCGCTTTCGGAGCGCGGGATCGACTTTACGTGGGATGAGAGCGTCATTGATGCGCTGGTCAAAAGTCCTATTCCAGACCTACGGCGCGGAACCTCCGCCGTACGATTCAAAAGAGCTTGGAAGACCCGATTCGTAATCAGCAGGTCGCCGGTGAAACCGGGTCACGCCCTCCGGCGGGGCTGGTCATCAGAAAAACCAGCGAATATCGTAAGATTTCCGCTGGTTTTCTCTTTTATTCGGATTTTCGGGCGTCGAAATCGCCTGACCCACACCGTGACCCACACGGCGAAATGTCCAAAGAGCGGCGGAGAGGATGTTTGTACCATTCTCTCCGCCGCTCTTTTTGTTTTTCAGCTGCTTGTTCACATGACCTGCGCCATGAAATTGCCCATCTTTTCGGCTGCGCTTTCCTGCATTTGCCGCGTGACGTGGGTGTAGGTGCGAAGGGTAAATCCAGCGTCGAAATGGCCAAGCATACTCGATACGGTTTTTACGTCCACGCCATTCTGCAATGCCAACGTTGCGAATGTGTGTCTCAAGTCGTGAAATCTCAGGTGTTCCAGCCCTGCATCCTTCAGGATTTTCTTGTGAATATTCACAATCGAGTCAGGGTGATACATTTCGCCTGTCTTGGGTGACGGGAACATCCAAGGATTGCTGGGGTGTTTCTGGTGTTCTGCGATCAGCAGATCGACGGCATCCTGTGGAATCGATATTTTGCGGATGGAGTTTTCTGTTTTCGGACGGGTAATGTCCGGTTTGCCTGCGTTGTTGCGGCCTGCCTGTTTGCTGACGGAGATGGTCTTGTTTTCGATATCCAAGTCCGACCATTGGAGCGCAACCAGTTCGCCTTTTCGTAATCCGCTGATGAGTTCGAGATAGAACATCGGCAGGACGCCACGTTGCTCGGCAACGGTTAGGTAGGATTTGATTTGCTCCGGCGGCAAAATCTTCATTTCGTGCTTTGGGATTTTGGGTGGAACACAGTCGTCTGCCGGATTGCGCACGATCAGTCGTTCTTTGACCGCCCTGTCGAGCGCGTTGTGTAGCATCGTGTGGATGCCACGAATCGTCGAATCACTCAGTCCCGGTTGCTTGCCTTTCTGCGCTTCGCGGAGCCGCCCGTGTTCCTGTAGGTTTTTGTAGAGCCATTGCAGGTCGCGGCCTGTCAGCTTTTTCAGTGGAATATCTCCGATGCGCGGCGTGATATGCAATTCGATGCCGCGCCGGTAATATTCCGCAGTCGAGAATCGCAGGTGCGGCTTTGCGTAGAGCTCGTACCACGTTTGCAGCCATGTGCCGAGGGTGTACTCGTCTGCTCTCCGTACATCGACGCTTTCCGCTTCCGCGACTGCCTTTGCCAGCTTTTCTTTCACTTCTGCCTGCGTTTTGCCGAGGACGTTCTTGATCAGCCGCTTGCCGGTCTTTTCGTCATATCCGGCTGTGTACCGCCCTTCCCAGCGTCCGTCTTTCCGCTTGCGGATGTTGCCTTCCCCGTTTGCCCGTTTCTTTGCCATGTTTGTACCTCCTTCTGTGGTAGCACAAACAACTACCACAGAACCGGCACAAAGTCTACTGATTTTTTCGGAAGATCGGAATATTTTTCAGCCGCTTTCGCGTGTGCTGGAAATTTCTATTCTTTGTTTACTGCGGCGCAGTTTTTGAGCGGATGGTTATATAAAGCATTCCAAGAAGTGGATGGTATTTTACAGATTGTCAGGACAAAAGATAGTTATGGCGTATCAAACTTCAAAAGACGGTACGACTTAGACACGGGTGTGTGAAAACTGTTGTTACAGAGGTTGCAATGAGTTTTAGAAATGCGCATAGGCTTAGAGCACTTTGGCACCGCTAGATGTTTGTATTCCGTTTTAGTCTTCGGTTTTGGGTGCGGCATTGCGGCAGGCTTCACCATTTACACTTTCTTTTTTTTTCTCGTATTTGCGCTCTTGCGCGTAATTGAGCCCCCACACAATCAAATCGTGAAAAATTGGGTGGAGACTTTTTCCCGTTTCAGTCAAACGATACTCAACATGCCGGGGAACCTCCTGATAGCAGATTCGCTCAATCAGTCCTAAAGATTCTAATTCCCGGAGATTTTCGGAAAGCACTTTCTGCGTAATGGAATCAAGATGATAGAGCAATTCTCCAAACCGGCGTGGACCGTTAAATAAATAACAAATTGTTAAAAATTTCCACTTATCGCCGCATATCCTCCTAATGATTTCAGAAACTGGTTGTCATTGTCATATCTGCAATACCTTTGGACATATTGAGACCCTCCGTGATGTTGTTGATTCTATCATTATAGTACAAAAATCTGTGGTGTCTATAGTTACTTAGAAGTGCGTAATGTACAAAACAAGGGGGCGGTGATAGATTATAAACAGCGGATTGCATAGAGAGATTTAAGCCAAATGCTGTTTCGGAAAAAGTCTGCAGATGCAGAAAGGAGGCGACTTTATGAAAATTGTAATGACGCGAGTAGATGAACGACTGATTCATGGGCAGATCATCAATGCATGGTACACTAGAAATAATATATCGCACATTTTGATTGTGGACGAGGAACTTGTTGAAGACCAGTTTATGACAAACGTATATAAGGCGTTGACTCCGCTAAGCATCAAGTTGAAGTGTTCGGCGTAGACGGCATCATAGATTTTCTGAAAGCGAATAGCGATATTGATGGCAGGGTTTTATTGCTTTCGCGTATGTTGTCTCCGATTGTACGTCTTGTCGAAAAGGGCATTCGCCCGGACTGTGTGCTGATGGCGGACAAAAAGTATTTTCAAACAAAATTCCAATATCAAAAGAAGATAAGCAGTGTGTTAACCGGCTGGCAGAAATGGGAATTTCCGCGATTGCGCAAGAGTATCCAGATGACGAACCGTTGCTGATAAAACCGTTTCGATAGGTTGATACAGTATCATTTAAACGCAAGGAGACATGGAATATGATAAGCTGTGAAACAAAAGTCATCAATCAAACAGGTCTTCATGCAAGACCTGCCGCGATGCTTTGCAGTGAAGCCAATAAGTTCAAATGCGATATCAAGATCAAAAAGCTCGACGAAAAAGGAATGACGGCGAATGCGAAATCCATCATTCGGATTCTTTCGCTTGGCGTTTCAATGGGTACGGACGTTTCGGTTATTGCAGATGGAGAAGATGAGGAAGCGGCGGTAAAGCATATCGTTGCACTCATACAAAGTGGTTTCGGAGAGATTTAAATGCAGAAAGAAACTGTAATAAACGGAATAACGATTGCGCCAGGCGTTGTGATAGACGAGGTGTTCCTGTTTGCTCATGAAGAGCTCGAAGTGCCTCAGTATATGGTGAAGTCGGAAGAAGCAGAGCAGGAAATAACAGCGTACCATTCTGCGCTGGAGCGTGTCATGCAGGAAATGACTTCATCGCTCGCTGAGCTGAAGGGCGAAGAGAGCGAGATCATGAACGCGCACATTATGATACTGAATGATTCGGAGATTGATTCACAAATCCAAGATTACATACGTATGGAGCAATACAATGCGGCAAAAGCCGTGGATGCGGCATATCGCGAGTTTGCGGAATTGATGGCCTCAATGGACGATCCATATTTGAAGCAGCGCTCTTCCGATATTCAGGATATCCGCTTGCTGCTGCTGGAACAGCTCCTGCATCGAAAACGCAAAGATTTTAAGCGTATGCGCGGTATTCTTGGAGCCAACGAGCTGTTTCCGTCCGACTTCAAACAACTGTGCAGGGAAGCGGTTACCGGAATTGTGACCGAACAGGATGAAGCAACTTCCCATGCGGCAATCATTGCCCGAAGCTTTGATGTGCCCGTGATTTTTGGCGCAAAAGGTATTTCTGCAATGGTGCAAAATGGAGATTTGGCAGCGCTTGATGGAAATCAGGGGACAGCCATTTTAAACCCTACGGCAGGCACAGCCGCAAAGTACCGGAATTTACAGGATGCTGATCGGAAGAAAAAAGAAATACGGAATGTGTATTTGCGCAGGAACTGCCAAACAAAAGACGGAGCGAAGTTCGCTATCGAGGTAAATGAGGGAACGATGGACGTCAATTATACGGACGACTGTGCTTGTTCAGATGGCGTTGGTCTATTTCGTACAGAATTCTTATATATGGAAAGCGCGAGACTGCCGGACGAGGAAACACAGTTTTCGGCATATCGCGAGGTGCTGCAGGGATTCCGCGGTAAACCTGTGATTATACGAACGCTGGACATTGGTGCAGACAAACAGCTTCCGTATTTTTCGCTTCCGGAAGAAGCAAACCCGGCTTTGGGAAAACGTGCAATTCGGTACTGCCTTTCCAACAAAGAATTGTTCCGCACACAGCTGCGTGCACTGCTGCGGGCTTCGGCGTATAGAGATTTGTGGATTATGTTCCCGATGATTAGCGGGGTTGAGGATTATAGAGCCGCAAAAAAGACGGTAATTGCTGTGCAGGAAGAATTGCAGAGGGAAGTACCGGAGCTTCAGTGTCGATTCAAATTGGGGATTATGGTCGAAATTCCTTCGGCTGCGATGATGGCCGATACGCTTGCACACGAAGTGGATTTTGCAAGCATCGGAACCAATGATTTGACACAGTATCTGGAAGCAGTCGATCGTGTGGGCGGTTCTGCTGGAGACTATTACAGACCGTTCCATCCGGCGCTTATGCGAATGGTCCACCAGGTCGTACAAGCCTTTGCAAGGGAACGGAAGCCGGTTGGTGTCTGTGGAGAACTTGCGGGAAAACCGGATGGGGCAGTGGCCTTGGCAAGCCTGGGCATCCGGCAGTTAAGCATGGACCGCACTTCGATTGCAGGCGTAAAATGTACGATTGCTCAGTTCGAGACATCGGAACTGCAAGCCTTGGGTGATCGGCTATTTTTTACAGGCTTCCAGCGAGGAAGAGGTTCGAAGTGAATTGGAAGCGGCGATGGCGAAGAAAAGAACTGATTTGCGCATGCCGATAAAAGGAGAAAGATGATGTTTAAAATCATAGTATTTACACATGGCCCGCTTGCTGCGGCCTTAAAAGAGGCGGCATCCATGCTTGTTGGATCGCTGGATCAAATGGAATGCTTCAGCGTTATGCCCGGGTGTGATTTGTCGGCGTTGTCTGAAAGCGTAAAGACAGCATCACGCGTTCCAATGCCGCTGGTCAAGGCGTATTGGTGTTTTCGGATCTGTTCTTTGGCACACCGTTTAATATTTTGGTTGATTTAAGCCAGAAAGTCGAGTTTTATCATATTACCGGCGTAAACCTTCCACTGTTGATTGAAGCGGCAAACTACAGTCGGCAGGAGAATGCTAAGATCGGGGAGGTTGTAAAGGATCTGATGGAATTCAGCAAAGACACGGTAAAAGACGCAAATCAATTCCTGGCTTCACTCTAGCAAAGAGACTTATTGAATATGAGGAGGATTCCTGATGAAAAATATTGCCTTAGCCCGTATTGACGATCGACTGATTCACGGACAGGTTGTTACTGCATGGATCAAACAGTATCCGATCAATAAAATTTTGATTATCGATGATGAACTGAGTCGAAATTCCCTGATGAAGCGAATTTATGTAGCGGCGGCTCCTGCCGGTATTGAAGTCATCATCTTGCCTCTGGAGGATGCAATTGCGTTTCTGAAGGAAGATGACGATGGGAAGAGTCAATATTTGATTCTCGCCAAAGTTCCGGCGATTATGCTGGCACTGCTGAATCATGACATTCCGCTCAAGAAAGTGATTCTTGGAGGAATGGGCGCTAAAACAGGAAGGAAGACCTTTAACCGCAATGTATCTGCCAGCGAAGAAGAGGTTAAGGACTTCAGCCAAATTATGGCCAAGGGGTGGAAATTGTATATCAGCTTGTACCGGATGACAAAGAAGTAAATATTAAGAACTTAATGAACTGAAAGATGGTTAAAGGAGGAGCTCATGAAAATTGGTGTAGCAATTGCGTTGGCGCTGCTGTACTTCTGGGGTAACAGTGCCTTGGTGTTCGGTGTGAACTGGTGGACAGTTATGCGCCCGTTGGTATCCGGCTTTTTGGCTGGCTGTATTCTCGGCGATCCGGTTACCGGTGCACTGGTTGGCGCCCAAGTGAATATCCTGTATCTTGGATTTATTGGCGCCGGCGGCGCAGTGCCTGGCGATATCTGCCTTGCTGGCGTTGTCGGTACGGCATTTGCCATTACAAACAACCTCAGCGTTGAAACGGCGATGGCACTGGCTGTGCCTGTCGGCATTCTTGGCACAATCATTTGGGTTGTGAAGCTGACGCTGAATACCGGCTTTGTCCGTGTCGGCGAAAAGATGGCTGCAAAGGGCGACACGAAGCATTTCTGGGTCGTAAACGTGCTGCTGCCGCAGGCTCTGCTGTTCCTGCTTTCGGTGATTCCCATGCTTCCTGATTGTGTACTACGGCACGGAATATCTGCAGAACGTTCTTGATTTCCTTGGTGATAAGGTTGTTGGTGTGCTGACGATTGTCGGCGGCATGCTTCCGGCCGTCGGCGTCGCGCTGACGTTGAAGTCCATTTTCAAGGGCGAGTCGATCCTGTTCTTCTTCCTTGGATTCCTGCTGGTGGCGTACTTCCATCTGGATATGATCTCCATGGGCTTCTTGTCCATTGTTATTGTGCTGATTTATATGCAGATCAAGGGATTCAATTTCAGCGAATACAAGAACGTTTTTGCAAAGAACGGCGAAAACAATGCCTATCAGATGCTCGATAAAAAGACAATCAAAAAATCTTGGCGTCGTTGGGTTTGGTTTAACCAGGCATGCTACAACTATGAACGGATGCAGGGCGTTGGCTTCTGCTTCTCGATGACCCCCATTATTGAGAAACTCTACCCGAATAACCCGGAAAAACGTGCAGAACTGATGCAGACGCATATGCAGTTCTTTAATACGGAACCGCAGTGGGGCGCATGCATCATTGGCCTTACGGCCGCAATGGAGGAAAAACGCGCGCAGGGTTCCGAAGAAATTACGGAAGATATGATTACATCGATCAAGTCCGGCCTGATGGGTCCGCTTGCAGGCATTGGCGATACCATTGACGGCGGTGTTGTGACGCCGTTGCTGCTGACGCTGTTTATCGGCATTACACAGACTGGTACTGTGCTTGGTGTTATCGGCTATGTGCTTGTTGAAGCCGCCTTCATGTATCTGATTTATTGGAATTCCTATAAGCTTGGCTATGAAAAAGGCAGCGACGCAATTGTGAATATCATGGAAAGCGGTCTTATCAACAAGCTAATCCTTGGCGCGTCTGTTATGGGCTGCTTGGTTTTGGGCGGTCTGGTCTGCAACTATGTGTCCTGCAGCCTGGGCATTCTTGTCCCGGTGGGCGGAGATGTTTTGTTCAACGTGCAGGCTGAATTGCTCGACAAGATTCTTCCCGGTGCGCTGCCGTTGCTGCTCACGCTTGGCTGCTACAAAATGGTGAAGAGAGGCGTCTCTTCTGTCAAGATTATTCTGATTGTTGAGGCAATTGGTCTTGTTGGCGGACTGTTGGGCATTCTTGCATAATTTTTTCAACGGAGGTACTTTAAAGAAAATGACATCTGAATTCAAGTCGTTTTCAAAAGAAGAATTCCGGCTTCATAACCGGAAGCTTCAGGAACAAATGGCAGAGCAGAATCTGGATATGCTGCTTCTTTCTACGCCAGAGAACATTTACTATTCAACCGGCTACAGATCCTGGTATACCTCGAGCCTGTTTCGTCCGGTATATGTTCTGGTTCCCAGGGTTGGTGATCCAGCCATTGTGCTGCGCATTCTGGAGAAAACAACCGTGCGGTATACGAGCTGGACAGAGCGAATCTATTGCTGGGGAACAGTGAGCCGTAATCTCGGCAAATTGGAGGGACGGAACCTGTCGGCATTATTGACCGGATTATTCGGGAGATTCAGCCGGACACAAAGACAATCGGGTTGGAAGCCGGAGACGGCATGCAGTATTTTTGGTCGCTGAGTCTGCTGAAAGACATCATTGCATCGCAGTCGGGTATTACTTTTACGGATGGGTCTTTGGCGATTCAGAGAGCGCGCATGATAAAGACGCCTTTGGGAAATTGAGCGTATCCGCTATGTCTGTGAAGTTACGGAAAAGGCAATTCTTGATACCGGTAAACAGATTGTTGCCGGAAAGACGACGGAGAAGGATATTTCCAAAGGAATTGCCAAGCGTATGGCGGAGGGCGGTGTAGACAAAATCTCGTATCTCACTGTCACCAGCGGTGCTGACAAGTACTGCACGTTCAATACCTACGCAACAGACCGCATCGTTCAAAAAGGCGAATACGTTTTGGTCGATATCAGCGGTCATATTGATGGTTATGCTTCCGATCTGACACGTGTTTTTTATCTGGGACATGCGCCTGAGGAGGAGCGTGAAATGGCGGAAGTGGCGAGTGGCTGCGTGCGTACCGCGATGGCCGCGATGAAGCCGGGAGTTCCTGTCGGTGATATCAACAGAATCTGCGAAGGGTATATCAAAAATTCCAAGTTCGGCAAGTTCCTGTTGCATTCCAGCGGACACTGCATTGGCCTGAATGTTGTGGGTATCCAACGATCAATGACGATGCGACAGAGCGGCTTGCGCCGGGTATGGTATTTGCGGTGGAAAATGGTGTGTATCCATATGATTTGTCCAAGGATGTTGAATCAATCTATCTTTCTTTTAGAATGGAGGACGAGGTTGTTGTCACAGAACATGGCGCTGAGTGGATCACGGGCCCGGGTGAAGCACTGATTGAAATTGAATGCTGATGTTTGCAGCTTATACACAAAATCAGCATCTCTTATGAATTCTGCCGAAATAAGACGGTGCTTATAACAATGAGCATCTGGCGGGCGGTATACAGAGAAATAACGGATATTCGGCGTAAAACGACCGAATATCCGTTATTCTTTTACCAAAGGTGTCCGCATAAGTTTTTCCTGCACTTGAAGCCAATACGAATGCGTATTGAAATGGATGGTGGCACTGCCACATTCCGTTCGAGTTTTGCTCGTGCGGTCGAAAATCGACTTGACCCACGCGGAGAAATGTTTAAAGAGCGGCGAAGAGGATATTCCGACTATAACAAATACTATCGATCGTAGGCAATGTCTTGCAAGTTTTAGGCTTGCAAGCTGTTATTCTCTGTAAACTCAGAGCTTCTTCACCCGCGTCTGCACCTGCTGATTCTTTCCGTTTTCTGCGCACTTTTTTCGTGCAACCCCGTCGTTTTCCTTGAAACGGCAGGCTTTTTTTCAAATCACGACCCCAAGGGTGCTATTTTTACCTCCTCAGCAACCCCTCGTAAAGCTCCAAAACTGCCCGCACAGCGGGCAGATGTGACCGCTGCGGGGCGTGCACGACCCCGCGGCTTTGTCCTGCTATGATTCGTTCGTAGGCAAATCTCGGATAAAAATGCAAACATTCCGCATAATCGCCAAAAACCATTCCCATGAAAATGCGGCTTCCAAGCTCGTTCCGGCGGCAGTCCGATTCTTTGTCCTTGCGAAATTTGTTCGCTCTAAGCAGCATTCGGCGCTGGTGTATGAGACCGCAGTTCTTCTTTTCCTCGCCGTTATCAACGCGCGGATGCGCGATGATATAATATTCTCATGCAGACAGAGGTTCTCTTCTTTTCTCCTTGCGGCGCTCGTCCGCTCTAGGCAGCGTGGGACCTCTCTCTTATGAGTTTTCATTTATGAGCCGGATGCGGGATTCTCCGCTGATATCGAAGCAGGGTATGACTCATAAGACCATGAGGACTGTCTGTAAATCTACGTTGAGGTGAATGCTATGTTCATTGTCGGTATCGATGTCGCCAAGCGCAGCCATGAGGTCTGTATGATCACATCGGACGGTCAGACCGTCCAGCGCCCATTCTCTATCCGCAACAACTGCACCGGGTACAATCTCATGCTGGAGAAAATCAGAAAACACACGAACATCAAAAGCCAGATCGTATTTGCGATGGAGTCCACCGCGCATTACTGGCTGGCGCTCTTTACGCGGCTGCGCAAGGACGGCTACCACGTCATTCTGCTCAACCCGATCCAAACCAGCGCCATGCGGGATATGTTCATCCGCAAGATCAAAACAGATGCAAAAGATTCCTTCATCATCGCCGAGCTGATCCGCTTCGGGCGCTATGCCGAAAGCAATGTTGCACAGGATCGTCTGCTGGCACTGAAGGAGCTGTGCCGGAACCGCTTCTATCTGGTCGACATGGCCGGCGACCTCAAGCGAAAACTGATCGCTCTGATCGACCGTGTTTTTCCGGAATACGAGGCGCAGTTCGATACGATTTTCTGCAAGTCCTCCGTGGCGGTTCTGAAAAAGTATCCGACGCCGCAGAAGCTTTCCAACGCACATCTGGATAAGCTGACGGAGTTGCTCTGGAACAGCAGCAACGGTCACTTTGGCGAGTGGAAGGCGCGTGAACTCAGGGAGCTTGCACGAAATAGCTTCGGCGTTGAAGACTGTGACGGCGCGTATTCCACGCTGATTCTCCTGATGCTCGACCAGATCCAGTCGCTCTCTGGGAAGGCAGACGCTCTGGAAAAAGAAATATCTCGACTGTTTCAGAGCTTTGATACGACGGTCACGACGATTCCCGGTGTTGGACCGATCATTGGAGCCGTCATTCTCAGCGAAGTCGGAGATATCTCCCGTTTTTTTCTTCCGCGGACAAGCTCGCAGCCTATATTGGCGTCGATCCGTCTGTCAACCAGTCCGGCGAGTTCCAGGCTGCGCACGCGCATATGTCCAAACGGGGCTCTCCGTATCTGCGCAGATGCATCTGGATGGCGTCTCAGGTCGCTGTACAGCGCGATCCCATGTTCCACGCATATTACGAGAAGAAAGCCGCAGAAGGGCTCAAATACATGACGATCATCGGCCATGTGACGAGGAAAATGACCGCCGTGGTATTTGCCATTCTGCGTGACCATAAGGTCTACGAGCCGATTCTGTCGACCGCCGCATAGAAGCTTCACACCCATATCCGCCTGCTCACGCCCCGTGAGCCTGCATTGTCGCGCCCATTTCCAACCGCGACGAATTCATCTTTTCTGCATTTTTATCCCTTGACAAATCCATAGCCGGCTGCTTCGCCGCTTGCGGCTTCTCCCTCTGCTGAAATTCGCCTGCAGCCGTTCTTTTTTTCTGCGTTTTCCGTGCCCGCAATGCTCCCGCACGGCGGTGCAACGTCCGGTCTTCGGGCTTCCGGCGGATACACGCTCGGCTGGGCGGCGAAAGCCGCACAAACTGCCGACACGGGCGCGACGGGCTGGGATTGGCGTTTTGGCTGTGCGTTCAACCTGTGTTTTGAATAAAATCGGCATATTTTCGTCTCGCCGCGTCCTCGTCCAGCTTCTGCATCTGCCGGTCATAGTCCTGCTGGAGCGCAGCCTGAATCGGTCGGATGGTAAATCGCAGATTGCCGTTGCGCGCTTTTCCATCTTTCGTTGTGACCAACGTCGGCTCTGTGATGAGCAGACTGCGTTCTTCGAGCAACCGGATGTGTTTGCGGATCGTGTTCGGACTCAGCCCAACCGCTTCACCGATTTTCCGATAGCTCGGCCAGCATTGGAAAGTCTGCCGATCTTCGCAGAACAGAAGGAAGGCGTAGATTGCGATTTCTGCCGCGCTCAGACCCAGCGAGAAAATCTCCTTCGGCAGTGGGAAGTAGTCCTTGACCGAATCGCGTGTCGGCCAGAGACTGCGCTTCACTCTGCCACTCCAGTGTGCTGCTCCACCCAGCGGATGAACGCTTCTTTCGGAACGACGATCCTATTACCGATTCGCAGCGCGGGGAAATCTTTTTCGTGCATCAGCTCATAGCTGCTCGACGGCGCAATGCCCAGCACTTTCGCTACTGTCGCCGCGTTCAGGAACAGCGGCAGTTCGTCATAGCTTTTGTAGTTTGATTCTTTCATGTTGTCCTCCTTTGTTCGTGTTTGTCTTTTCGATTGATTTTGTCTTTCTGAAAAACACCCCCTATTTAATCCGACACAAAAAGTCGTTTTTGACACCCTCCTCTGCAATTTTTTTTTAATTCAGGGGAGAAGATATTTTACGTCCATCAATAACCCTCCCTATTTGATCCGACAGGAATTTACGTTTTGAGCGGTGTCCCTCAAAAAAATCCCTCACTGCATAGGCCACAGGAATGCGATTTTTAGAAACCCTTTCGAGAAAATTCACAGATCATTTACATTTCCGCGCCTGCGCTGCCTGTTCGCGTCCCTCCGAAAAAAAGTCCTTCTATTTAATCCGACAGAAAATCGTGTTTTGAACAGCCTGTTTTGAAATTTTTTTCGATGGCAAAAAATAGCCACCGTCCAAACGGACAGCGGCATCAAGTCAGCAGCTTGCATTCAGCTGCGCTTCGAGTTATACTGGTTTTGGAATTTGTTTGCCGGGAGGTTGCTAGCCCTTCTTCTGCGTTTGCCGTTCCCGCAATGCTGCTTCACAGAGGCACACCGTCCGGTTTTCAGGCTTTCGGCGGGTACGCGCTCGGCTGTGCCGCGAAAGCCGCACAAACCGCCGACGCGGGCGCGACGGTGCGGGAATCGCATTTCGCTGTTCACCTTTTTTTCCGAAAAACGCTTAATCACGATTTGACTTTCACGCTGATTTATGGTTATAATATCAGCGTGAAAGTTGGTGACAGCTATGTGTTTTGAGACGCTCGACGATTTGGTACATGAGCAAAACGGAATTCTGCGAACGTCAGATGCGTTGGCTCGCGGTATTACAAAATCTCAGTTTTACGAATACGTCAATTCTGCGAAATTAGAAAAAGCCGCACACGGCATCTATGTGTCTGCGGATATGCTGACGGACGAACTGTACTTATTGCAGGCACAGTTTCCACGCGCTGTTTTTTTCGCACGAGGCGGCGCTTTATCTGCACGATCTCAGCGAATATGAACCGATTCCCTTGACAGTGACCGTTCCTGCGAGTTACAACAGCACCGGCCTGACGCGGAAAGGCGTGAAAGTCTACTACGTGAAACCGGAGTGGTACACACTTGGTTTAATTGAGATCCCTTCTTTTGGTGGTCATCTGGTTCACGCCTATGACCTGGAACGCACGATCTGCGACGTGATTCGGCGCAGCGAGACGATGGATGTGTCGGCGTTCAATTATGCAGTCAGGGAGTACACAAAACGAAGGGATAAGAATTATGCGAAGCTGATTCGTTACGCAGCAGCGCTTCGTGTAGAGAAAAAGCTTCGTGAGAAAATGGGGGTGCTGTTCTGAATGATCAAGACATCTAAGCAATTGAAAGATCTGGTTGGAAACCGTGCGCATGGAGACAGTGCAAAATCCATGCTGTTTCTCCGGAACTATGCGATGGAGCGATTTCTGGAGCGGCTTTCTACATCTAAGTATAGAAACTGTTTTATTTTAAAGGGTGGTATGTTGATTTCCGCAATGGTCGGGATTGACAGCCGTGCGACGATGGACATTGACACCACCCTGCGCAACTACCCTTTGAATTGCGAAAGCGCCGAGCAGATTGTCCGGCAGATCGCCGATGTGGAAATTGACGACAAAATCAGCTTTGTTATCAAGAAAACAGAAGAAATTATGGAAGATTCGGAGTACCAGGGTGTGCGGCTCTCGCTTGATGCATATCTGGACAAAACGAGGATTCCCTTGAAGATCGATATTTCCACCGGCGATGTCATTACCCCTTGTGAAATATCGTTTTCGTACCAGCTGATGTTTGAAAACCGAACAATCCCCTTGTTGGCATACCCACCTGAGACAGTTCTCGCTGAAAAGCTGGAAACGATCCTTTCACGCGGGGAAGCAAATACACGGCTGCGTGATTTCTATGATGTGTATATCCTGCAAAGAGAGGATTTCGTCGTAACACCTGATGCACTGTGCCATGCGTTACTTGCAACCTGTCGAAAGCGCGGACACGAAGATCTGCTTCACACATATGCGTCTATCCTTGACAGAGTCCGACAGAGCGACACAATGCGTACACAATGGATGAAATATCAAACAGATTTCGACTATGCTGCCGGGATTACCTGGGATACTGTTTTGGACACAGTTGAAACACTTTGTATGAAAACATTGGATGATCATGCATTTGGAGATGAACTGCCACAGGAAGAATCACAATTTGAAATGCACTTGCTTTAACCCCGCTATTCTTTGATTACTGCGGCGCAGTTTCTGCGTGGGCTATTTTCGGTTTGACCCACACACTGACCCACACGGCGAAACGAGCAGACGGAAGCAGTGGATACAAGAGGTGCATAGAGCATTGATTTCAGAGCAGAAAGTGCTGAAAACGTCCAGAAATCGTTGTTTTTATATCTTTTCTACTCTTCGTAATCAGCAGGTCGCCGGTTCAAGTCCGGCCACCAGCTCCACAAACCGGTGAAAATCGTAAGATTTTCGCCGATTTTCTTTTATTTGTTCGAATTTTCAGGTGTCAAAATTGCCTGACCCAAACCGTGACCCACACGGCGAAATATGTCCAAAGAGCGGCGGAGAGGATATTCGTGGTATCCTCTCCGACGCTCTCTTTTTACATGACCTGCGCCATGAAATTTCCCATCTTTTCTGCTGCACTTTCCTGCATCTGCCGTGTGACGTGGGTGTAGATTCGCAATGTGAATCCTGCGTCGAAATGGCCGAGCATACTCGATACGGTTTTCACGTCCACGCCGTTTTGGAGCGCCAAGGTCGCGAATGTGTGTCTGAGGTCATGAAATCTCAGGTGTTCCAGCCCTGCGTCCTTCAGAATTTTCTTATGGATGTTGACTACCGAATCCGGATGGTATATTTCGCCTGTCTTGGGTGACGGGAATATCCATGGGCTGCCGGGATGCTTTTGGTGTTCTGCGACCAGCAGATCGACTGCATCCTGCGGTATTGAGATTTTGCGAATTGAATTTTCCGTTTTTCGGGCGCGTGATGTCCGGTTCGCCTGCGCTGTTGCGCCCCGCCTGCTTGCTGACGGAAATCGTTTTGTTCTCAATGTCCAAGTCTGACCATTGGAGCGCGACCAGCTCGCCCTTGCGTAAGCCGCTGATGAATTCGAGATAGAACATCGGCAGGACACCGCGCTGCTCTGCTGCTGCCAAATAGGACTTGATCTGCTCTGGCGGCAGGATCTTCATTTCGTGCTTCGGAATTTTCGGCGGGACGCAGTCGTCTGCCGGATTACGCACGATCAGCCGTTCTTTGACCGCGCGGTCGAGTGCATTGTGCAGCATCGTGTGGATTCCGCAGATCGCGTCCGGTCAGCTTTTTCAGCGGAATATCTCCGATGCGCGGTGTGATCTGCTTTTTATTGATTCTTGAAAAACGCTACCACAACGGCGCCGGGGCCCGCATGGGTTCCGATCACACTTCCTACGGTCGTATAGTGAATTTCTTTCAGTTTTCCCTCCCAGATGTGACGGCTGTCTTCGATATACTTTAGCAGCAGCGCGTCAGAAATTCCACTGTAGCCCAGCAGAACCGGCCTGCTGAAATCAATGCCGCCCGCCTTGTCGATCTCCTGAACGAGCAGATTGTTCCCCATTTTGGAGCCGCGTGCTTTTCCCAGCAGGTGAATCTCGCCGTCAATAACGGAAAGCACGGGCTTGATATTCAGTACCCCTCCGGCGAATGCGGCTGTCTTTGAAATGCGGCCGCCCCGCTTGAGGTATTCGAGGGTATCTACCAGCGCCACCACAACGATTTTTTTCTTCTCTTCCTCCAGTGCCTGCGCAGTTTCCTCTGCGGTCATTCCTGCATCCAAGAGGCGGAACGCAAGCTCCACCAGAATCCCTGTTCCCATCGCTGCGCTGGTACCATCTACAACATAAATGTTTTCATAATCCGCCGCCGCGATCATGGCGCTTTGATATGTGCCGGAAAATTTGGATGCAAGGGTAATAACAACGGCTGATTCGCCCGCCTGCCTTGCCTTTTCAAATTCCTTTATAAAGGCGTCCGGCGTTGCCTGACTGGTGGTGGGCAGCACATCGCTTTCGATGAGCTTCTCGTAGAATGTTCTGTGGTCAATGGTTACGCCGTCGATGTATTCCTCCTGACCGAAATGAACGGTGAGGGGTACCGTAGATACCCGTGCTTTGATCTCGGGAACTAAGTCCGCAGTGGAATCAACAATAATCCTTGTTTTCAATTTCGTCAATCTCCTATTCTTCGCTATTTTGAGCGATGGCCTCAAGACTTATGCTGATGGCAGAAAGGCTGCGGTAAAATGTCGCTCGTTCGTCCTCCGTAAGGGTACGGCTGACCGTATCAAGGACGGCGCTGATTTTCTCCGCGATCCGTTTGCCGGCCTCCTGACCTTTTCAGTCAAGCGCAAAGGGCTTCTGTACCGTTTGGCCCGTTCAGAATTCCGGACGATAAATCCGTTACTTTCAAGATGCTCCAACGCACGGGAAATGGTTGCCTTGTCCTCCTCGCAGTGCTCGCACAGCTCCGCCGCAGTCACGCCATCCAGAGAATATATGTAGTACAGACAGGACACATGGGCACTTCGCAGATGATAGGCGGCCATCTCCTGATTTTTTATCCTCCGTATGTCGCGGCTGATCCGGTTGATCAAAACCGTAAACGTCTCAAATCGCTCCTGCATGGCTGCGCTCTCTCACGAATGTTTTTGTTGAAATCTCAACTTTCGGACTATACCACATGGATGTTGAAATGTCAACAGCAAAGTTCCGCACAGCCATTACTCTTTAATTATAGCATTCCACGCCGTGAGGTGGTCCCGTCGTGGGTTTTCTGTTATTTTATCGGGTGGAGGGTATGGTCATCAAGAACACGACAAAGCCCTCACCGGAGCAGCTCCGGCGAGGCTCTGCTTTTGACCACATAAAATGCCACAGACAGGTGTGGAACACATGGGGGGACGCGGGTCACAAGATGTTAGGAAAGACTAACTATTAAATGTCAAGTCTGAAATGTGAGGAGTGGTAAAAATTTTAGACGGATCAAAAAGGGCATATGCCGCCTTCCGCCACCGTGTGCGGACGTTTTACTTTCCATTCTGCATGGATTGCTGGGGCTGCGAAGATCGGGAAGCAAATCTCTGTGACTGTTTTCTCGGCGAAGCACCGACATGCGGCGCATGCTTGTGGTCAACCGGAAAAATATTCTGCCCATAGCGGCGAAAAAGAAAAAATGGAGCGATACGCGTGGAAAGCCGCTGTTCTGCCCGGAAAAATAGCAGAATACCGCAGGCGGCATGGCGAGATCTGGCCGGAGATGTTGGAGATGTTTCGCCGCGCCGGTATCCGGAACTACTCGATCTGGCAGACAGGCGATACGCTTTTCGGCTATTACGAATGTGACGATCTGAAAACGGCGCTTGCCGTGCAGAGGGACGCGCCTGTCAGTGCACGATGGCGCGCATATATGCGTGATGTGATCCGTATGGAACGGGATCCAAAGAGCGGCGCACAGCCGCATCTGGCACAGGTGTTTCTCTTTGACGGCGAAATCAGTACTTAACAGCACCTATGGAATTTGGCCATTCGTCTGAAGTACCTCTTGATACCTCAATGCCGCGCATTTTCCGGTAGGAACCTCTCGTACCGGCTGGGGTTTGTTCCAGACATAGAGGAAGGTGGTTTTTTTATACAGCAAAAACAGCAGGCCCGCGCGAGGCGGGCCTGCCATTTTTTAATAGCCGCGTTCAGCCGCGGGCATTCTCCAAAGTCCCCGGAGGATATGACCGTTGGCAAGTTCCAGCATGCCGGGCAGCACGCCGCCCTTTATGCCGCCGGAGATCTGCATGCTGCGAAGCGGCGCACCGGCCGAAGCGTTCATCATCATGCGGAATTCCGGGTTCTTGTAATCTTTTTTTTTGCCGCCGAAGCCTTTTGCGATGGTCGCTTCGACCGCTTTATACATGATCTTCATAATAAGGCTGTAACCCTTCATTTCCATGACCGTATTGTCCATGGTAAAAGCGCCTTTTTTCAGAACCGGCGGTATATACTCCCGGCCCAGCATTGCTTCCCAGTCCTTTTTGTTTGGCTTACCGGTGCAGCTTTGATACCAGCTGCCGCGCTGCCATGCCGGAACAGGCAGCGTTTCGCCGTGCTTTATAACGGGTGCGGTCAGGCCGCCGATGCTGACAGTATATTGTCCGACTGGAATCTTCCAACCGTCCTGCCAGACAGCAAAGCTGCGGTCGGTCAGACGGAAAACAGCCTCGCGGCTCTCGTTTGGCTGCAGGAACAGCTTTTGAAAGCCTTTTAGTTCCCGCACGGGACGGTGCAGGCTGTTTTGCGGCGCTTCGACATAAAGCTGCACGACCTCCGCACCGGCAATGCTTCCGGTATTTTTTGACGGTAACGAAAACCGTATCACCGGAGAGTGTCAGATTGGAATATGTGAATTTTGTGTAGCTTAATCCATAGCCGAACGGCCAGCGGACAGGAACGCCCGCCTTGTCATAGTACCGGTAGCCGACGTAAAGCCCTTCCTGATACAGTGCGTCCGCGGTTTTTCCGTATAGTTCAGAAGACGGTACATCTTCATACCTGTACGGCCAGCTTTCGGCCAGTTTTCCGCTGGGATTGGCGCAGCCATAGAGCAGATCGGCGACTGCTTCTCCGCCTGCCTGACCGGGCAGACCCATGTAGAGGATAGCCTTTACGCGCTCCTCCCACGGGCATTCCACCACACCGCCGCACAGAAGCACGACCACCGTATTGGGGTTCGTGCAGGCCACGGCTTCTATCATCCGCAGATGCCCATCCGGCAGTTTCATGTCCTCCCGGTCAAAGCCCTCGGATTCATACCGTCCGGGAAGGCCCGCAAAAATGACGGCAATCTCTGCTTTTTCTGCCGCCCGTTTCGCTTCCGCCAGCAGAGTCTCCGTTGTATCGCCCTGCGCATCGCAGCCGGGTGCATATATCGCGCCGGGCAGGAACTCCAGCGGCTGCGAAAGCCGCAGTGGGTTGATATGGCTGGAACCTGCCCCCTGATAGCGCAGATTTTCCGCCATTGCGCCGATAACGGCGATTTTTGTATCTGACTCCAGCGGCAGGATGCCGTTCTCGTTTTCAGGAGCACCGCGCCTTCTGCCGCCGCCCGTTTTGCGAGGGCATGATGGGCTTCATAGTTGCAGGATGCGGGGGTTCTCTGCGTTTCGGCCGCGCGGAATACAAGCTGCAGCACGCGCCGTGCAGAATCGTCCACGCAGCACTCCGGCAGACTTCCACCCCTGACTGCCGCGAGGACTTCCTTTTCCATATAGGCGCTGCCGCCGGGCATATTCAGATCGCAGCCTGCGCGGAAGCCCGCAATCCGGTCATTCATCGCCCCCAGTCCGTAACGACCATACCATCAAAGCCCCATTCAGTACGCAGTATATCCGTCAGCAGTTCTTTGCTGTCGGAGCAGTGAACACCGTTCAGCTTGGGGTAGGCGCACATGACCGCAGCGGGACTTCCCTCTCTGACGGCAATCTCAAAAGCTGTCAGGTATAGTTCCCGCAGCGTACGCCCGTCCAGAATGCTGTCAGAGGTAAAACGGTCCAGTTCTTGTGAATTGGCGGCAAAATGCTTGAGACTCGTGCCGACACCCTGCGCTTCCAGCCCCGGATAAAGCCTGCTGCCAGTTTACCTGCCAGATACGGGTCCTCACTGAAATACTCAAAATTCCGCCCGCAGAGCGGATTACGTTTGAGATTGGCTCCCGGCCCGAGGACGAGTCCGACGTCCTGCTCCCGTGCCTCTTCGCCGATGGCCGCGCCGATCTGTTCCAACAGCGCAGGATCCCAGCTGCCGGCAGTCGTGACCTCCGCCGGAAAACAGGTCGCGGGACGGGAGTTATTCACGCCCAGCATATCCGCCGCATCCTCCTGCTTTCGCAGACCGTGGGGGCCGTCACACATGAAAAGCGCGGGGATGCCGTATCGTTCAAATCGCTTGGTTTCCCAGAAGCTTGCGCCGGAGCACAGTGCGATCTTGTCCTCCAGCGTCATTTCCTTCAGAATGCGTTCTATGTCCATTGATCTACCTCAAAATGTGTAGGTTCCGGCAGTCAGCGGCACCGGCTCTTTCCCGGGCAGCGTCAATACGGCAGTGCAGTTTACAGGGATCGTCACGGTATAGTTCCATCCGTTCTCCGTCTTCTCCCAGCCGCTTTCCACCCGGCCGTACACGCTGTTGTAAGCGGCCTTTGCACGGGTAAAGTGTCCGCCGGGACGCGGCGCAATGGAAAAGCAATTCTCCCCGCTCACCCGGATACCGCACATGGTATCAAAAAGCCAGCGGCAGACCGCGCCTTTGGAATAGTGATCCAGAGACGCTACGCCGCTTCCCGCTGCCCGGTCTCCTTCCCAGGATTCCCCAAATGGTCGTAGCTCCGCTTTTGGGCATGAACAGCCAGCCCGGCATCTGCTCGTTTTCCAGCAGCCGGTATGCCGCTTCAAGTCGGTTTCTGCCAGCACGTCCAGAATCAGCGGCGTAGACAAAAAGCCGGTTCCCAGCCGCCAGCCGTAGTTTTTCAATGCTTGAAGCAATCTCTTTTTTGCATACGCCGTCTGTGCTTCATCCAGAAGATGTAGCGCCAGCGGCCGCACAAGCCGGGCCTGCCGGTCGGTATCCAGCGTGAACTGCTCGGTTTTTATCATGGCCTGATATGCCGTCCGGCAGCCGTCGCGGTATTCTGCAAAGCGTGAAATGTCCTCCGTATCGCCCAGAATCTCCGCGATCTGCGCCATCAAGGCCATCACATAGGCCGTATAGGCTGTGGATACCTCCGGATGCGGGCCGGCAAAGTCCATGAAGCGCATGGTGTAAATATCCTGCGGCTCGGCCCATTCGCCATAACTCTGGCCCCGGTTGACCAGATATTTCTTGTCCTTTGCCGGGATATGCACCGGCTTTGCATAGGGGCCGCCCCAGCGCCCGCAGCGGCGCATCATAAACTGCGCATAGCGCTTCATGCCGGAATACCGTCTGGCCAGAATCTGCTTGTCTCCGTACTGCTTCCAGAGAACATACGGCATGATCACACCTGCATCGGCCCAGCCGACGCTGCCGTTCATGGTGTACATATAGAAATCCGTACCGCCGGACGGTGCGATCTGTGGAAGGCAGCCGCTCTTGCGCTGCCAGTCATACATGTCGTTCAGAAATTTCTCAGCCATGGGCTCGTAATCAAACAGGAAGCAGGCCGTAGGACAGAAGATCTGCGCGTCGCCGGACCAGCCGTGACGCTCTCTTGTAGGACAATCAGTGGGCAGATCAGCATGGTTGTTTTTTGCACTCCAGACCGTGTTTTCCACAAATTTGTCCAGCAGCGGATTGGAACTTTCAAACCAGCCCGTGCGTTCCATATCGGAATAGACCGCAATGGCGGTAAAATTCTCTGCCTTGAATGGAATCTTCGTCTCTACCAGCACATAGCGGAAGCCGAAAATCGCAAACGTGGTTTTATATGCGTTTGCGCCATCCTTGCAGGTATAGACGACCTGCTGCAGGGGCGTGGTAAACTTGTTTCTGGAAAGCTGAATATTCTTCTGCGTGAATTCTCCGTTTTCGTCCAGCATTTCGCCGAAACGAAGCGTTACGGTCTGTCCCGCCCGCGCCGTCAGCGTAAAGGCAGCATAGCCCGCGATGTTCTGTCCGAAGTCCAACACGGTTTTCCCCGCCGGCGTACGAAGAAGCTGTGCGTGCAGACGCTCATGCTCCCTGACCGCAACATTGTCAGACGCTGAGGGGGTGACCGGATGCGCCGTCGCCTTTGCCTTTCCGTTGTAGCTGGGTGCACAGCCGGCATCCACTACTTCCCCATCCTTGTTGTCCGCAAAGCGGATAGGGCCATCATTTGACCACTCCCAGCTTTCATCGGTGCAGACCGTCTGTACATGGCCGTCCGTATGTGTGATCTCCAGCTGCGCCAACAGCTTCGTTTCTGTTCCGTACTGATTGCGCAGGCCCCATGCGCCGGTGCTGCCGCGATACCAGCCGTCAGCCAGCTGGACGGTCAGGACATTTTCGCCGCTTCGCAGAAGCGGTGTAATGTCGTAGGTCTGATACTGTACGCGCCTGCGGTAATCGGTAATGCCGGGCGCAAGGATAACGTCCCCTGCCCGCTGTCCGTTCAGCTTCTCTTCGTACAGACCGCAAGCCGTGATATATAGGCGGGCCTTTTTCACATTGGAACTCTCAAATATTGTTCGGAAGCAGTCCACCGGATACCGTTTTTTTTCTATTTACGCGATAATCGCCTGTGATCCAGCGGGCGCACCATGTATCGATGCCGGTTTCAAAGCTGGACTCCGACCACTCGCCGCAAACGCCGTTCTCGTCCCAAAGCCGGACACGCCAGACGACGCTCGTTTTAGCTAGGACGGGGCTTCCGCCCCATTTTGCGCGCATGGCAGCACCTTCTGTCTTTCCGCTGTCCCAAAGGAGATTTCCGCCGTCATCTGCAGCTAGAATCTGCCACGCAGTCTGCCTGACGCCGCCCTCGCAGTTCCAGAACAGCTGCGGGGCCGTGAAGTCCACGCCCATGGGCGCGGTCAGGTGCTCTGTTTTCAGCCGAATTGCCCGCATCACTCTGCCTCCCGGCGGGCCTTGATCTCCGCCTGTTCTTTGCCGATGTACTTTTCCACATTCAGGAAGGCCAGCAGTACCGCGAGCACAACGCCGGTGATGGTTTCAAGCCCTACAAATCCAAAGGTAATCGCGTGCTTTACGGCAGCGCTCTGCTCTGCCGCAGTTGTTACGCCATTTATGATCTCCGGCGCAGTATAGCCTGTTTTGGCAAGCAGACCGTTGAACACGCCGGTGCAAATGCCAACCATCGCAACGGCAATGATATTATACACACTCATGGCCAGCCCATCGCACCGGAAGCCGCTTTTCCATTCTACATGATCCAGCACGTCGGCAAACAGCGCCATAAACACATACGAGCACGGCAGGCCGCCGATATTTTTGACAAACTGCCCCGCCAGCATAATTGTCATATTCGTGGGGAACATCCAGCAGACGGCGCTGCCGAGGGCATAGAGCACGAAGCCTGCCAGCGTGACATTCCGCTTGCCAAATTTTTTAGCCAGCGGCCAGACGGCAAAACGCCGATTCCCATGGGAATGCCGCCGATGACGGAGAGCATGGTCTGGGTAATGCCGTCATTGTAGGTGCCAAGCACATAGTTACAAAAATAGACAAGGCTCAGATTCTTAATGCTTGCACCAAAGGTAAAGATCAGGAAGTAGGCATAAATGATGAGCATATACTTGTCCGTAAAATTGCCTTCAGCTGCTTCGCAAAGGGAACAGACGGCTCTTCGCTGTTCTGTGCCTCGAGCGTGACGCGCTCCTTGGTGAAATAGTATTCCAGCAGCGTCAGCGGCAGAGCCAGAATGGACAGCACGCTCATCAGCGCAATCCACTTCCTCTGTTCCACGCCGATTTTGGGCATGATGACCATTGGGAACACCAACGCAACCAGGATGCCGCTCATCATGATGGTGTCGATCTGATTGAAAACGGACAGGCTGCCGCGCTGGGTCGTGTCGCGCGTAGACAGAGGCACCATCAAATTGTGGCTCATATTAAAAATGGTATATGCGAAGGAATAAAACAGGTTATAGCTGACCATGACCCAGACCGCCTGCAGGGTCTGCGAGCCCTTGGGCACGGTAAAGAGCAGGATGCCCGTAATGGTCAGCAACGGCGCGGACAGCAGCAGCCACGGACGGGCCTTGCCCTCTTTTGTATGCGTGCGGTCAATAAGATAGCCCATGACTACGTTCTGTCCGGAATCCCGGTCCGGGTCTACGAGAACGGCATCCAGACCTTTTATACCTCCATGGTCGATCTGCCGAAAGATCCTCTGACGCTCTGCCGGGTGGAGGTCTTTGCCATCACAGACCATGTGGGATATTATATCACGCCGCAATTTCACTACTACGGCGTTCTGAATGCTGGAACGGTAAAGCTTGTCGTCGGCCCTACGCGGCAGGTGATGGAACGCGAACAGGACCTGCGGGAACTGGCCTTCCGGCTGGATCTGTCCGGTGATGAGGCCGAGGCCATGCTCTCCGGCATGCGGAGCATTGTTCGCATGCCGGTGGAAAGCGTGCTGCAAATGCTGTGTACGATAAACTATGTGTTCAATCACGAAAGACTGGAACTGAAGGATCTGCGCATTTATGAACAGGAGCAGACCTCTCTGATTTCCCGGCAGGTACGGCAGCAAGCGCAGAACAGACTCGATCCGCCGCAGCTGGAACACAACACCTATGATCTGGAGCAGCGGCTGCTGCGCATGGTACGCAAGGGCGACACGGCAGCACTCCGGCAGTGGCTGGACAGGGCGCCAGCCGTCCGCAGCGGCGTTGTGGCCGGCGAGCCGCTCCGGCAGCGTAAAAATCTGTTTATCGTCACTGTCACGCTTGTCTCACGCGCGGCAATCCAAGGCGGAATGCAGGTGGAGGATGCGTTTACACTCAGCGACTCCTATATCCAGCAGTGCGAACTGACCGCTTCTCCGGAGCGCATTGCAAATCTGCAATACCGGATGCTGCTGGACTATGCGGAACGGGTGGAGCGGCTGCACCGAGGCGCTGTTTCGTCCAGACTCACAGCGGATGTGGCAAATTACGTTCAGCACCATCTCTCCGACGCAATCAAAACCGAGCAGATTGCCCGTGCGCTGTATGTCAGCCGCCCGTACCTGTCCAAAAAATTCAGAGAAAGTACCGGAGAAACGCTGACAGATTTCATTCTGAAAAAAAAACGGAAGAGGCCAAGCGTCTCCTCCGTTATTCGGACAAATCTCACTGCCATCGGCTCCTACCTCGGCTTTTCTTCTCCCAGCCATTTTTCCCGCATCTTCCGGAAATACGCCGGCAGCAGCCCGCACGAGTACCGGGAGCGGTACAACTGAGGCGCAGCGGCCTGCATCACAAAAAACGGGCACGCCGATTGGCGCGCCCGTTGAGAAATGTGAAGATTACAGTTTGGAATAGGCAACGGCGATCTTGCTGGCTGCGTGTGCGTTGTTGTAGGCCAGTTCAGATTGGCGGCGAAGGACTTGCCCTCGGTCATGTCCTTGATGTGCGCCAGCAGATACGGCGTGATGGCCTTGCCGTGGATATGCTCGGCGTTGGCCTGTGCGACAGCCTTGTCGATGATGCCGTTCATGTAGTTCGGATCCATCGCATACTGCTCCGGGATCGGGTTGCCGACGACAGCACCGCCCTTGAGGCCGATGTCCCACTTGGCCTTCATGATCTTTGCGACCGTTTCCTCATCCTTGCAGTTGTAGTCGAGCTTGAAGCCGGAGGTGCGGCAGTAGAACGCGGGCAGCTCATCCGTGCGCAGACCCAGAACAGGAACGCCCTGCGTCTCGAGATATTCCAGCGTCAGGCCGAGGTCGAGAATGCTCTTTGCACCCGCGCAGACGACACAGACGGGGTGATGGCCAGTTCCTGCAGGTCGGCGGAGATGTCCATCGTCTTTTCTGCGCCGCGATGCACACCGCCAATACCGCCGGTGGCGAAGAATCGGATGCCTGCCATGGCGGCGATGAGCATGGTGGTTGCAACGGTGGTCGCGCCGGTCATGCCGGTTGCCAGATACACAGCCACGTCACGGCGGCTGACCTTGCCGACGCCCTCAGCCTTGCACATGACGAGCAGTTCTTCGGCGTTCAGGCCAACCTTCAGCTTGCCGCCCATGATCGCGGTCGTTGCGGGAACAGCGCCCTCTGCACGGACGATCTCTTCGACCTTGTGCGCAAACTCCACGTTCTGCGGATACGGCATACCGTGGCTCAGAATGGTGGATTCCAGTGCGACGACAGGCTTGCCCGCGTCGATGGCCTCCTGAATTTCAGGGGTAACAGACAGATAATCCTTCAGATTCATATGAATAACTCCTTTCAGATGGGTGTACAGGTTCAAATGCGGTGCGCCAGCAGGAATTTCTTCGAGCAGCGCAGTGCTCATATTCGGATTGATGGTCGCTCGTGCGACACAGCCGCAATCCCGGCGGCCATGGCATAGTCAACGTCTTTTTGACGTCAAAGCCATGGAGCGTGGCATACAGCATAGCGGCAGCAAAGGAATCACCCGCACCGGAGGCGTTGACCATCTTCGCTGGCCGCAGCTTGCGGCGCAGAACAGTACCGGCTGCGTCCATGTACAAGCAGCCCTCTGCGCCAAGACTGACAAACAGCCGCTTGAGGCCCTTATTCAGAACAGCCTCGCCCGCACGTTCCAGATCGCTGTCGGACTGAATTTCCATACCGGCCAAAATCCCAAGTTCCATACGGTTGGAGGCTTGGCAGTGTGGAAACGGCCGATGAACGGTGCGACCACGCGTGCATACGCACAGGAGACAGGATCGACACATACGATCTGTTCAGGCGTACACAGATCCAGCAGCTGCAAAAGCATTTTTTCACCCATGCAGGGGTCGCAGGTCACGACACCCGCACCTTGGATCAGCGCTTTTTGCGACGGCAGATAGTCCTCCGGCATGTCCTGCTGGACAATGCGCATGTCCGACATGCCGACCAGCATATCGCCGTCTGCGTCCAAAATAGACAGATACATGGAGGAATTTGCGCCCTTCGCCTCATACAGATGGGACGTGTCGATTCCCGCGTCTTCGCAGGAACGGCGGATAAACGCACCGAAGGTATCGTCGCCCACGCAACTCAAAACCTTCACGTCTGCGCCCAGCCGCGCGAGGTTCTCGCACACGTTGCGCGTCACACCTCCGGCGGACAGGCTGATGTGGCCGGGATTGGAATCACGCAGATGGATGGGCGCAAGGGACGCGCCGTTGAGATCTGCATTCGCAGCGCCGACGCCGACAATATACGGCTGCTTGTCCATGAAAAACGCCTCCTCTTTTCTGGTGAAATTGTATCATAGCGAATTGTCCCCAAAAAGTCAAGGATAAAATTATGGACTTTTTATGAACGTTTTTGCAGAGAAAAAACGGCGCGCCGTGAGCGCGCCCGGGGAAGCTTGATCAGCGGGTGAGGAAGAACATGAGGGCGAAGAGGATCGTGATGACCCAGGTGCCGGCATTGACTTCCTTGATCTTGCCGGTGAAGAGCTTGATGAACACGTAGGAGATCAGGCCGAAGGCGATGCCGTAGGAGATGTTGTAGGTCAGCGGCATGAACGCGACGGTCATGAAGCCCGGAACTGCGGACGCAGGATCGTCCCAGTCGATGGAGCGGACGTTCGACATCATCAGAACGCCGACGTAGATCAGAGCTGCGGCGCAGGCATAGGTCGGGATGAGCTGCGCGACCGGCGCGAGGAACATCGCGATGAAGAACAGGGCCGCGGTGACCATCGAGGACAGACCGGTGCGGCCGCCTTCGGCGACGCCGGCGGAGGACTCGACGAACGTGGTGACAGTGGAGGTGCCGCAGACAGCGCCGCAGCAGGTAGCAATGGCGTCAGCCAGCATAGCCTTGTCCATGTTGGGAACGTTGCCGTCCTTGGTCAGCATATTGCCGGCAGCGCAGGCGCCGTACAGCGTGCCAAGGGTATCGAACATATCGACCATGCAGAATGCAAGCATGGTAGTGAGGAACATGACGATGAAGTTGCTCATGCCGTGCTCCGCAATGTACGGGGAGAAGTCAAAGCCTTCGGTGAAGACCTTGCCGAACGCCTGCGTACCAAACTCTTTGAATGCGCCGAAGAAATCGGAGGTCAGGTTGGGAGCAACGGACGTAGCGTAGAAGTCGGGAACAGTAATGAGGCCGATGGCATAGTAGAGAACTGCGCCGCCGAGCATGCCCCACAGGACCGCGCCCTTGACCTTCTTCTTGGACATAGCGCCGATGGCGAAGACCGCGATGATGGTCAGGAGCATCGGGAAGATGCTGGCCCAGGTAGCGGCGCCGGAGAAGACATTGAAAGAAGCGAGATTGACAAGCGTTGCGCCGTCGTCCATGACGATACCGGCGTTCTGCAGGCCGATGAACGCGATGAACAGGCCAATGCCGGCAGAGATCGCAGTCTTGACAGCAGCCGGGATAGCGTCGAAGATCATCTTGCGAAGACACGTGACAGTCAGCAGGACGAAGACAATGCCGTCAACCAGAAAGAGAACCAGCGCGTTCGCGTAGCTGAGGCCGAAGGTGAAGCAGACGGTGTAGACAAAAAATGCGTTCAGACCCATGCCGGAAGCCTGCGCCAGCGGCAGGTTGGATAGAAGACCGATGAGAACGGTGCCGATAACGGCGGAAATGGCAGTTGCGATGTAGATTGCACCGTAGCTGACGGTGCCGAGGCTGGAGAACATACCGGCGTTGACCATCAAAATGTAAGCCATCGCCATGAAGGTCGTCACACCGGCCATGATCTCGGTGCGCACGGTCGAGCCGTGTTCCTTCACTTTAAAGAAATTGCTCATGTAGGGAAACCATCCTTTCTTTTTTTCTCGCGGACGGGCAAAAGTTTTTTGGCCCGCCTGACTTTCTGACAGCTTGATTATAGAGGATAGCGCATATAAATACAAGTGTCAGCACCAACAAAAAGTTCACGGAAAATTTACACTACTGCACAAAAATATATTGTTTTCGCCAATGGCGAAAACAACGAATCAGAAGAAGGAATTGACAAGCCGCCGTTCGGCCGGTATAATATTTCTTTGGGAATGACCCGACGCACGAAAGGATATGGAGGAGAAGATTCTGCATGAAATATAGAATGAACATTGCCGGTCTTGACCGGGATCTGCCGCTGTGCAAGGTGTCCGACGATCTGTATATCGGCGCGTTCGTCATGTTCGGCGACGCGGAGATCACCGTCGCCTGTGCACGCGAACTGCTGGCAAGGGCGCCGAAGGACTACGATTATCTGCTCACGGCCGAGGCCAAGAGCATCCCCCTCATCCACGAGATGGCTCGCCAGTCCGGCGCAAAGGAATATTTCGTCGCCCGCAAGGGTCTGAAGGTCTATATGCCCCGCCCGCTGCATGTGACGGTCCGTTCCATCACGACCCAGCATGATCAGGATCTATATCTGTCCGGCGAAGAGGCTGACAAGATCCGCGGTAAGCGTGTGCTGATCGTAGACGATGTCATGTCCACCGGCGAATCGCTGCGCGCGATGGAAGAGTTGGTTGAAAAGGCAGGCGGCACAGTCGCAGGCCGCATGGCTGTTCTCGCGGAAGGCGATGCGCAGGAGCGCAAGGACATCATCTACCTCAACAAGCTTCCCGTCTTCAATGCAGACGGCACAGTCAAGGAATAAGATACATATTTAAATACAGAACGATAGAAAAACCTCTGCTGCCCGCGCGGGCGGCAGAGGTTTTTCAGCTTTACTGGAAATGCTCCGCGAAAGCGTCCCATTGTTCGCGCAGGCGTCTCACGGCTGCGCTTGAGCACGTCGATACACATGCCAAGCGACTGATAATACTCGTCAGAGAAGCGGCGGTGGGCGGAACCGCAGGAGCGATACTGCTCGATCACAATCTCGTAGCGGCGCTGCGCACGATGGACAGCATCGTCCCAGGAAATATAAATTTCCTCCTGCGCCTGTCTGCCCACACGCTTCAGAACCTCCGGCTCATGGCAAAGCTTTGCAAGCAGCGCTGCCATGGAGTCTGCGTTTTCTTCGATCAAAAATCCGTTTTGCCATCCGTGATATCCTCGGCGGCGCAGCTGCCGCGTACAAGCACGCTTGCCAGCTCGCAGGCCGCGGCTTCACGCACGACAAGGCCGTTCGTGTCGAACGTCGACGGGAACAGGAACAGATCGGCCCGGCAGTACCACGCGCGGATGACGTTGCGGTCATATTTGGGCGAGGTAAAGAACACACGGTCGGTAAGGCCGAGCTCCCCGGCGTAGGCCACGACCTCGTCCTTATCTCCGCCGCTGCCGACGAAGACCATACGGAACGTATGGCCGCCGTCCTTAAGTTTTTTGAGTGCGTCGAGCGTGATGCGTAGGCCCTTATACCACATCATGCGGCCCACAAACAGAAAAACGGGCACGTTTTCCGGCAGATCAAAATCCCGGCAGACCGCGTGGACGTCTGTTTCCGGTACGCGGCCCCTTGCGAAATCGACGCCGTTCGGCATTACGCGCCAGTCGCCCTGATAGCCGAGCGAGCGCAGGTTCTCCCCCGCTCCATGGCTGACTGTCCAGACCTCATCGAAGGCGCTGATATTGTCAACAAGCAGCTTTTTTGCGCCCTCCTGCAAAAGCTTCGCATGGATGGCATTTGCAATGTCAATATCGAACTTGGTGTGATAGGTAAAAACCGTTGGAACATGGATCCGGGCGCGCAGTTCGCGTGCAAGCACGGCAGAGGTAATGGGGCAGTGGCAGTGGATGAGATCAAACGGGTATTCCATGAGCGTTTTCATCGTCTTTTCCGAGAACGGAAAGCCCGCATGGTAGCCGACGAGCTTCGTCATGTCGATGCTCGGGTAGCGCACGACTGGGAAGCTGAAGCCGCTGTCGTCCGCGCCGGGATAAGCAGGCGTCACAACAACGGCTTTATCGCCGCTCTCGGTGATCGCGCGGCCATAATTGACGACCGCATTCGCAACCCCGTCCGTCACGGGCGGAAACGAATCATTGATGAGGCAAATGGTTCTGTTGGACATGGAATTCTCCTTTGTATAATAGAACGTGAGTGGTTTTCCGGCTGTACTTTGAAAAATGATTATTCGCCCGTAAAACTTTTGCAGTACGGGGCAAGACAGCAGCGTTCGCACGCGGGCTTTCTCGCCACACAGACTGCCCGGCCGTGCAGGACGAGGCGATGGCAGAAATCGGACGATTCCTCCGGCGGCAGGATGGCGCGCAGCTGCTGTTCAACCTTTGCCGGGTCCTTCCCACTGGCAAGGCCCAGCAGATTGCAGATGCGGATGCAGTGCGTGTCGCAGACGACCGAGCCGGGCGTCCCATAAATATCGCCCAGCAGCAGATTTGCCGTTTTCCGGCCCACACCCGGCAGGCGCAGCAGTTCGTCCATCGTTCCCGGGACTTTTCCGCCGTATTCGTCCCGCAGCATCCGGCAGGCCAGCACAATGTCTTCCGCTTTGTGCTTATAGAACCCGCAGGAGTGAACATAGTCCTCGACCTCGAAACGTCGGCCTCCGCGAACGCATCCAGCGTCGGATAGCGTGCGAAGAGCGCAGGCGTAACCAAATTGACCCGTGCGTCTGTGCACTGTGCAGACAGGCGTACTGCGATCATCAGCTCATAATCCTTCCCGTAATGCAGCGCACAGAGCGCATCCGGATATTCCTTTTTCAGCGCAGCAATGATACCGGCTACGCGTTCAGCTGTTTCCATACTTGCTCATCCCCTGTTTTTTGTTTCATTGTATCACAAACAGTCGGGAAAGGGAACCGCCCGCTTGTAATTGGCAGCGAAAACCGGTATAATACAAAAAAAAAAAAGGAGGCGGGCGATATGTATCAGCCCCTCGCGGACGCGCTTCGTCCGCAGGAACTGTCCGACGTCTGCGGTCAGCAGCATATATTAGGGGAAAACGGCCTGCTACGCCGCATCATTGAGAGCGGTTCTGTTCCGAATATGATCTTCTACGGCCCTTCCGGCACAGGCAAGACGACCGTTGCAAATCTGATTGCGAAAAAAACGCAGCGGAAGCTGTGCAAACTCAACGCAACGACCGCGTCCTCCGCCGACATCAAGGAGATCTACGCCCAGCTCGATACCTTCCTCGCGCCGAACGGGGTGCTCCTGTACCTCGACGAGATCCAGTATTTCAACAAAAAGCAGCAGCAGACGCTGCTGGAGTATATTGAAAACGGCAAGATCACACTCATTGCATCTACGACGGAAAACCCGTATTTCTATGTCTACAACGCTATCCTGTCGCGCTCGACGGTGTTTGAATTCAAGCCCGTGGAAAGGACGAGGCGCAGCGCGCAGTCAGCCGGGCACTCAATTATCTCGAATCGCGCGACAGCGTGACCATTCTGCCGGAGCCCGGTGTCAAGGAGCACATTGCGCAGTCCTGCGGCGGCGATATCCGCAAGGCGCTCAACGCCGTCGAATTTTTTACACGGCCACACGGCCCGAAAACAGCGTGGTCAGACTCACCATGGCAGACGCAAAGCAGGTGTCACAGCGCTCGGCCATGCGCTATGATAAATCCGGCGACGATCATTATGACGATCTTTCCGCGCTCATGAAGTCCATCCGCGGCTCCGACCCGGACGCCGCTGTACATTATCTGGCCCGGTTTTTAGAGGCGGGCGATCTGCCGTCGGCATGCCGCCGGATTCTGTGCTCTGTGGCGGAAGATGTCGGCCTTGCCTATCCACAGGCGATCCCTATCATCAAGGCCTGCGTTGACAGCGCTTTGCAGCTGGGGCTGCCGGAGGCGCGCCTGCCGCTGGCCGACGCTGTCATTCTGCTTGCCACGGCTCCGAAGTCCAATTCCGGCTACATGGCCATCGACGCGGCCATCGCCGACGTCAAGGCCGGCAGAACCGGCCCCGTCCCGCGCGAACTGCAAAATGTTCATGCTGACGGCGCAGGCTTTGAGCGTGAGCAGGGCTATCTCTACCCCCATAACTTCCCGAACCACTGGATACGTCAGCAGTACCTTCCTGACAGTATCAAAGACCGTGTTTATTACACCTATGGTGACAACAAAACCGAACAGGCCGCCAAACGCTATTGGGACGAGATCAAGAAGTGACGTGGTATGTCAAGGGCGCCTTTCGCCATGATTAGCATGACGAGAGGCGCCCCTTATTACATAATAGATAAGATGAGTGCGTCAGGCCAAAAAGTCCCTTATTGGTCCTTTTGACGTGTTTGAAGACCTCTTCAAACCGGTTCAGCGCCTCATCGATGATCTCCGGCGTGTCGGCCATAGAGGTATACAGGCGGCTGCCGGCCAGCGTGACAATATCGTTTGCCATATAGGCCGCGCCCATGCGCTCCATGGAATCCTTGCGGACATACATCATATCCTTGTGCTTGAGCAGACCGACGGCGGACTTTGCAAACGACATGGACGAGAAATCGAAACTCATTGCGCCCGTACACTCGAGATGTACGATGGAGCCCTGATTATAGGCTACGAACGGCAGGCCGTATTGCTCGAGCAGGCTCTTGAGGCCGTCGCACAGGCGGTCGCCCATTTTACCCGCAATCTCACAGGCGTTCGTGCGCTCAATCTCGCGGATGGCCGTGTAACCGGCGAGGCAGGACAGCGGATTGGCCGCCAGCGTGCCGCCGACATAGGCCCGGTGTTTGCCCGTGGCAAGACCCGCCGCCATGAGCTGCGCGTATTCCTTCTTGCCGCCGACGCCGCCTGCCGAGGGGTAGCCGCCCGCGACGATCTTTCCAAAGACTGTCAGATCTGGTACAACGCCGAAATAGCCCTGCGCGCCCGAAAGCGCAACGCGGAAGCCCGTGACGACCTCATCGAAGATCATCAGCGCGCCGTATTTATCGCACAGCGTCCGCACGCCCGCGTTATAGTCGTGCGCAACGGGCCGCGTACCGCTTTCGGGGCCGACCGGCTCGACAATGACGCCCGCTGTGCCGCCGAGCAGCACGTTGCGCTTGAGCATATCCTCAAGCATGGTCAGATCGTTCGGCCGCACCTCGTCTGTTGCCTCATAGCAGCCGCCGGGAATCCCGTGCGATTCCAGAAGCGCCCGGCTGCCAGGGATTTTCAGGCCGTAGACCATCTGGTCAGACCAACCGTGGTACGCGCCGCCGACCTTGATGATGCGCTTTTTGCCCGTCGCAATGCGCGCGATGCGGAGCGCCGCCATGACGGACTCCGTGCCGCTGCCGAGCATACGGAACATTTCAACGTTCGGCATATGCTTATTGATCTCTTTGCAATCATCAACTCGGACTCGTGCAGCAGACCTGTCACCGGGCCGCATTCGTTCAGCAGTTCAATCACCTTTTCCCGGATGACAGGACAGTTGCTGCCGAGAATTGTCGGGCCGCCGGCCTGTAAAAAGTCGATATACTGATTTCCGTCCTTATCATAGAGGTACGCGCCGTCGGCCCGCGCCATACACATGGGAAATGGCTTGTTAAAGGCCAGATTATGCTGGACGCCGCCGGGGATATACTCCTTCGACTCCTCATACACAGCCTTGGAGGCTTTGCACTTTTCATCGAAATACTTGAGGATTACATTGTTGTAATAGTCGTCCGTGACCTCCCATATGGGCTGACTGGTCAGCGCCTTGAGCCTCGCATTGATCTCGTTGGGATCGTCCCAACGGCTGATGCCGCAGTTGTTCATTTTATGGGTTCCTCCTTTTTCGCAAGGTCATTTGTATCCATGCTGCCCCGGAACACGACGAACGTGTCAAACAGGTATTCCGTGACAAAATTCAAAAGCATATTCATAACGGTGACCAGATATTCGTTCCAGCCGCAGGTTTCAACCAGCCAGTTGCCGAGAAGGGTTGACAGGGGTGTGAACACGGCGTAATAGCACAAAACCAGCGCCATGGCTTTCGGCACGTTGTTGGCGCTCTTGAACGTGAATTTCCGGTTGAGCGTGAAGTTCCACACCACCGACGCGACCAATGCAATCAGATAGCACGGCCAGTAACTCCATTTGCACAGTTCATTGAGCAGCGTAAACAATCCGATCTGGATGATACCTGCCGAGGCCGAAAACAGCACAAATTTGACAACCCGCCAAATTTCTTTCTTTTTTTCTCCGGTCATTTTCCTGCCTCCTTCTGCTTTGCGTATTTCTGCTGATAGACCAGATGCTGCAGGGCAATATCCGCGCGGGAAAGCTGTGCGCGCTGTCCGAGCGCCGCCGTATGCAGCGCACAGACGGCAGCCTTGTCCGCGAGAACTGCCAGCGCCTGCGTATCATCCTCGTCCTTTCCGCAGACGACCGCGCCCACGCCCGGGACCAGCACCGCGCAGCGCTTGTCGAGCGCAGCGGAAATTTCACCCGCCGCAGCGCTCTGCGTGACCGGGATCACCGGGCCGATCATCTGTGCCATGTCGTCCAGCTGGGCGCGGATGGGCCGATTCAGCGCCGCCATAGTCAGAAGTGCGTCCGTCCGCGCGGCACAGGCCAGCGGATGTGCGTGGCGAACCTTGGCAAGCACGGAATCCAGCCGCTTCTGTTCCATGACCGGTGCAGCTTGCTCTAATACACCCTGCCAGCAGCGGCGGCAGAGCCGTTCGAGCAGCTGCGCACGCATCAGCGCTTCGTCGTGGCTGCGCGCGCAGATCAAAACACCGTGGTGCGCCATCAGGATTGTCTTTGCTCCGTGCGCCATAGCCTCGCGCATTGCGTTCTGCAGTGTTTTTGTGCCCGGCAGTCCATACCACGCCACGGCCACACCGCCAAGCTGCTGCCGTTCCTCGCCGGTAAAGCAGCCAGGCTTGTATCCGCACAGGCCAAGCGCCGAGGCGGAGGTCTGGTGCGTGTGAATGACAAAATGGGCATCCTCAAACATCGAATAGGCAAGCGCGTGCACTGCCCGTTCGCCGGACGGCCTGCGCGGGCCGGTCCATTTGCCGTCTGCAAGATCACAGAGTGCAATATCCTCCGGCGTGATGCTGCCATAGTCCATACCGCTGGGCGTGACAAGATAGTGCATGTCATCTGCGCGGGCTGAAACGTTGCCCCACGTCCGGGCAACAAGTCTGTTTTCCAGCAGTTCACGGCCCGTTTTACAGATGCACATCCGTAAAGCCTGATCTTCCATGCTTATGCCTCCTTCAGCTTATTTAGCAGCGCAAAATTCTTCTTATTTGACGCGTACAGCTGCCGGAACACGCGATAATTGCGGTCATAGACCGGCTTTAAGGCCGCGTTCGGCTCATAGCGTCCGTTGACTTTCACATGCGCGGCGGCAAGGGTCAGACTTGGGAACAGCCCGCTCCCGACCGCAGCCAGCATTGCCGCGCCGATGGCACCGACATCCTTCGTGTTTTCGACTGTCTCGACTGTCCGGCCTGTAATGTCGGCCAGCATCTGACACGTCACCTTCGACAGTGCACCGCCGCCGACGAATCGGATGACTGGGGACGTCTTTGTCTTCTTTCCTCGCATTCGAGCATCCAGCGCTGGTGGAAGCAGATGCCCTCGAGAACCGCCCGCAGCATCTGCGCCTTGCCTGTCTCCAGCTGAATGTTGAAGAATATCCCGGCTGCCGCCGGGTCTTCAAACGGACAGCGGTTGCCATGCAGCCACGGTGTAAAGATCACGCCTCCAGAACCGGGTGCAACCCGCGCGACGGTATCGGACATGTAATCGTACAAACTCTCATAAACCGTTTCCTGACTCTCGGCCACGTCGGTCTTGGACAGATAGATATTGACCTCATCCAGCACCAGATGATCCTTGACCCATTCAAAGCACTTGCCTGCCGTCTCCATTTCGCCAAAATAATTGTATTTGCCTTTTTCTGCGCCGACAATGCCCGCAATCATTGCCGAAAGATCAACCGCCTGATGGTCCATCACCGTTCCGACCCAGCCGGACGTGCCGGAATAGATATGCGTACTGCCGACGGCGGTGCAGCCCGCACCCACGCCGATAAGCGTCGCGTCGCCTCCGCCGCCGTAAACCCTTGTTCCGGGACAGAGGCCCAGTTCCTGCGCGGCCTGTTCCGTCAGAAGCCCCGCCACGTCGGTGCATTCAATGATCTTCGCCAGGTGCCGCGTCTCGACGCCGTACATCCGGCAAAGTTCTTCGTTCCAGCCCTCACGACCGGGCCGCGTGTCATAAAGAAACGTCGAATAGGCCGAGTCGCGCGTCATGACAAATTCGCCGGTCGCCCGCGCGATCAGAGATTCCTTCACGTCCAGCCATTTGTGGGCTTCTTGGAAGATCTCCGGCTCGTGCGCCTGCACCCATTTGTATTTCCAGAGCGGGTCCTTGACGCTTGTGGACGCGGCGTGCGTCGCGCGCAAAGAGCGCAGCAGCATCCCGATGTTCACGCCGGAAACGCACGGCCCGTGCGTCTGGCAGGCTTTGAATTCTGCCGAAGCCCGCTGATCCATATAGCTCATCGGGCGGCGCATCGCGCGGCCATACTCGTCCACAAGCACCATGCCCTGCATCTGGGAGCAGAACGAAATGCCGGTCACCTGTGCAGGCGTTACGTCGGTCTTTTCGAACACGGTCTTCGTCGTGCGGCACA
>VOFG01000027.1_pt1 | contig 38000 bp, 68 predicted proteins | sample 5384171 | NCBI WGS metagenome assembly VOFG01 (sample SAMN12384726, study PRJNA508395) | human gut metagenome | isolation source: healthy gut F | host: Homo sapiens
ACCACCGAGTAAGATTTCTCATGGTAGCGTCACCTTCTGTAAATAAGTACACCCACTTTTTAGCCATTGGTTTATCCTCCTCAACATGTGCAGACTTTTTTGTCTGCGGTTTAAACTCCGTCTTGTATAGTTTTGCACAAAAAAGAATCATTCGACGGTCTGGTATAAAGTATACCATATTTTTTCAGGGTAAGGTTTTTTCGTGTGGTTTTTTGTATATTTTTTAGCAAAACTCGTAAAATTTTGTCGATTCTTCGTTATTTTCACATATACGATAAGAATTCGTATATACGAATGTTTAATTTGCCATTTTGACGAATCTGAAAAATAGTTTTTTAGTCTAAAAATTATACAGGTGCAGTCTGCTGCATGATCTTTTTCCATTCGTCTGCCAGTCCTGCTGCATCCGGCGTTTTTTTCCCGGATACGCGCAGAAATATTTCCGGATAGCTGCTGTTTTTAATCCTCGATCAGGATGATGTCTGCCTCCGGAAAGGCGGAAAACAGGTCCTGCTCCGTAATCCCATGACATTCTTTCGTGATCAGAAATCGGTTTTGGAAAACACAGCGGTTCCGTAAGCGCCCGCTTTTTCTGATGGCGGTAGCTGTCCGTCCCCGGAACATCACTTTTTAAAAATCATGGCCATCGTGTTTGATGACGGCCACGCCTTATCCGCGCCCTGTAAGTTCTGAACAGTCTTGTGATCAGGGTCGTCTTGCCGCTGTTTTTATAGCCGCTGATGGCAAATACAAAGGATGAGCGGCTGTGTACGGATTCTCCCCCGCATTTTGCGCTTCCGCCAGTCTGCGATATTCTTCCGTACTGTTGATATTTTTCCATGGCGTGGCTTTCCGGTTCCAGCTCCAGTGTCCGGTATCCGGCCCGCTCCAGAAAGTGCATGATACGGTAATCCCCTCCGGATCAGTTCTTCCGCAAACGCAAGCACGCGCTTTGGGTAAATTCAAAGAGCGGGTGGATGCGCCTGGGACGCCACAAGCACAGGCGGTTGCAGGTTGGCCCCATCCGCGCTTTCCGCTGCGTTCGCAGACTCTGGCCCGGCGGACGCTCTGCCTTCGCAGCTGCAGTCTCGCAGAAGATCTTCTCATACATCTCAGCATCCGCTCTACGGTTTGCCGCTCCATCATCGGCATGTCGCAGGCCATCACAAAAAGCGCGTCTTCTTTGCATGTCAGAAGTCCGGAGGCAATGCCGCCAAGCGGCCCGATTCCCTCCACCGGTCCTCGACCATGGGCAGACCGGTTTTTCTGTAGGGTTCTTTGTTATCTACAGACAAATAAACCGCAGGCAGACAGTCACAGGCATGCAAAATCACTCTGGCAGAAGGTCTCACCCGCATAGCGGAGGAACAGTTTTTTCTGTCCTCCATGCGTGTGTTTCTTCCTCCTGAGAGAATGTACCCGGCGACTGCGCCTACGGTTTGTAATTTGTTTTCTTTCATTAGAAACGGAATTTGTCCTCGAAGTACTGCTTTAACCATGGTATCACGGTCACGGACGGTCACTGCGCCATCTTCCTCAGAATCGAAGTCGTAAGTCACACAGAATGGAGTACCAATCTCATCCTGTCTTCTGTATCTCTTACCGATGTTTCCTCTGTCATCGAAACTCGCAGTTGTAATATTTGGAAAAGCTCTGCGTATACCTTCTCAGCGCCCTCGTTTAACTTCTTGGACAGCGGAAGAACGCCTACCGATCTTAACCGGTGCGATGGCCGGATGGAAGTGAAGCACGGTACGCACATCACCCTCACCGATCTCTTCCTCATCGTATGCTGCACACAGAAATGCCAGGGTTACACGGTCAGCACCCAGTGACGGCTCGATCACATACGGGATGTATTTCTCTTCTTCTCATCGTCGAAGTAAGTAAGATCCGCGCCGGAGGTGTTCTGATGCTGGGTTAAATCGTAATCGGTACTGTCTGCGATACCCCACAGCTCGCCCCATCCGAACGGGAAGAGGAACTCGATATCGGTGGTCCCTTACTGTAGAAGCACAGCTCCTCCGGAGAATGGTCGCGGAGACGGATTTCGTCTTCCTTTAAGCCCAGTGTCAGCAGCCAGTCGCGGCAGAAGCCTCTCCAGTACTGGAACCACTCAAGGTCGGTTCCCGGTTCACAGAAGAACTCTAACTCCATCTGCTCGAACTCTCTGGTACGGAATGTGAAGTTGCCCGGTGTGATCTCGTTACGGAAAGATTTACCGATCTGTCCGATACCGAACGGGACTTTCTTGCGGGAGGTACGCTGGACATTCTTGAAGTTTACAAAGATACCCTGTGCTGTCTCCGGTCTTAAGATAAACCGTGTTCTTTGCGTCCTCAGTTACACCCTGGAATGTCTTGAACATTAAGTTGAACTGACGGATATCGGTGAAGTCATGCTTGCCGCAGCTCGGGCAGCAGATGTTGTTGTCATCGATGTATTTCTTCATTTCTTCCTGAGACCATGCGTCTACGCTGCCCCTCGATGGTGATGCCGTTCTCTGCCATGTAGTCCTCGATCAGCTTGTCGGCACGAAAACGCTCTTTACATGCCTTGCAGTCCATCAGAGGATCAGAGAAACCACCCAGATGTCCGGAAGCTACCCAGGTCTGGGAGTTCATGAGGATCGCGCAGTCAACGCCTACGTTGTACGGGTTCTCCTGAACAAATTTCTTCCACCATGCACGCTTTACGTTGTTCTTCAGCTCAACGCCAAAGGTTGCCGTAATCCCAGGTGTTTGCCAGACCGCCGTAGATCTCGGAACCCGGATAAACAAATCCTCTGCTCTTGGCCAGCGCCACAATTTTTCTCCATTGTTTTTTCCATCGTCGATAACCTCTCTTTTTATTTGAATATAATACAGCCGGTCCCTCCTGGGGTCACTGCTGAATGATCACTTTTTACTTCCACGCCGTCGGTCACATAGAGGATTTTTCCTTCCGTGTAAACCGTTGCGGAGCCTTCGGTAAGTACCATGTGGCTGTCCATTTGCGGCAGCCTTCTGAATGTCCGCGTTCTTCCCGGCGGGTGTTTTGTAGGCCAGATCCGGAAGCTTTGCTGTTCTTCCGTATCAAAGACCGCAAGGGAAGTCACCGTGTGGGTATCATCCCCGTTTTCTTCGGAAAACTTTACAAAGTCCTCCGGTGTTTTTAGGCAAATACCAGCCTTCGGTCTGTCCCTCCAGGCTGCTGCTCACAAAGCTGCCGGAAGTATTTCACCGTCTTCAGGATTCTTCTGCCTCGAAGCCGCCGCGCCCTGTTCTTCATTATAAGAAGCAATCTGCTCCTTCACGAACTCAGCCAGGCCCTCGGCGCTGTATAAATCATTCTCCTTTCGGACGTAGACCATGGCGCTCTGCACGCTTAAGTCATCCGCCACATAAAATGCTGTTCTCGGAACCATCCCAGGTCTTTCCTGAGCCTGCAGAACAGCCTGCAGTCCAGACTGCTGCAAGCAGTGCGGATGCAGTCAAAACCGCAATGTTCTTTTTTCATAAATCTCCTCACTCCCCTGCATCACAGGGCTATCTAGGATTATACCTGTTCATGGCAGGTTTTTCAACACCTTATTTTTCTCCCGGTGCGGTTTCCGTCAGCCTTGCAGCCGTCTCCATCATCCGCAGGATCTCCAGGGAATCCTCCGACCCGGTCAATGAAGCGTCGTTTGTTCAGCCCACGCAGTGCCGCAGTTCGCTCCAGCACCTCCGGTGCCAGCACAAAGGTGTACAGCGATTCCAGCGGCGAGGCGATGATATACTCCCAAGCGTAGTTTGCGGAATCACTGACCGGACGGGGCGGATGCTCCGTGTAGTCTCCGTTGATGACCATGCTGCGAAGCTCAAACACCGCCTGGATGAGCGGTTTGGGAAGCGCCGGTTTTGCGCAGGGCCCGCAGGGACTGGTACAACAGCAGAAGCTGCTCCGTGGCCTCCAGATTCTCCCGGCTGTAGTAATCCGCGAATTCCAGAAAATAGGATCCGTAGCAGGTTGCTTCCATATCCTGGGGGATCTCCGCAAAATAATTGAGTACATCGGCTCCCTGCAGATTGTAGGCGTCCCGGCCCTCGTACAGCTTAAAGGTGCCAAACACAAAGGGCCTGGTCACGCCCATGAGCTGGCTTCCGGGCCGCTTGGCTCCCCGGGCAAAGGCTGTGATCTTGCCACGCTCCCGGGTCAGGATGACCAGCCTCCGGTCGTTATCCCCCACCGGAGATGCCTTTAAGACCATACCGGTCAGATTCACAGATTCTCTCACAGCTTATTCCTTTGGATTGTATCCGTAGTTTTTCATCAACAGTTCGCTGTCACGCCACTCTTTTCTCACCTTGACCCAGATCTGCAGGTTTACTTTCGTTTCCAGCATATTCTCCAGATCTCTTCTGGCCGCGGAGCCGATACGTTTTAACATGGCGCCGCCCTTGCCGATGATGATGCCTTTGTGGGAATCCTGCTCACAGATGATGGTCGCCTCCACATCTATGATGCCGCTTGGCCGCTCACTCATCTTTTTCAATGGTAACCGCAATGCCGTGAGGGGATTTTCATCCAGCAGGCGCAGGGCCTTCTCCCGGATCAGCTCCGCCGCGATCTGGCGCATCGGCTGGTCTGTGACGGTATCCTCATCATAGAACTGCGGACCGTAGGGCAGGTACTTGAACAGCTGCTCCAGCAGCGTATCGGTGTTCTTATCCCGCAGGGCGGACACCGGAACAATCTCCGCGAAATTGCAGATATCCTTGTAGGCATTGATGAAGGTCAGGATGTCTTCCTGATTTTTTACCGTATCGGTTTTGTTGATGACCAGGATGATCGGGGTCTTAATGCCCTGAAGCTGCTCGGCAATGTGGCGCTCACCGGCACCGATGAAGGTGCTGGGCTCCACCAGCCACAAAATCAGGTCTACCTCTTTTTAAGGTATGCTCAGCCTACATTCACCATATACTCGCCCAGCTTGTTTTTTCGCCTTGTGGATACCCGGGGTATCCAGGAAAATGATCTGGCCGCGCTCGTCGGTGTAGACGGTCTGAATGCGGTTTCTGGTGGTCTGGGGTTTATCCGATGTAATAGCGATTTTCTGGCCGATCAGATGGTTCATCAGGGTGGATTTGCCCACGTTCGGCCGTCCGATCAGGGTTACAAAGCCAGATTTCTTCTGAACCGGGGCGGACTGGTTTTCTCCGCCTGCCCCGGTCTTCTTGCCGTTCAGTTCTTCCAGCAGTTTATCAAAATTCGTACCTTCCGGTTTCTTTTGCCATAAATTTATCCTTTTCGAAATACTTATCCTCTTGTAAGACTGGAAACCTCGCCAAACATGCCGCGGTTTGCCTCAATCTTCTCTCTTCGTTTCCGACTACGCAGAAGCTTCCCGGTGCTCAGAACTGCCCGTACCTGGGCAGCCAGCGCGCGGATGTCTTCCTTGGTGGCGTCTAAGATCTGGTCACGCTCGGTCTGCATCATCTCCTCCGTTACGCCGGACAGGTATGCAGAAAGGCCTCTGCTGCCCTTCACGGACGGGTCAGCGGGCGTCCAGATTGCTGATGGTTCCGATAACATACTTGGTCATGTCGCGCTCATCCGGGTCAAAGGCCTCCAGATAAGCCGGACTGCCCTCATAAATCTCGTTGGTCTCTTTTAAGTTCGGGTCACGGTAGGATACCAGATAGCCCTCGCCGGAACGTCCGAAACCACTCATGCAGCCATAGGCGCCGCCTTTTACGCGAAGATTCATCCACAGGTAATCATAGCTTAAGATCACCTGAAGAATCTTCAAAGCACCCGTATACTCGAGTCCTGCACTGCGGAAGTTGCCGCAGCGGGCCATAATCTACCTGGGCGGAAGTCTTTAAGCCCTCGTTCAGGTTCTCCTGACCGGATGGCTGAAGGCATGCTTTCTCTCCGCTTCCTGCGGCAGCTTGTCTGCCAGAAGCTTTTAAAGTCTCAGGAGCTTCTCGTAGCCCCTTGTCGTCTGCCGTGTAGTTGACCAGCATATTGACTCTGGTAAAGAGCTTTTTGCTTACCCTCCTGCAGTCTCGCGATAATCTCGCCCTTCTTTTTTCTGCGTAATCCTTCTCCAGCTGCTCCAGAAAATGATAATATGCGGTACCGCCGGTCAGCTCATTGTAATAAGCGGTTGCGGAGAAATAGGAGGTCGCGCGGGATACTGCCGTGTTGTGTCCTGCGTTCTCCAGCTTCATCTTCGCGCGGGAACGGGTCTCCTGAATCACCTCTCCCAGACGCTTCTCATCTGTAAATACAGAGTGATTCAGAATCTCCTCCAGCATGGTGAAACCAAAGTCCAGCTTATCGTACAGCACACGAATGCTTGCCACGAAAGCTCCGGTAAAGGCCCGGGTCTGCCAGATCCGGGTAGGAAGTTACGGAAAAGTCCACGCCGCCGCTGTTTAAGTGAATCTCACTGGTTAAATCGGAATAGCTGTAATGCCCGTGCTGATGGATCCCAGAACGGATTTTAACAGGCCTGCATACGGAAGGTCTTCCTGCGGCAGCACCCGGTGTTGAACAGCACCTTCAGATATCCGATACCAGAAGTAAAGAAGTTGTGGTGCAGCACCTGATGCCGGCCTCTTCTTTCTCTGTCCAGAAGAAGGTCTCTGCCTTTTTTCGATGTCTTCCCGTCTTAAGAGCGGGATTTTCGCCAGAACCTCCGGGGTGGACGGGGTATCCTGATACTCTTTAATTCTCTGGTGGCAGTCACCAGCGCCTCCAGTTCTTCCTCAGACAGGGAAACCTTATAGTCTGCCACTTCTTCAGCTTCTTCTTCTTTTTTGCCGTCAGGTTTTTCTCCGGAGCCACCACAATGACAGCTTCAAACGGATTGTCTAACAGATAATCCGGATCAGCTGTTCAAAAATAGCCATTCTCCACTTCCTTCTTTAAGAAATCAAAGGTTTCCTGATAGCAGAGGTGGGTCATCGGGTCTCCGTCGTACAACCAGCTGTCCAGACACTGCAGGCCGTACATCAGGTCCCTTCGGCGCGGAGCCATAATCTGCCTCACGGTATTTAAACTCAAAGTAGTTCATGCCGGCCAGCAGGCTCTTGCGGTTGATGTCTGGTCCATTCTTCGCAGGGTGCCTTTAACAATAGCCAGGAATTCGCCCTTCTGCTCTTTATTGGCATCCTTGGCAATGACAGAGAAGTACGGCTGCAAAAATGCCGTTCTCATAGCCGCCCATAACATCTTTACCGATTCCGCGTCAATGAGTGCCTGCTTTAACGGCGCGCCCGGCGCGTCGAGCAGGGTATACTCCAGGATCTGGGAACGCCACATACAGCTTCGGATCCAGATCATCTCCCCACAACGGTATTGACGGAAAGATAGGTTGCGTCCCCCTCAGACTCCCCTTCGGTGAGGGAGTAGGAGAACTCTTCGCGCCCACCGACCTGAAAAGCTTTCTGCCCCGGATGCGGGGAATCTTACAAGGCGCATCCTCGTAGTGGCTTAAATATCCCTCATCCAGCCAGGTCAGCTTCTCCGCCATATCCATATTCCGTAGAGATAGATGTAGCTGTTGGATGGATGATAGTACGTCTTATGGAAATCCAGGAACTTCTCGTAGCTCAGCTCCGAATGTGTACCGGGTCACCGCCGGAATCCTTGCCATAGCAGGTATCCGGGAACAGGGTCTTCTGGGTCACACTGTCAAAATGCTCTCCGGAGAAGAGTAAGCGCCCTTCATCTCATTGTACAACACCATTGTAGATGAGCGGGAGCGTCTTGTTTCTCCAGCTCATAGTGCCAACCCTCCTGGCGGAAGATTTTTCTTCCTTATAGATATTCGGATGAAGCACAGCATCCATGTAGACATCCATCAGATTGTGGAAATCTTTTGTCGTTGCAGCTTGCCACCGGATATACGGTCTTATCCGGGTAGGTCATGGCATTTAAGAAGGTGTTTAGGAACCCTTTACCAGTTCCACAAACGGATCCTTTAACGGAATTTGTCGGGAGCCGCAGAGCACGCTGTGCTCCAGAATATGCGGCAGTCCGCAGTCATTGTCCGGGGTGCGGAACCGATGCAGAATACCTTGTTCTCATCGTCATTTGATACCAGAAACAGTCTGGCTTTTTGTTTTCTTATGCTCCAGCACAATGCCTTCTGACTGCATCTCCTCGATTGTTTTATGTTCTACCACACGGTAGGCATCCAGTTTTTTTGATTGCTTTAACTGACTCACGCGTTTTCTTTCCTTTCCTGTCTGTCTTTTCCGTTTTTTATAGATTACCCATCAGGCGGTCTTTTTAACAGTGCAATGCCGTCGCGCAGGGAAAAATGCACCAGCAGCACCTTATCTGCCTCCGACGCAATGCCGTAGACGGTACCATAATCCTGCTTTTTGCGATCATCCCGGCCCTGCAGAGATGAAAATTGCTGGTAATGATACCAATGCGCGGCTGGCGCGCAGGAACCGGATGTTGTCTGCGGATATTCCTGCCCCGGGCCCGTCTTCCACTTCCCCTTCCATTTCTCCCGGCGCATGGAGCAGCCGGTCTGCCTCTGCTTTGCGTTCCTGTTCCCGCTGATATTCCAGCTCCGGTTTTCAATTAAAATTTTACTGTAGGCCAGATTCTCCACCGTACTGAAGGACTGCTCTTCTTTCAGAAGATGTTCCGGATCTGCCCCTGCTCCAGAAGATACGCTTCCATGGCATCCGCCTCGGAACACGGCTCCGCGTCTCCCTTTGCGCCGGAAAGCACCAGCATGGTCTCCGGATTCTCCTTCAGATACTCCAGTGCCTTATCCAGCCGGAGCTTTGGTTTTGCTTAAGGTTCCGTCCGGTTTCACCTTGGCCCCCAGCACGATCACGTAATCGAGCGAAGGCTCTGCCGCCGCCGGGATGCGCCCGAAGATCAGAATCTGTGTCACCAGAACAATCATCAGGCCGGAAGCGCACAAGGTTACAAAAGAGACCGGAAGCCACAGCGGCACCCGTTCCGGATACTTCTGATAAAAGTGGATGCCGGCGGCCGTAGCCCCAAAAATCCGCCGATCAAAAAGCCATAACACAGCTAACGAAGTGCCAAATCCCGCATACAGCACAATGACTCCGTAGTACACCAGGCAAAGCACCGCCGCCGCAGTGAAGACCCATATTAACATCGTTTCACCTCTTATAATTTTTATGCCGTAAAACACAGCACAGTTGGAATAATTATACTGCATTTCCGAAAACGCCACAAGGCTAATCACATAAATAAAGGGCAAAAATCCGTTATTGCGGATTTTCACCCTGCTGCAATCCCTTCTGAATTTTATTTTCCTTCGTAGATGATTGCGGACTCTACGTCGTATCCGGCAAGGCGCTCACGTCCCTTGAGGCCTGCAAGCTCCATCACAAAGCAGAGCTTTTTACGACCTTGCCGCCCAGTTGTTCAATAAGGCCTACAATGGCCTCGGTGGTGCCGCCAGTGGCAATGAGATCGTCCACAACTACCACTTTCTGGCCCGGTTTGATGGCATCTTTGTGGATTTCAATCTCGGCAGTGCCATACCCAGATCATACTTTGCGGTGATGGTCTCACGCGGCAGCTTGCCTTTCTTGCGGATCGGCACGAAGCTCTTGTGCTCTGCGTAGGCAACCGGCACACCGAAGATAAAAACCGCGGGACTCGGTCCCACAACCCATCGTAGTCCAGATTCTTTACCATCTCACGGATGCTGTCAATGGCCAGTGCCAGTCCGTCCGCATCCTGCAAAATGGAGGTAACATCGCGGAAAATGATTCCCGGCTCCTGGGAAATCCGGAATGCTTACTACGTAATCCTCTAACTTTTCATCTCTGTTCTCCTTTATCCGAGCGTTCGGAAACGCTTTATTTATGATTGTCTGCGCGTTGCGCATGCATTCCGGCACTGCTACCGGAATACCTTCATCAGGTTCTTTACTTCCCTTCTGACACACATCCTCCTGGAAGGAACCGTACTCATAAAAACAATAGCCGGATACCGCTCCGCTGGCCCGTCCGGCCTCCACCTGGCGGCTGATAACATCGTCGTAGCGTTTCCATTCCGGAATTCCGGTATTGTCTCTTGCGTTGCTTCCTGCCTTATACATGGCCAGGCCGATATAGAGCTTCGCGCGTGGCCCTTCTTTACCAGGCTGATCCAGGTCTTTAAGTTGTTCTCAAACGCAAAGGTGCCGGGCTGCCGTTGGACAGCTGATGCTCAAAGCCCCAGTAAATCGGCGGCATAATGTAATCCACCTAGCCGTCGTGGGACAGCCAGGTGTCGATGTCGGTAAACAGACGGTTGTCACTGCGCAGATGGTCCACATGGCCCTCCGGGCTGATGCCGAACTGCGTGGAAGGCCTTGCCTCTTTGACTGCCTTATAGACGCCGCGGATCAGCTCGTTGACATTTTCCCGCCTCCACTGGGCGATGCTTGCTGCTGCCGGAAGCCTCGTACTCCGGCTTGTCAAACCAGCGGCTTTCCTTGTTGTTGTCCACTTCCGGATAAAAATAATCGTCAAAGTGAATGCCGTCCACCGTATATTTCTGCGCGATCTCCCGCACGCCGTTGATGATGAGCTCCTGCACCTGCGTGGAATGGCGGATTAAAGTAATAAGCGCCATTCTGCTTTAAAACCCAGCGGTCATTGGAAGGATCCCCGTCCGTCAGCCACTTTTGCCGGGTTCTGGTCCGAAACCTGATCCCAGGTATTGTGATAACCGGTCACGCGGTATGGATTGATCCAGGCATGGATCTGCAGGCCCTTTGTTGTGGGCTGCTTTCACAAAGATTGCAAAGGGATCGTAGCCGGGATTCTGCCCTGGGTTCCCGTCACAAAACGGGACCACGGAAAATACGCGGACGGATACATGGCGTCCGCGTCCGGCGCACATGCACAAACACGGCATTCATCTTCAGTTCCAGACAGCGGTCCAGCATCTTATCTACTTCATGTTTAAAGGATTCCTGATCTGCCGGAAGCCTTTCCCAGTCCAGATAGGAAATCCATACGCCCCGCAGCTCATCGGAGCGGATGACCGATGCCGACGGAGCGGCAAAGGCCGTGACCATGCCGGTCTGTAAAACCAGCAGGCAGGCAAACAGCAGGCTAAACGCCTGTTTCAGTCTCAGGCGCGGCTTTCCCGCGTCCCGATTCAGTTTCTTTGTATCAGCATTCCAGTCCCTCCCGGATGTCTTTCCAAAACGGGTTGTTTTCGCATTCCGCATCCTTTTTTTACCATTATTTTTCATAGATAGTATAGCAAAGGACACCGGAAAGAACAAGGAAACAAATCCTTAAGAAAAACCATCGAAACAGGTTACCGGTCCAGCAGAAATTCACTTAAAACCACGTTGCTGACATCGATTCCAAGCTCTGTTAAACGCACCATGGGCGCGTCTACTTTCAATGAGGCCCTGCTGCTCCAGCCTCTTTAAGGCATCCCCGTAGACATTCCATATTCTGCCCGAAACGTTCCAGGAATTCACTGCCGGAGACTCCCTTCATCATGCGCAGGCCCACAAACATGAATTCTTCCATTTTATCTTCCAGGGAAAGCTCTTTCAATGTCACGGGCGGCCGCCCGCCCTCGTACAGGTTTAAAGACAGATACTCCTGCAGGTTTTCCGTATTATGGTAACGGTAGCCGTAGGTATAGGAGGACGCGCCAAGGCCAAGCCCCAGGTACTCCACGCCAGTCCAATATCCGATGTTATGGCGGCATTCATAGCCTTTCTTCGCATAATTGGAAATCTCATATCGGTCATAGCCATGGGCAGCCATCATCTCTTTGGTCAGATGATACATTTCCCGGTCCGTATCCTCATCCGGGAGATCCGGCAGCGTCATGACTGCCGCCCGGGCCGCTATCTCAGCAGCGGTTTTCGGTGCCGGAAGCGCGCCGCCTCTGTCTGCGTCAGATTCCCCGCATACCACGCTGCTTTGTTTGCCCTGCGGCTCTCCAAACCGCTCATAAACGGCGTTCCTTCCTCAATGATAAGGCTGTAGGCAGAGATATGCTCCGGTTTCAGCATCATGACTTTTTCAGGGTATTTTTCCAGGAATGCACATCCTGTCCCGGCAGGGCAGACATCAAGTCCACATTGATATTTTTAAAGCCTGCCTGTCTCGCCCTCTGAAAGCTCTTTAAAAAGGAATCGTAGGAATGGATGCGCCCTAAGTATTTCAGTTCTTTGTCATCCGCGGACTGCAGGCCGATGCTTAAGCGGTTTATACCGCTCTGGCGGTACACCTCCAGCTTTTCCATGGTGAGGGTTCCCGGATTGGCTTCCATGGTAATCTCCGCGTCCGGGGAGATGTCAAAATTCTCAGAGAGCGTCGCGAACAGCTCCATGATCAGGTCCGCCGGAAGAATGGACGGAGTACCGCCGCCCACAAAGATCGTGGACACACGGTACTCCTGAAAATTCGGACCCTGGCCACAGATTTCTTCCAGCAGCTTGTCCATATAGTCCCGGTACACCCGCTCCGCGCTGCGAAGGACAAAAAGTCGCAGTAGGCGCACTTGCGGGCACAGAACGGGATGTGAATATAAAGTTCCAGTTCTCGTTTATTCATCGTCTAATTTCAGAACACTCATGAATGCCTTCTGCGGGATTTCTACATTGCCCACCTGACGCATTCTCTTCTTTCCTTCCTTCTGTTTCTCCAGAAGCTTTTTCTTACGGGAAATATCACCGCCGTAACATTTTGCCAGGACATCCTTGCGCATGGCTTTTACGGTCTCACGGGCAATGATCTTGCCGCCCACCGCTGCCTGAATCGGGATTTCAAACAGATGGCGCGGGATCTCCTCTTTAACTTCTCGCACATCTTTCTTCCGCGCTCGTAGGCGGAATCCGCATGCACGATGAAGGACAGGGCATCCACTTCTTCCTTGTTGATGAGGATATCCAGTTTTACCAGCTCAGAGGTCTCATAGCCCTTCATGTCGTAGTCGAAGGACGCGTAGCCTCTGGAGCGGGATTTTAACGCGTCAAAGAAATCGTAGATGATCTCATTTAACGGAAGGTCATACTTTAAGAGTGCTCTCTCTCTCTCAATATATTCCATTCCGAGGTAAACGCCGCGGCGCTCCTGGCACAGCGTCATAATGGCACCTACAAAACTCGGTGGTCACCATAATCTCCGCGCTGACGATCGGCTCCTCCATGTACTCGATCTCGGTCGGGTCCGGCAGGTTGGACGGGTTAGTCAGCTCAATCATCTCGCCGTTTTTCTTGTGAACGCGGTATACAACGCCCGGCGCCGTGGTAACGAGATCCAGGTTGTACTCACGCTCCAGACGTTCCTGAATGATTTCCAGATGTAACAGGCCAAGGAAACCACAGCGGAAACCAAAGCCCAGGGCAATGGAGGTCTCCGGCTCAAAATACAGGGACGCGTCGTTTAACTGCAGCTTTTCCAACGCATCACGCAGATCATTGTATTTTGCTCCATCTGCGGATACAGGCCGCAGTAAACCATGGAGGTTACCTTTTTATAGCCCGGAAGCGGCTCTGCGCACGGACGGTTCGCGTCGGTGATGGTATCACCCACCCGGGTATCCTTCACGTTCTTAATGCTGGCCGTGATGTAGCCAACCATACCGGCACTCAGCTCGTCGCACGGGATAAACTGGCCTGCGCCGAAGTAGCCGACCTCAACGACTTCCTCCTGGGCTCCGGTTGCCATCATGCGGATCAGGGTACCCTTCTTCACGGTTCCCTCTTTGATACGGCAGAATACGATCACGCCCTTGTACGGGTCATACAGGGAGTCAAAGATCAGCGCCTGCAGCGGTGCCTCCGGGTCTCCCACCGGGCCGGAACCTTGTGGACAATGGCCTCCAGTACATCCTCCACATTCAGGCCGGTCTTTGCGGAGATGCGAGGCGCGTCATGGGCCTCAATGCCGATGACATCCTCGATCTCGTCCGCAACCCAGTCCGGTCTTGCGCTCGGCAGATCAATCTTGTTGATAACCGGGAAGACATCCAGGTCATGATCCAGCGCCAGATACACATTCGCCAGCGTCTGCGCTTCAATGCCCTGGGCCGCGTCTACTACAAGGATTGCGCCGTCGCAGGCTGCCAGGCTTCGGGATACCTCGTAGTTAAAGTCCACATGTCCTGGGGTGTCGATCAGGTTAAAAAATATATTCTTCTCCATCTTTTGCGTGATAGACGGTGCGGACAGCCTGGGACTTGATGGTAATGCCGCGCTCCTGCCCAGATCCATGTTGTCCAGTACCTGCGCCTGCATCTCGCGGCTGGTCAGAAGGCCGGTCATCTCGATGATGCGGTCTGCCAGAGTGGATTTGCCGTGGTCAATGTGGGCGATGATACAGAAATTGCGGATCTTGCTTTGGTCCATTGATGCCATATATTTATTTCCTCCAATAACGTATAAGGTCTGTTTTGTCAATTTACTATCATATCATTTTTTCAGATTCCATGCAAGACCGGATCGTGCCCCAGCCTGCGCCGTTTCTGCGCTATTCATACACTGCTGGCTGAAGTACGGCATCCACTGCCTCCGCCAACAGATCCATGGCATTCCAGACCTCTTCCTTTGTGCTGGTCTGGGCTCCGGCTTCGATCAGGGACGAACGCCCCCGCAGATGCAGGTTGTAGCGCAGGCCTTTTAAATAAATCTTTCGGGTGAATCCCGGATACCGGCCCAGGCCAGCTGCATCTGAAAGCAGAAGGCCAGATTTTCCTGCAGGTACGGGTTTGGCAGATAGGCAATCTCCCCCTCCGGCGTGCGGCTCATCCCCTGAAAGAACATGATCTGCGCCGTGGGCTTTCCGCCAATATCCTGCACCAGCCGCAAAGAATCTGACACCCCGTCCCGGTGCAGGTCCAGGATCACCTCAATGGTGGGATGTTCCTGCAAAATCCCCTGGATGCCCTCCAGCGCATAGGTGTAGGCCCGGCTGCGCTCCAGCGTTCCTTCCTTCCGGTCATAGGCTGTGGTGTCATGGATCACATTCCAGCCGCGCTGCCGCAGTAGTTCTGCCAGATAAGTCCCGGCTCCCACCACATTCGCGTCCGGGTTCCGGGGCCCGTAGTCCGCGTAGGTCTCGCTGGCGTGGGTGTGGTAAATGAGGATCTGGGGCACTTCCGGGTTCTTTGTTAAACCTACATCGGTTCCAAGAAGCTTCTCTGCTTTCATAAGACCGCGGTCCGCTGTCGTGGAGGCATGCACGCTGAAGTAATGTTTCATCAGATAATCGTAATCCTGCAGCTGTGCCAGGGCGGCTGCAGGGAGCGCAGTTCCATTGCCAGCCTGCCCCGCTTCCGTTCCGGCAGAGCCTGCACTTCCGCCCGCACCGGTGCTGCCGTCTGCCAGGCCATTCCAACCAGCCAGATCTCCATTTCCGTCCTGAACCCTCCCGTCTGCCCCGGTACTTTCCTGTCCGCCGCCGACTGCCCCGGCGTTCCCGCTCCCGCCTTGCCATGAACGATTTTCCGCCGGTCCCGCGCCCGTTTCCTCCGCATACGAAAACAGGTATCCGTACCGCTCGTACGCATACCTGTATGTCTCGTAAACCGCGTAGGACGGATCTCTCCGCACCGGTTCTTCATTCTGAAACCGCGCCGCCGGGTACCGAAGCAGGCACAACGCCAAAAATCCTCTCAACACCCAGACCAGCAGATTACTCAAAACGGACAATTTCCTTTTTCAGACGCTTCATGATCTTTTTCTCCAGGGGGAAATATAGGACTGGGAGATTCCCAGATGGTCTGCCACTTCCTTCTGGGTCATCTCTTCTGCCCCTCCGCGCTCTTTTAAGCCGTACCGCAGTTCCACAATAGTCTTCTCTCTGGGACTTAACCGGTCGATGGCAGATTTTAGCAGCTGCCGCTCTGTCTCATCCTCCAGGCCCCGGTAGATGATGTCATCATCCGTCCCCAGAATGTCCGAGAGCAGCAGTTCATTTCCGTCCCAGTCTACGTTAAGCGGCTCATCAATCGAGACCTCTGCCTTCGTCTTGCTGCTGCGGCGCAGATACATAAGGATCTCGTTTTCAATGCAGCGGAGGCGTAGGTGGCCAGCTTAATATTCTTCTCCGGATTAAAGGTATTGATGGCCTTAATGAGGCCAATGGTGCCGATGGAGATCAGATCCTCTACCCCGACTGCCGTGTTGTCAAATTTCTTTGCTATGTAGACCACCAGGCGCAGATTATGCTCGATCAGAAGGGACCGTGCTTCCTTTTCCCCCTCGGTTCCCAGAAGTGAGATCATCTCCGCCTCCTTTTTTGCTCTCCAGCGGAGGAGGCAGAATATCCGCGCCTCCGATATAGTGGATCTCTCCCTTTTTCTGCCACAGCATTGTGGTAAAGGAAGGAACTGCCTTAAACTGAAAACGATTTGGTACTGAAACTTTCACAATCACTTTTCCATCCTCCCGATCTTATAATGTTAGCTCCCCGTGTAACAGCATTTCGTACCGATGCCGCGCGGACAGCGGCGTTTCGCAAAACGCCACCCACGGGTTCTCCAGAACCCGGACCAGCCCTTCCCCGCTGCGATTTCCATCCGGTCCATGCGGACGGCGGCCAGGATCCCGTGTTCTTTTCCCCACCGAAACAGAAGGAACATAAATGACCTGGGCAGCCGCTTCGCCAAACTCCAGGCCCGCACCTCCGTTCCAGGATGTGAACCGGCTGGTGGTGATAAGGTTCATACAGCTGGTTCCCTGTATCCCGCAGAGCCCGTACTGTTTTCTGTTTTCCCTGGTAATACAATGTCGCCTCATACAGGCTGTTGTGAAATGCCATTCCCTGTCTCAGAAATACGGTTCCGGCCCACAGCGCTCCCCTGCCACGCTGAGGGCCAGCCCAAATTTCCGGAAGGTCCAGGGTGTCTGCTCCCAGACCGCTGTTACAGTACCCCAAAAGCCTGTGGCGCGTTCCCGCTCACCGGCAGCCTCCCTGCCGCCTCCCGCAGATTCCAGAAGCGAAAAACTTCCACCGGTCAGCGCTGCTGCCATCCACAGCACGGTAGTCCGCCGCAATAGTTCCAACAGACCGCCACGCCCAAAAGCAGCTCGTGTCATGAGCACCGCCGGCAAACCAGTTCCAGAAGAATCCAGACAGCTACCGGCAGGTTCGGGAAAAACACAAAAACCAGCCCGCCGCGGCACCCACAACTGCCCCGAGAAGCAGCCGCCCTTTTCGCTTCCTCACAGGTTCACGAAGAACCAGTCCGGTAAGAAACAGCAGATAGAAATCCGCAGCCAGGTTCACCAGAAAAACAGATCCAGATACAGTGTTTCCGTCATTACACCGGTGTGTCCCCCTGCTGTCATGAGCGTTCATAATCATTCTCACAGCTCATGTCCATCATTATAATCATTCTGAGCGGGAAAATTTTGTCAAACGGATGGAGCGGATTCCCGTTTTTGAACGACAAAAAAGACAGAAGGCCAAATCTGGTCTTCTGTCTTTGTCGATTTTTGTTTGTGTGACTGCTTATCTCTTATTCTTTAAGAAATCCGGGATATTGATCTGAGTCTGGTTTAACGGGCGGTAGGAACCCTGGCTCGGTGCTGCGGTCTGCGCGGAAGCAGTCTGCTTGCGGAGCCTGAGTCTGAACCGGTTTTACCGTCGGAGCCTGTGCGTGAAGCTGCGGAGCTGTCTTCGAGCAGTTGGTCTGCTTGCCTCAGCGGCAGCGGTGCGGCTCTGGGTGTTTGTTTAAACCGGACGGCATCTTCGGCTTGAAGTTGCCAAACTCTGCCATAGCCTTGTTGACCGGGGTGTTTGCGTGAGCGTCCAGGCCGGTTGCGATTACGGTGATGGTAATCTCGTCCTGAGCATTCTCATCGTACATAGCGCCGAAGATGATGTTAGCGTCATCGCCAGCCAGCTCCTGAACGTAAGCCAGCAGCCTCGTTTGCCTCGATCAGGCTGATGTCGCCGGAAATGTTGATGATCACGTGGCTTGCGCCCTCGATGGTGGTCTCTAACAGCGGGCTTGCTACTGCCTGCTTTTACAGCCTCAACAGCCTTGTCGTCACCCTTGGCCTTGCCGATACCGATGTGAGCGATGCCCTTGTCTCTCATAACAGTCTGTACATCAGCGAAGTCAAGGTTGATAAGACCCGGACATTGATCAGGTCGGTGATTCCCTGAACGGCCTGCTGCAGGACTTCGTCGGCTTTCTTTAAAGCATCCGGCATGGTGGTTCGCGGTCAACGATCTCAAGAAGTTTGTCATTCGGGATAACGATCAGAGTATCCACGCTGTCTTTAAATTCTCGATACCGGACATCGCATTGTTCATACGGGTCTTTGCTTCAAAAGCGGAACGGCTTGGTTACAACACCGACAGTCAGGATTCCTTTGTCCTTGGCGAGCTTTGCGACAACAGGAGCCGCACCGGTTCCGGTTCCGCCGCCCATACCGCAGGTAACAAATACCATGTCTGCGCCCTTGATAGCCTGTGCAATCTCCTCAGGCTCTCCTCTGCTGCCTTCTGGCCAACCTCCGGCTTTGCGCCTGCGCCTAATCCCTTGGTCAGCTTCTCGCCGATCTGCATGGCGGTCGGTGCCTTTACAGAACTGCAGTGCCTGTTTATCTGTGTTGATGCCGATGAACTCCACGCCCGCAATATTCTCATCTACCATGCGGTTTACTGCATTGTTGCCGGCACCGCCGACACCGATCACAATGATCTTTGCGGAGCTTTCCGCTTCATTTATCTTAATCTCTAACAAGACTGATTCCTCCTTAATTTCTTTCATTGGCCTTTTTGTAACATTTTTGTAACATTATATCAAAAACTAGTCTAGTAAATACTATAGGTGATTTCTGAAAAAATATCAACCACTTTTTTTCGTAAAAAGCTGAAAAACTAGTCCTTTGGCTTAAAGGTATACATGGGGTTGGTCCTGGTCTCGTCGTAATTGTCCAGATACAGGGTTCCGCTCTTTCCTTCCAGCTGCGGGAGCATGTCCCCCAGCTCCGCGATCTTGCCGTTGAGTCCTTCATTGCTGCCCAGGATCACCTCAATCTCACCCATGTACAGCGTGGCCTCCCCCCAGCGTGTTGTACTGGATCTTGTCCACACTCAGGTTATAGATGGATAAGATCTGGGTCGGGTTCAAAGATTTCTCAAAAACCCGCTCTTTTCTTCCACCGGAAGCTTCTGATAAAGGACGATATGACCGAATTTCAGGCCCGTAATCCACGGGATGCCGGGAAGCTTCTGACTGGAGCTTTCACCACGATAATACCGTCCTTGTCAAAGTACATATAACTGCTCATATAGGACACAGCCCACCACGCTCTTTTCGTATGACAATGATCTCCGCCCGGTTCGGGCCTTTGATCACCAGCTTGTAATCCTCCACGAATGGAATTTCCTCATGCTTTCCGAAATGATCGCGCAGGTAACAGAGCACCGTGCTGTTCGGTCCTTGTGTTGTCCTGGAAACACCAGATCTGCCACCTGTTCGTCTGTATATTTTCATTTCCCGTAACCGTGATCTCCCGGATCCGGATGGAGCACACGCCCGCTATGACCACTGCTGCCAAACAATGACCGCTGCCAGAAGGATCACCATTTTTTTCCTGCCTGATCCATATTCCATCTGTTTCTTTTCTCCTATCGTCTGAAAAGCTGTTCTCCGCCTTATATAAATCTTTCGATGCGGGCTCCTGCTCCCGGCCAGATCCCCGCAGATATCCTTCATAGCCGGCGGATATGTTCATAACCGCTGTTCTGGACTGGTTCCTCTGCCTGCAAGACAGTCCGCCAGGTGCCGCGCCGCCCCGCAGGTCCTCTGCCATCACGCTGGTGCCCTTTAAGGCCTCTACGCCGCTCACCTGCGCAAATTTGTCTTCTATTATAATATCCCCATTCCGAGTTTCTGCAATTCTTTTGCCACCAAAACCTTTTTCAAATACATTCTCCCGGATGTGGGAGGTTCCATTTCCAAGGGCAGCCGCTGCCATCATGACTGACTGCATATCTGTGGGGAACTCCGGGTACGGTCCTGTTTCAATCTTCCATTCGGCCTGGGCCGTCCCGCATTTATAAAAGATGCCCTTGCTCCACCGGCTCCAGCCGCGCCCCATCTGCTTTGCCGTCTGGAAACCGGTTCATGTTCTGCCGGACAGCCTGCTCCAAAGCACATGCTTCCCCCCTGAGCCATCACCGCGTACAGATACGTTCCGCCACAATGCGGTCCCCGAAGCATAAACGGGAATCCTGAAACCCGCCGCTTCCCCGGACACGGATCACGGAGCTTCCGCCCTCCCACCGAAACCCCATCGTCTTTAAAAGCTGCACAGGATTCCGATTTCCGGTTCCCCTGGCAGCGCCCTGGATCAGGGTTTCTCCCCTGCCCCTGAACCGCAGCATTAAAATATTTTCCGTGGCTCCCACACTCGGATAGGGCAGATGGATGTTTGCCCCTTCAGTCCCGCAGGCGGCACCTCGGCCCGGATCCGGTTCTCTCAATCCGCACAGCGCGCCCAGTGCCTCAAGTCCCCGGATGTGCAGGTCCACCGGCCGCTTTCCATGCGGCAGCCGCCGGGCAGACTGGTTTCTACCCTCCCCAGCCGCGCCAGCAGCGACCTAACAACATGACGGACGAGCGCATCTGTCCGCCAGCGCCTCCGGTATCTCCGCAGAAGAAAGGGTAGCTGCCGAAATATCAGGCGGTTCCCCTCCAGCCGGCATTCTGCCCCCAAAGCGTTCAAAATCCCCAACATACAGAAAACATCCTGTATTTTGGGGATATGCTCCAGTACCGTGGTTCCGTTATGAAGAAGAGATGCTGCCATGACCGGCAGCACCCGTTTTTGGAACCCTGTATTTTAATACTTCCTTCGTCAGACTGTGTAACCCTTCTATCCGAAACAGACAATCGCGATCCCTCCTGTACACGATCTTCCATCCCTTATCTTATGTACATTCAGAACCATCGGTTCAGAGTTTTCTGTCCGGAATCACATTTTCGCGCAGGCGCTGATACCGCTTACCGCTCCAGCCCGGATCTGGTTGGAGACACCAAGCACCATGCCCATCTCCATCATCAGAAAGATGAACCGACGTGCCTCCGTAACTGATGAACGGAAGCGTAATTCCGGTATTCGGAATGGTGTTGGTTACTACCGCGATGTTTAAGATAACCTGATCGCAATATGCGCCATAACGCCCACCACGATCAGAGCCCCTAAAAGATCCGGTGCATTGCTGGCAATCACCATGAAGCGGTAGATCATAAACAGGAAAATGAGAATGATGGAGACCGCTCCGAACAATCCCAGCTCCTCACAGATAATCGAGAAAATCATATCATTCTGGGCCTCCGGCACAAAGCCCAGCTTTCTGGATACTCTCGCCCAGACCCTTGCCGAACAGACCGCCGAAGCCGATGGCATACAGTCCCTGAAGCACCTGATAACCGCCGTCCATCGGGTAGCTTTCCGGAGAAAGCCATACATGGATACGGCTTAACTGATACGGCTTTAACAGCTTGATCTTCTCGAGCCAAAAATTGCCGCCTGAGGGGGCCAGCCGTGACTACCGTCAGAATGGCCAGACCGCCAAGGCGAAAACGGCCACTGCTTTTTGCAGGCCACAAACAGCATGACAAAACCAATTCCGGCGATGATAATACCGGAGCTTAAGTTATTTGCCGCTACAATGCCGGCAATCGGGAGCGCAAAGCCCATGACACGGGCCATATTCTTCCAGGGTGTTGACACTGGCTCCCATGCGGGTAATCAGCACCGCCAGAAAGATGATCAGTGCGATCTTTACAAACTCCGTCGGCTGGAAGCTTAAGGAGCCGACACCCAGCCAGCGTTTCTTACCGTTTACCTCCTTACCGACCAGGGTAACCGCAATCATCATCATAAGACAACAGGTAATCAAACATGGAAAATTTCGCGTACCAGTGATAATCCAGTTTGGAAATGATCAGAGCCAGAACCAGTCCTCCTGCCCGATCTTAAGCTGACGCATCATGAAATAACCGGCATTGTTATATTTAACTGTGCTGTGTAGAACTGGCGCTGTAGATCATGACCAGTCCAATCACCGACAGAAATATGATACAGAACAGCAGGCTGTAATCATAAAACCGTTTCGGTCCGACGGTTCTTCTATGTTTGATATTTGCCATATCACTCCTCCTACAGGTTTCTTACACATTCCTTGAAAATCTCGCCGCGCTGCTCGTAGTTATCGAACATGCCCCAGCTTGCGCAGGCTGGGAGAGAAGCACATTGTCTCCCGCGTTGGCATAAGCCGCGCAGACACGCACTGCCTCTGCCATATCCTCCGCATACATGATATCGGTGAAACCGTCGGCTCTCGCGCACACTCCGCGATCTTGTCTCGGGTCTGGCCGATCAGCACCAGATATTTCACCTTGTCACCGAACTCCTCGATCCACTCGTCATACTCACTGTGCTTGTCGTAGCCGCCTGCAATGAGCACGGTCGGGCCCGGCATCGCGCGGATGGCCTGAATGGCCGCCTCCGGGTTGGTTCCCTTTGGAATCGTTGTAATAGCGGACACCGGAGCGCTCTAGCACAAACTCGATGCGGTGTTCTACCGCCTTGAACTCTTTTACGGCTTTGCGGATTGATTCCATCGGCACGCCCATCGGATGCTCATGGCTACCGCCGCCATGACATTCTCATAGTTGTGCTTGCCGAGAAGCTGCATATCCGTCTTTACGTTTAAGACCTCTTCTTTTTTGCCGTCATGGGCATAGATCATCATGTCGCCGTCCAGGTAATGCCCTCTTTTTAAGGTCTGGGTGCTGGAGAAGAAGATGACCTTCGGTTTCAGATCCTTCTTTTCACCGAACTCCCGCAGTACCTTGTCGTCATAGTTCAGCACGATGCAGTCATCCTCAGTCTGGTTCACTGCCACGCGCTCCTTCACCTCAATGTAATTCTCCATGGTGCCGTGACGGTTTAAATGATCCGGCGTGATATTTAAGATGGCGCTGACATTCGGATGGAAATCCATGATGGTCTCAAGCTGGAAGCTGGAAACCTCAGCCACCGTCACAGACTTGTCGGTGGTATCCAGTGCCACATCGGTGTACGGAATGCCGATATTTCCTACCACGAACACTTCATCAAAGAAGGTCTTCATGATCGCCCGGTCAGAGCCGTGGTCGTAGTCTTTCCGTTGGCGCCGGTAATGGCGATGAGTTTGCCCTTTGCCACATGGTAAGCCAACTGGATCTCACTCCAGATCGGAATCTTGGCCTCATCCAAAACCGGCACAAACGGAGCGTCTAACGGAATACCCGGGCTGATGATGGAAAGCTCCACGCCTAAAAGATCCGGTCTTGTCAGTTCTCCCAGAACAATGGTGACCTTTGCGTCTTCCTCAAAATTTTCTTTGATCTTCTCCGGGTCCAGCTTGTCGTTGCCGTCGTAAAGCACGACCTCGCCGCCCATGGCAAGAAGAAGCTTTGCTGCCGCGATACCGCTCTTGCCGGTACCTGCCACTAATACTTTCTGACTCATCTCATATACCTCCTGTCCTTCCGATTACAATCCTAAGTACGCCACCAGGCAGAGCAGCGCGGTCACGATGGAAAAGACTGCGACCACACGTGTCTCAGACCATCCGCCCAGCTCAAAATGATGGTGGATCGGCGCCATGCGGAAAATACGCTTTCCGTGGGTTGCCTTAAAGTAAGACACCTGCATGATGACCGAAAGCACCTCCACCAGGTAGATCAGACCGATGATGGGAATGAATAACGGAATCTGCATCATGAAGGCGCTGGAAGCGACAAAGCCGCCCAGCGCAAAGGGAACCGGTGTCTCCCATAAATACCTTTGCCGGATAAACATTAAACAGTAAAAAACCAAAGCAGGCTGCCCACCACCGCTCCGGTGATCGGGCTGATGCCGCTGTTCTCGCCAATGGAAATGATGGTTAAAAAAGGTTGCCACCAGAATGGTAACGCTGGTGCACAGGCCATCCAGGCCGTCTGTGAAGTTCACGCCGTTGTCGGTGCCGAGCACAACAAAGAACACAAACGGGATGAACAAAAAGCCAAGATCCAGATAGATTCCATGTTCAAATCCGCCGGTAAATGGAACCAGCATGGAGGTTCCCACCTCACCGGAGCATACCAGATAATATACAAAAATACCGGTAATGATAAACTGGCCGATCAGCTTCTGCACCGGATTTAAACCCTCGGAGCGCTTCATTACGATCTTGATGTAGTCATCCAGAAATCCGATCACGCCAAAGCCAACCGTCATGAACAGCACCGGAATGATGCGCGGATACTCACGGATATATAACAGGGACGTAATGACCACGGCGGTTAAGAATACCAGGCCGCCCATAGTCGGGGGTTCCCTGCTTCTTTAAATGCGCCTGGGGACCGTCTTCACGGACCTGCTGTCCAAATTTCAGCTTATGCAGAAACAGGATCACGACCGGACAGAGGATCGCGCTGACTGCAAATGCGATGATGATCGCAAGAATGGTTTCGTTAATCATAATACTCTCCTAAATTCCTTATGTATTTTTGACATATTGATAAGTATACGTCTTTTTCTATTTTCTTTGCAAGGTTGTTTCCAGTAAACTTTTCGCGAGAGCCCACCTTTGCGTTTTCTCTGTAACCGGCTCCTGCCGGATGCCAAGATAGGGCAGGATATTCTGAAAAATATCCGCGATCACCGGTGCCGCAATGGTGCCGCCGTAGTAGATCCCCTGCGGCTCATCAATGGTGATCAGGGCGATCAGCCGGGGATCATCCGCCGGAGCAAAACCGACGAAGGAGGAAATATATTTTTCAGGCTCCGGGGAAGCTTTTCTCCGAAGTGGCAGTTTTTCCTCAATGCGGAATCCTGCCACCGCCGCCTTCTTTCCGCTGCCCTCCGCCACCACCTGTTCCAGCACGTAGCGCATGGTTTTACTGGTCTCCTCCGAGAGAATCCGTTTTCCCTCCGGGTAGGAGAAGCGGTGAAGGAAGCTTCCATCTGCTGCCACAGCCTTCACTCCGAAATGAGGCGTGATCCGTGTTCCGCCATTCACAATGGAAGCCGCTGTGGTGATCAGCTGAATGGGCGTGATCTGAAAACGACTGCCCAAAAGAGACGGTCGCCAGCTCCACAAGGCCCATATTTTCCTTTTTGTGCATGATCGTCCCTGCCTCTCCCGGCAGGTCAATGCCCGTTTTTTCCCGCAGGCCAAACTGCTCAAAAATACTGGCAGTACCGGTCAATGCCAAGGCGCTGTCCCACTTCAATAAAAACCGGATTGCAGGAATTCATGGCCCCTGCAAAAGGTCTCACTTCCATGTCCTCCCACCTTGTGGCAGCGGTTTTGCGGTCCTCCACCACCCGGAAGCCCGGGCAGGAAAACTGGTCTGTCAGAGATACCACCCCGCCTCCAGTCCCGCCGCGGCAGTGATGATCTTAAATGTGGAACCGGGCTCGTAGGTATCGTTGATAGCGGTTCCGCCACATCTGGTTCAGACGTTCCTGTTTTTCTTTTGCGGAAAGTGCCGTACTCTCTTCCGTATTTAATGTGAACGGATCATTGAGATTAAATTCGGGTACATTGACCATTGCCATAATTTCCCCGGTCTGCGGATCCATGACGATCACCGATACCCGCTTTGCGCCCCTTTCGTTCCATAACGGTCCGTGCCGCCTGCTCGGCATACTGCTGGATGTTCACATCCAGGCTCAGGTAAGAGATCTGCTCCTGCCACCGGCTCAATCCGCTCCTCAAACGCATTTTCCAGTTCCACGCCCGCCGCGTCCGCCATGGTGAGGATGGTACCGTTCTTTCCTTTTAAAACAGATTCGTATGTAACCTCCAGCCCAATGATTCCCTGATTATCACCGCCGGTAAAACCGAGTACTTTGGAAGCCAGGCTGTCAAAGGGATAATACCGTTTGTAGTCTTCATCCACCTTCACTCCGGCCAGATGCAGTTCCCGGATCCGGTCTCCGGTTTCCTTATCCACATTGGTGCGGATAATCTCACGGGAACTTCGTTTTCCACTTTTTTCCGGACTCCGGCCTCCTCCATCCCCAGGATTTCGCACAGACTGTGGATGACCACGTCCGGCTCCGTCACCTGATTGTGGATCACGGAAATGGTACAGACGGTGCGGTTCGCCGCAATCACCGTGCCATTTGCGTCCAGAATCCGTCCTCTGGCTGCCTTGATAGCGCGTTCCCGCTGATGCAGCTCCTCTGCCATCTCACTGTAATGATCCGCCCGGTACATCATAAGAAACACAAGCCGCCCTGCAAGTCCCACCATGCCCAAACACAGCAGACCAAACAGGACGGCTATCCTTCTCCGGTGGTGGGTCAGAAACGCGCTCCGATTTCCATATTCCATACCGGCTCCCTTAAAACAGTCATTATTCTATTGTATGAAACAGCGAAAAAAGCTATTCCCCTGCGGATGAAGTTGCGCTCATGGTCTCACGCTCCGCCTGGGAAGTGGATTCTCCCGCGCTTTCTGTCTGGCTTTCCATCTGCCTTTCTGCTTCGGTGCTGCTCACTTTCTGCTGCACTGCTCTCCGGGCTGCTCTCCGAAGCGGAAGTTTCCGAGGCCGTCTGGGCGGAGGAACATAACCACTTCCGGCATCCGTTCCGCTCTCCCCGGTCTCATCCGTTTCCGTGCTCTCCGGTACATCCTCCGGCAGATCGGAATCTGCGCCCGGCTCAATATATTCTTCGGTCTCGTATACCTTCGGCTCTGCCTCGGTCTCCGGAGTCACGCTGCTGTTGTCCGTGATGCCCTCTGCCTCCGGAAGCTGCGCGGCTGCCTCGCTCTGCTGCTGCTCAAAGTCTACAGACGGGAAGACATTCAGATAAGGAAGAATGTCGCCCATGATCTTGGAGAACACACCGCTGGCATAGGTACTGTGCGGCTGGTCCTCCACGTGCGGAGTATCAACCGTAACATACACCAGCACCTGCGGGTCATACACCGGGGCAAAACCACAGAAGGACAGCAGATAGTTCTTCGCAGAGCGCGGAATTTTCTCTGCGGTTCCCGTTTTCCGGCAATCTCATAGCCCTCTACTGCGGCTGCCTTACCGGTTCCCTCAGAAACCGTGCGGTACAGCGCGTCCTTGATAAAGCTGCTGGTGGACTCGGATACGGTCTCCCGCACCAGCTTCGGTTTTTACTTCTTTTTTACCACAGATCCCTGATCGTTTAAGATCTGCTTTACCACATGTGGCTCATAGTAGAGCCGCCGTTGATGACGGAACAGTAGGCTGCCGCCATCTGGATCATGGAACAGTTGTAGTTCTGTCCGAACGAGTTGGTTGCCAGGTCCGCGGAGTTCATCTCACTGGCGCTGCGCACCAGGCCCTTGGCGTCTGCCTCACCCGGCAGGTCAATACCGGTCTTCTGGCCGAAGCCAAAGGCATCCATGTAACGGGTAAACGTGGTGGCTCCCATCTTTGCCGCGATCTGCATCATGGCATCGTTACAGGAAACCATCAGGGCCTCCGCCACCGTCAGCATGCCGTGTCCGCCTTTATGGAACGCCGTACACTTGATCTGATGACCGGCCACCTCCTGATAACCATCGCAGTAGAACGTATCATTCGGAGAGATAACGCCCTCCTCCAGAGCCGCTGCCACAGTAAAAATTTTGGAAGGAGATCCCGGCTCGTAGGTATCACTGATATCGTAGTTTCGCCATTTCTGGTTCCAGGCTACCTGAAGTCCATAGGAGCGGATCTCGTCTGCGGAATAATGTTCCGGCACCTGATCGATGGTGATGGTGCTGCCGTCTGTCTTTTTATGCTGACGGTTGTAGGTCTGCATGGCCTCTTTTAAGCCCAGCTCCCGCAGTTCTTCCTCGCTGAAGCTGTCCGCCCGCGCTTCGCGGGTTGTTTAAGTCAAACATGCTGTTGTTGGCCATAGCCAGAACCTCACCGTTGTTCGGATTCATGACCACAACCCCAATATGCTCCCGGAACCCGGATCTGCCATCCACTCATTGATGCGCTTTTCCACCGCGTTCTGAATATTCACATCAATGGTGGAAACCACGGTGTTGCCGTTTTCCGCCGGCTTGATGACGCGCTCCAGATTGGAATCATCGTTTAAGTAACCGTATTCCCGTCCATTTGTGCCCACCAGGGAATCATTGTAGGACTGCTCAATACCGCCGTTTCCGGTTCCGCCGTCACTGGTAGCAAAGCCAATGACGTTGCAGGCCAGGAATTGTACGGATAAATCCGCCTGAACTCATCCCCTCAAACCAGACTCCCTTGACCCGGCCTTGAATCTGCCTTGGCATTGGCCTTATTCGTATCAGACTGGTACTGCTCAAAGGCCTCCTTCTGGTCATAGGAGCTGTTTTGCGTAGCGCAGGTAATGCTTTCGTGGAATTGTCGCGGATGAGATTTCGCATCTCGGTTTCATCATATCCGAACACCGTTACCAGCGCGGTAACAGTAGCGTCCAGATAATCATCCTCCGCCGACATGATCTGCTTTGAGTCAATGATCAGGTTGTAAACCTTCTCTGTGGTAGCCAGGTAAGTACCATTGCGGTCCACAATGTCGCCCCTCCGGTACGGGAGCACACGGCTGTCATACTGCTGCTGGGACAGCACGATCTGGTTGTAGCTGTCCTGTTTTGTGGTGATGATGTGATACAACACATAGATTAACGCAAACAAAGCCAGCGTAATCACAATGACTGTGACCGCCAGCTTTTCCTGCATATACTTCGTGAAGATCCGGCGCGCGCCGGATCTCCGTTTGTCCCCCATCCTTGAATCCTGATTAGTGTTTTGGGATGTCCTCATACTGTCTTACATACTCACTTTCCGTTTTATCATATAATAATACCTGATTACGGTTGGCATATACCATGCCGAGTTCCTCTGTAACTACCTTGTAGATGTGATCCAGATCCATGTCGGTATTGATGCGGGTCTGCAGCGCGTCGTTCTCAGAACAAGCTGCTCTAACTGCTGCTCAGACCTTCGATGTTGTGGATCTTGGCAGTCATGGAGGACTGCACATGCAGATATCCCACGCAGATATAAAGCGCGCAGACTGCTGCCAGCGTCAGCATGATCACGTAGGGCAGATCCATCTGAAGTGCCTTTTCCTGATTTCTTCTGACAGTATGGCTCATATTCTGGCGGTAGTGCACCACTCTCCGTTCTCTTGTGCGTTCCCTCTCTGCTGCCATGTCTCTTGCGGCAGTTCCGTACACATAGCCCTGTCTCCCCTGCTGCTCTGTACGAAGCCATACTCATTCCTCCTTTTTTTCTCTCTCGTAGCTTTGCGTTCTGTTCTTTTTTTTTCTCTATGCTCTTTCAAATACCCGAAGCTTGGAGCTCTTCGAGCGCTTATTGTATTCGAGTTCTTCTTCCCCAGGCACGATCGGTTTCTTGTAACGACCGTACCCTTGCTCTTTCTGCCGCACATGCATACCGGAAATTCCGGCGGGCAGATGCATGGGTTTTCGTTGTCCCGGAAACGCTTTTTCACGATCCGGTCTTCCAGGGAATGGAAGGTGATGATGCTTAACCGTCCGCCCGGATTCAAAAGATCGATCATGGTGTCAATGGAACGGTTTAATACATCCAGTTCATGGTTTAACTCAATGCGGATAGCCTGGAAGGTACGCTTGGCGGATGACCGCCCGTAGCCCGGATCTTGGCTGGAATGGCTGCCTTGATGGTCTCAATGAGTTCTCCGGTTGTCTCGTAAGGCTTTTTTCCTGGCGCCTCTGCACAATGTGCTTTGCAATGTTCTTTGCGAAACGGTCCTCGCCATAGTCACGGATGATGTGGTAAAGTTCCATCTCGCTGTAGGTATTGACGATATCTGCCGCAGTCTGGGTATTCCGCTGGTCCATGCGCATGTCAAGCGGCGCGTCCTCCCGGTAGGTGAAGCCTCTGGACGCGGTATCCAGCTGATAGGAAGAAACTCCCAGATCCAGATAGATGCCGTCCACCTTCTCAATGCCAAGGTCATGAAGTACGGAAGCAATGTTTTCATAGTTGCTCCGGACCACGGTAACCTTGTCCGCAAACGGTTCCAGGCGTTTCGTGGCTGCCGCGATGGCATCCGCGTCCTGGTCAATGCCGATCAGGCGCCCGTGCTCCCCAAGACGGCTGCATACCTCATAGGCATGTCCGCCTCCACCAAGAGTTCCATCTACATAAATACCGTCCGGTTTGATATTCAGACTGTCGACTGTTTCATACAGTAATACTGATTTATGCTCAAATGCCATCTTAAATTCCAAGACCCTCCATGTTTTCTGCAATTTCTTCCATATCGTCGTAGGTATTCGACTGATTCCAGTTGTCTCTGCTCAGATCTCAATCCGGCTTCCTACGCCGACTAACACTGCGTCTTTATCGATCCTGGCAAATTCTCTTAAAACGGCGGAAGCAAAATCCGTCCCTGTTTGTCTACTTCACAGGTGGTAGCGCCAGCAAGAAAAAAACGGGAAAACTTTCGCGCGTTCGCGTTGGTAGAGAGGCAGGGCGTTCAGCTTTTCTTCCAGGGCTTTCCATTCTGTATTTTCATACACGAATAAACAGCCATCGAGCCCTTTCGTTACAACGAATTCGTCTCCAAGCTGTTCCCTGAATTTGGATGGAACGATCAGTCTGCCCTTTGGGTCCACTGTGTGATTGTATTCTCCCATGAACATACTCAATCACCTGTTACCTTGTTGCTCTTTTACGCCAAGCTGGCACCGCAGCTCAGAAAATGCCTGCCGTGTACTTAACCACTTCAGCGCCATTCTGCTCCACTTTGTGCCACTTTCCACCACTTGTATCATAAGTTTAGTACATGCGTAAGAAAATAGCAAGGTTTTTTAACAAAAAGGCTGGTAAATCAAGGAAAATCCGCAAAAAAAAAGAGGGATGTCCACACAGCTTTTGTGGATATCCCCCTTTTCAGAGTTGTTAAACTTTTTGTTAAGGTCTTTTCAGTATCCCATGGTGATATAAATCTCGATCAGCCGATCAAGTTCCACACTGTTTTCATAAACATAGCAGTACTCCTCCCCGTCCTCAATACTACCCTCCAGTTTTCTTCTGGCCTTCTCAATACAAGCGACCAGTTCCTCCTTGGAAATTTCCATGCCTGCGTGTTCTCCTTCCAGGTGTCTGATGAAGCATTACGTTACATCAATATTGCGACATGTTTTACAGAATTTACCATACAGAGTCTGTGCAAGTGATAACGGTTACGCGGCCTGCCTGTTCTTTCGTCCGCGCCAGATCAGGTTCCCGGCTGCCACAAGAATGAGTACCAGAGACAGTGCCTGGGAAACCGGAAGCCCGGTTCCAAACAGGATCAGCTGATCCGTGCGCAGGCTCTCGATCCAGAAACGGCCTGTCCCATAGCCCAGCAGATAGATCCAGAACATCTGGCCATCGTATTTTTGTACTTGCGGAACCAGAGCATAAAGATCAGAAGACACAGATTCCAGCAGGATTCGTAAAGGAAGGTCGGATGTACCTGAATGAATTCCACCCCATTTTCCACGATCTTATGACTCAGGACATCCGCATTCAGCATGTTGTCATTCACCAGGGGAGCGCCTGATGCGCATGGCAAGCAGACTGTCTGTGTAGCCGCCAAATGCCTCGCAGTTAAAGAAATTCCCCCACCGGCCGATGATCTGGCCTGTAATCAGGCCCAGCACACCGCTGTCTGCCATGGAAAAAAAGGACACCTTTTCACACACGGGTATAAACGATCATGGTGATGGCTCCGGCAATCACGCCGCCATAAATGGCAAGTCCGCCGGCACGCAGGTTAAAAAATCTGCAACAGATTTTCCTTATAATAATCCCACTCAAAAATCACATAATAAATTCTTGCACCGATAATGGAACATATGATTGCGTACAATGCAAAATCCAGATACAGCTCCGGATCCTGCCCTCTCCGCTTTGCATCTGACTGGGCAATCCAGATGCCCGCCAGCATTCCGATTCCGATGATGATGCCATAAAACGCAATCCGGAATCGAATACTGAAATACTGCTTTTCAGATGCTCAATCGTAATTCCAAGATGCACAAAACGGATGTCTGCTCCGTTCATAGTTTTCTCCTTTCAATGCTGTCTTTATTTTTAACGCGCACGCGCGGCAAAGGCAAACAGATTCGTGCGCCTTTGTTCGACAGCATTTTTGTATTTCTGATATTGCCGCATGAGTATAATGGTATAGGGAAAGGAGAAAAAATCAACCATATTCTTTCGTAATCAAGTTCCACCGCCAGCCGGTCCTGCAACCGTCCGCTCTTCACCGCTTCCTCCGTCTCCACACAGGAGTTCACATAGGAAAGGATCTGTTCCCGGCTGAACTGCCTTGCCTGGGGCATGGTCTTTCCTACTACGAATGGCTGCATCTTTAGTTTTGAAGCAATGGTTCCTTTGTCCATACCTTTTGCCATGAGTTCCTTCACCTGTAAAAGCTGGTTGAACTGCCTTGCAATCAGGAACAGGATACGCATGGGCGGCTCTTTTTAATGTAAGGAGATCTTCATAAAGATCCATGGCCTTCCTGGTCTGGCGGTTCACGATGGCTGACACCATATCAAAAATACGATTTGGTTACCTGCACCGTACAGATGGCCATGACATCCTCGTCGGTAATCACATCCCGTCCCAGCGTATAGCTGATGACCTTTTCCAGCTCCATGCGGATGTTTTCCATATCATCCCCGGTCATGCTTAAGAACAGTTCCATGGTGTGATTCGTAATCTTTTTCTGTTCTCTGGCAAGAATGCCTCCTGCCCATCTGGCAAGCTGCGCGCTGTCCTGGCGGTTTAACTCAGCAGCGTAGCCCATGTCATTTACCTTCTTGTAGAGACGGTTCCGCTTATCCACTTCCGTCTCCACAAACAGCAGAATGGTGGTATCCGGCATGGATGGCAGATACTGCACCAGGGCATCCGACGCACTCTTAAAAAGCCGCTGTCCTCCACCAGGATCAGACGGCGCTCCGCAAAAACGGCATGGTGTCCGCGAGGCGGATCAGCTCGTCCACATCCAGTCCCTTTCCCTCAAAGCGGGCAAAATTCATGGTATCGTCTCCGATGATGGCTTCTTTTAAGCGGTTCTTGTAGCTGTTCTTTAAAAATGCTTCTTCCCCGTATAAAAGATAGATCTGTTTGAATTCCCCTGTTTTGATATCCTGGTTTAATGTCTGCATTGCATGTATCTCCCATTCCGTTTTACCTTATGATAACACAAGCCGCAGAACGGAACAAGAAAAACCTCCATTTGAAGCGTGCGCACAGGGCGCACATCACAACAGGGCTGCCGGTCCAAGTCCGGCAGCCCTGCGTTCCATTTAGATCTGAATCTTTATTCTGTTGGGAATCTTAATGTGTCTGATCACTCTTTTTGTTACCAGACTGTCAACGGTATCCTGGGTAACAAGCTGATTATCCAGAACAACGTGAGCTTCAACCTCTTTGCCCTCAAGATAATCATAAGCAGTGTTCAGAATTGCTTTACCAAGGAAGAACGGCGGCTCTGCGATGGTTGCTTCCCACGTTTATCTTTGATTGCCTCCAGAGTATCATCGATGGCATCACAGCCAACCTTAACGATATCAGCAGTCCTGCCTGCGGCATCCATAGCCTCCAGAGCACCTAATAACATCTCATCGTTTGCAGCGTATAATCCGTCAATCTCAGGGTTTGCCTGCAGGATGTTTTCCATAACACTCATTGCTTTTGCACGGTCAAAATCCGCAACCTGACATGCAACGATTTCCATATCCGATTCTCAGCAATTACAGAATTGAAAGCCTTCCGAACGCTGCTGCGCAACATTGGTTCCCATAATACCCTGCAGCTCAACGATCTTTCCTTTTCCACCAAGGGAATCTACTAAGAACTGACCTGCGAGCTTGCCGGATTTGATCGCATCGTAACCGATATGGGAAATAACGTCGCCGCCGTTTGCTTCACGGTCCATGGTAAATACCGGAATACCAGCCTCATTGCATGCCTCAATCGAAGAAACAATTGCATCAGAATCACAGGTATCAATGATGATCGCGTCCGATTCTTCGTGATCAGATTCTCCACATCCTTCATCTGGATAGTCGGATCATCCTGTGCATCAGTGATGTAAAGCTCAATACCATGCTCATCTGCCGCTTTCTGAACACCATCTTTTACATCAACGAAGAACGGGTTTGTCTGCGTATTCATTGCAAGTCCGATCACGTAACCATCCTTCTTCTCTCCGCCTGTCTCTTCCTTACTCTCGTCGGCTTTCTCCTCTGCTTTGCTCTCTGCCTTTGTTGCTGCCGGTGCACTGGCTCCTGAACTACATGCAGTCACACCTGCACACACCATTGCCATTGCCATAAAAGCTGCTCCCATTCTTTTTTCTCATAAATACATTCTCCTTTTTTATTTTTCCCCGCAGGGATATTTACGCCTTTTATTCAGCCTTTGCAGACAGATCCTTTACCTTCTTGTCCACCAGTACTGCAATTAAGATCACCGCACCCTTCACAATATTGGTTGCATGCGGATTTACATTCATAAGGGTCAGGATGTTATCAATAATACCCATGATCATCGCGCCGACTACCGTCGGAAGCACCAATCCGACACCACCGCTTGCTGGTTCCCCCAAGAATAACAGCTGCAATAGCATCCATCTCGATACCCGTTCCGCTTGTGGACTGCGCAGATCCAAGACGTGCTGTCAGGATCAGTCCTGCCATACCACACATCAGACCATTTAAGGTATATACCAGAAACTCACTGGTTTTTACCCGGATACCGGAAAGACGCGCTGCCTCGCGGTTTCCGCCCACCGCATACACACTGCGTCCGTAGGAGGTCTGAGTGAGGATATAATGTGCCAGTAAAAATACAATGATGAGGATGATGACCGGAACCGATTCCTGCGATGCTGCCTTTACCAAAGAACTTGTAGGCATCTGATTTGATCGGAATCGGTGAGCCCTTTGTGTAAACAAGAATCACACCGCGAAGCAGCGTCATCATACCAAGGGTAGAAATAAACGGCGGGATACCGCAGACGGATACGAAAATCCATTCACTGCACCGCAGGCAATACCGACTGTCAGGGATACTGCGACAGCCACAGCCGTATTGCCGGTCGATGCCAGCACACCGGAGGCCAGTACACCGGATAATCCCAGAATAGAGCCAACGGAAAGGTCAATACCACCGGTTAAAATTACAAATGTCATACCGCATCCGACAATTCCCGCTACCGTGATCTGCTTAAAAACATTGAACAGGTTTGTCACACTCAAAAAGCTTGGAGACAAAATCGTTGCAAATACACAGATCACAAGAAGGATCAACACGGAGCGGTAGATATTAATCTGATTGATTAATTTTTTCTTATTCATTTTCACTGACTCCTCCTGACGCATAGGCTAATATTTTTTTCCTGATTCATCTCTGACTTATCAATTTCCAGAACGGTATATCCCTCACGCATGATCACCACGCGGTCACTCATGCCGATCACCTCGGGCAGATCCGTTGAGATCAGAATAATGCTCTTTCCCTGCTTTGTCAGTTCATCCATAATCTGATAAATCTCTGCCTTTGCGCCCACATCGACACCACGGGTAGGCTCGTCCAGAATCAGTATGGACGGATCTGCCTCCAGTACCTTTGCAAATACAACTTTCTGCTGGTTTCCGCCGCTCAGCTTTCCGGCAAGCTGAGCCGGACTGCTGATCTTGATATTCAGGCGCTTTACCTCTGCATTGATATTTTCTGTTTCTTTTTGCCTTATTCAGATACAGACCATTGCTGATCTTATCCAGAGACGACATGGAAATATTTTCCCGGATATTACGGATCAGGACCAGTCCTCCTGCTTGCGGTCATCTGAGACAAACCCGATACCTGCTTTTTAAAGCTTTTCGTGGTGAGGAACAATCTTTTTCTCTCCATTGATGATAATTTCCCCATCCGTCATCGGCAGTGCACCATATACGATTTTTAGATAGTTCGATTGTTCCAGAGCCAAGAAGTCCTGCCACACCAAGAATTTTCTCCTTTGTGCAGCTTTTAAGCTGACACCGTGTACTCCCTTTCCGGTTACATTGCGAAGTTCCATCGCAACATCCTGTTTTTCATAATTTCGTTTCGGATAAAGGTTGGTCACACTCCGTCCTACCATCATGGAAACCACATCATCATAATCGGTTTCTCCGATTGCTTTTGTCGCAATGTATTTTCCATCCCGGAATACGGTCAGACGATCTGAAATCCGGAAAATTTCATCCATACGGTGTGATATGTACAAAATAGAAATTCCCTTTGCCTTTAATTCTGCAATGATCCGGAATAAAATCTGAATTTCCTCATCTGTCAGTGCCGCAGTTGGCTCATCCATGATAATAACCTTTGCACCGATCGTCAGACATTTTGCGATCTCCGTCATCTGCGATTCTGCTACCGACAAATTCTTTACTTTATTGCGGCAGTCAAATTTTAAGCCAAGCTTTTTCAAAACCTCATCCGCATCCTGATAAAGCTTTTTCCAGTCAACCGCCCCAAGCTGTGTTTTCGGCAGTCTGCCAAGATACATATTCTCTGCCACAGAAAGCTCAGGAACCATATTAAATTCCTGATAGATCATGGCAATCCCCATTTTTTCCGCTTCCTTGGTTGAATGGAATACCACCTCCTGGTCATTGATGTACATATGACCGGAGGTATAGCCCTGCGCGCGCCTGCAATGATCTTCATCAGGGTTGATTTGCCGGCCTCCGTTCTCCCCGCAGCGCGCATGAACCTCTCTCTTTCACATCAAGCTTTACCCCATCCAAAGCCTTTACGCCCGGGAATGTCTTAACAATATCCTCCAGGCGCAATATAACACGATCCCCCATTTTCCGCCTCCTTCGGGTTTCTTGCTCTAATAAGCGCAGCCTGCAGTAAGGATTACATTGGTATAGCCTGTAAACTCTCCCGTAAGAATGATTGCTTTCGCGTTTGCGCTTCTGGCTTTTTAATTCTGTATGCGGAATATACTCCACCGGAAGTTCCGCGGAAGAAGCGCCTTTGCCTTTTTCATGAAACTCTGGCGTTACACGGAGTGCCTCATCCGCAAAGGTAGCTTTTTTCTACCACAATATATTTTAAGATTTCCTCCAGTACGTCCAGATAGGCAGGATCTCCCGGTCTCCAGCCAAGATCGATGCGCTCCACCCCTTTCGGGATCGGAAGTCCTGCATCTCCGATCACCAGTGTATCCTTATGACGCAGTTCATGAGCACTCTTGCCAGCTGCGGATGTAAAATTCAGTTTTCAGCATAATTTCTTCCCCCCTATTTTTTATGTGCATTTAAAAGTCATCGATTTCACTTCTGACCGGCATAGATGGTGTCGTTCCAATTTTCTGAACAGATAATGCAGCCAGCGCATTCGCAAAATCTGCTGCCTCCCAGATATCCCTTATCCTCGGCCAGTGCCGCCAGAAGTCCGCCATTGAAGGCATCTCCGGCACCTGTTGTATCAATTGCATTAACCTTATAAGCCGGGATAATTCCTTTTTTATCTCCGGTGTTGATGTAAACACCTCTGCCCCCAGAGTAATCAGCACTCGTTTTACCTCCTTTGCCGAAAACCACTCAGCTGCTTTATCTGCCGCTTCTTCACTGTCAACCTTCACACCGGTCAGATTTCTGCCTCTACCTCATTCGGTGTGATCAGATCAACCTGCTGAGAAGTTCATCACTGATTGGCTGCACCGGCGCAGTATTTAAGATAACCTTAACACCCTTTTTGCAGGCAATATCCACGATGCGCTCTACAGAAGATACATTCGTTTCCAGCTGGGTCAGCATATATTCACAGCCATCCAGCAGATCCTCCAGAGAATCTACCTCCGCATCAGAAATCGTATTGCAGGAACCCAGAATCACTACAATCTCGTTCTGGCTGGTATTTTCATCTACCATGATCAGCGCACAGCCTGTCGGTATCATCGAATACAGGATACGGTCCTGCTTCGCGCCG
>VOFG01000043.1_pt1 | contig 38000 bp, 56 predicted proteins | sample 5384171 | NCBI WGS metagenome assembly VOFG01 (sample SAMN12384726, study PRJNA508395) | human gut metagenome | isolation source: healthy gut F | host: Homo sapiens
TATCATCATTGACGAAGAGCAGGAGCACACCTACCGGTCGGAATCCGCGCCGCGCTACTCTGCCCACGAGGTCGCCCGGCAGCGTGCCGCCGAAAACGGTGCACTGCTGCTTCTGGCAAGCGCCACCCCCAGCACCGAGAGCTTTTATGCGGCCCAGCATGGCCGCACTCAGCTGGTGCGGCTGACCCAGCGCTACGGCGGCAACCCGCTGCCCACGGTGCAGATCGTGGATATGCGGGCAGAGCTGGCAGCGGGCAATCCCCGGGAGATCAGCCTTGCGCTGGAAGATGCCATCCGCCGCAATCTGGACGCGGAAAAGCAGACCATCCTTTGCTCAACCGCCGGGGCTACCAGACCATGGCCCAGTGCGACGACTGCCGCGAGGTGCTGAAATGCCACAAAGTGCAGCGTGCCGATGGTGTACCACAAAGCGGCGCACAAGGTATTGTGCCACTACTGCGGCAGCCAGATGGAGCCACCGCCCACCCGTCTGCCCCGCCTGCGGCGGCAAGCTGCTCTACCGGGGCTTCGGCACCCAGAAAGCCGAAGAAGAGCTGGCCCAGCTGTTCCCGGATGCGAGAGTGCTGCGCATGGATCAGGATTCCACTGCCGCAAAGGACGCCCACGAAAAGCTGCTTGCCAAATTTGCAGCGCATGAATACGACATCATGGTGGGCACCCAGATGGTGGCAAAAGGTCTGGACTTCGAGGACGTGACCCTTGTGGGCGTTCTGGGCATTGATTCGCTGCTGTTTGCGCAGGGCTTCCGGGCATACGAGAACGTGTTCAGCCTGATCACACAGGTGGTGGGACGCAGCGGCCGCGCAAAAGAGCCCGGCTTTGCCATCATCCAGACCACCGACCCGGACAACCCGGTGCTCACCCTTGCCGCTGCACAGGATTACGACGCCTTCTACGAGCAGGAGATCGCTTACCGCAAGCTCGGCTTGTACCCGCCCTTCTGTGGGCTGTGCGTCATCGGCTTTGCCGGTGCAAAGGAGAACGAGGTGGCGCGTGCCGCTGCCCGGTTCTCGGCGCTTTTTAGGGCAGCAGGCGGCCAAGCAGCCGGATCTGCCCCTGCGCATTCTGGGGCCTACGCCCGGCAGCATTGAAAAATCAACGACACCTACCGCTATAAGCTCACCGTCAAGTGCCGCAACGACCGCCGCTTCCGCGACCTTGTGCGTGCTGCACTGGCACTGTATGAAAAGAAAAACTGCCGTCCAAGGCATCGGTCGTGGTAGATCTGCATTCGGACGGTGACATCTGATAAAACTGGAGGTACCATTATGGCTATCCGTAATATTGTTAAAGAAGGCGACCCCATCCTGAACAAGGTCTGCCGCCCTGTGACCAATTTTGATGACCGTCTGGCCACCCTGCTGGACGATATGCGCGAGACCATGATCGCCGCCGACGGCGTGGGTCTGGCCGGCCCGCAGGTGGGTATGATGCGCCGCCTGTTCGTGGTGTGGGACACCACCGACGCCCCGGAGGAGATCCCCGAGGATTACGAGTACAAGTTTATTGATTTCGTCAACCCCGAGATCCTCGCTGTTTCTGAGGAGGAAGGAGACGGCCTACGAGGGCTGCCTGTCCTTCCCGGGGCACAACGGCGCTGTGACCCGCCCGGTTGCCGTCAAGGTGCGTGCGCAGGACCGCAACGGCGAATGGTTCGAGCTGGAAGCTGACGGTCTGCTGGGCCGCTGCATCCAGCACGAGAACGACCATCTGGACGGCATCACCATCATGGAGTCCAGCGAGTACTTCTATGAGGATACCGAGGAAGGCAAAAAGGCTGCCCGCGAAGCGAAAGGAAACAACTGATGCGCATTTTGTTCATGGGCACGCCGGATATTGCCGCCGAGTGCCTGAAAGCCCTATATGCCGCCGGGCACGATATCTGTGCCGTGTACACCCGGCGGATAAGCCGGTCGGCCGCAAGCAGGTGCTCACCGCGCCGCCGGTCAAGGAGGTTGCTCTGGCGCACGGCACACCTGTGTTCCAGCCCCGCACCCTGCGGGACGGCAGCGAGGATGAAAACATCCGTGCCCTCGCCCCGGAGCTGATCGTGGTGGTGGCCTATGGCTGCATCCTGCCGAAGTCCGTGCTGGAAATGCCCCGCTATGGCTGCATCAACCTGCACGTTTCGCTGCTGCCGAAGTATCGCGGCAGCGCCCCGGTGCAGTGGTCGGTGCTGAACGGTGACGCCGAGACCGGCGTTTCCATCATGCAGATGGACGAAGGGCTGGATACCGGCGATGTGCTGTACTGTAAAAAATCGCCATTGACCCCGAGGAGACCAGCGGCGAATTGTTTGACCGCGTTACCGCTGTGGGCGCCGAAGCTCTGTGCGAGACTATTCCCCAGATCGCCGCAGGTACCCTGACGGCTGTGCCGCAAGACCACGAAAACGCCACCCTTGCCCCCATGCTGAACAAGGAGATGGCAGAGTTCCACCTGACAGACTCTGCCGCCCATATCCATAACTGGGTGCGCGGCATGAATCCTTGGCCGGGTGCGTGGTTTATCACTTCCGGCGGCAAAAACTTAAGGTGATGTCCTGCCGCGTGGCTGCCGCCAACGGTGAAGCCCCCGGCACTGTGCTGGCCACAAAGCCCCTGACCGTAGCCTGCGGCGAGGGTGCTATCCAGCTGCTGGAAGTTGTGCCGGAGGGCAAAAAGCCTATGGACGGTACTGCCTTTGCAGCGGGTCTGCGCCTGAAAACGGGGATAGCCTCTGATGGCCGCAAATCCGCGTGCGGCGGCAGTTGCCGCACTGATACGGCAGGAGCAGGACGGTTTTTCCAATCTGGTGCTGGACGCAGAGCTCAAGCGCCAGAAGCTGGAAGGCCGGGATAAGGCTTTGCAAGCGCCATCTTCTACACCGTATTGGAGCACCGCGGCACGCTGGACTATATTCTGGAGCAGTTTCTGCCCAAGGGTCTGGCGAAGCTGGATGCCCCCGTGCGGGAGATCTTGCGCGCCGCTCTGGCACAGGCGCGCTATATGCAGGTGCCTGTCTCCGCTGCGGTGAACGAAGCAGTCAAGCTGACCCGCACCTTTAAAAATCCAGCGCCTCCGGCCTTGTCAACGCCGTGCTGCGCAAGGCCTGCGGCTATGATTTAGATGCTGCCGTTTTTGCAGATGAGATCCAGCGCCTGATGGTTTTAGGCTCTGCCGGGCGGGATGTGGCGGAATTCCTCCACAAAAACTACCCGGATGAAGCACTGGGCATCCTGACCCATCAGGCTGATGGCGGGTTGACCAGCCTGCGCGCAAATCCCATCAAGGCCAGCGCTGCGCGGCTGCGTGCGCTGCTTACAGAGCAGGGGCGCAGCAGAGGTGCGGCAGGGTATTGTGCCCGGCAGCGTGCTGGCACGATTTGCCGGCAGTCCGGCAGACAACGAACTGTTCCGACAGGGCTACTACCATGTGGAAGGGCAGGCCAGTCAGCTGGCAGCTCTTTGCGTGGGTGCAGCCCCGGCGAGACGGTGCTGGATCTGTGTGCTGCCCCCGGCGGCAAGACCATTCTGCTGGCCGAGCAGATGCAGGGTACAGGAGAGCTGTACAGCTGCGATGCAGCAGAGAACCGTGTGGGGCTGATCCGCACCGCGGTAGACCGCATGGGCTTTACTGGGGTGCATACCCTTTGTAATGATGCCACCAAGCCGAACCCTGCACTGCCCATGGCAGACCGCATCCTGACGGATGTGCCTTGCAGCGGCTTGGGCATTCTGGCAAAAAAGCCGGATCTGCGCTATAAAAGCTGGAAGCTGCCCGGCAGGCAGAGCTGCTTGCCACACAGGCAGCAATTCTGGATATCGCTGCGGCGCTGCTCAAGGCGGGCGGGCGGCTGGTCTACTCCACCTGCACCATCGACCCGGCAGAAAATCAGCAGCAAATTGCAGCCTTTTTGCAGCGTCACCCGGAATTTACGGTCTGTGCACCGGATGTGCCGCTGCCTGCCGGAATGACGGCAGGGGAGCACGGCTGCCTCTCGGTGCCCACCCGTACCGGCATGGACGGTTTTTTCCTGTGTGTGCTGCAAAAAGCCGCCGGAATGCAATAAGCACGACCTTTGTGGGTCGTATCCTGTTATAGGAGAACAGAATGGAACAAAAACGCTGTATTTCTTCCCTGACGCTGGCAGAATTGACTGCTGAACTGAAAGCGCTGGGACAGCCGGGTTTCCGGGCAAAGCAGATCTTCCACTGGGTGCACCAGAAACTGGTCTCCGAATTTTCTGCCATGACCGACCAGCCCAAGACCCTGCTGGCAAAGCTGGAAGAAACCTTTTATATCGCTGCACCGCAGATCGAGCGTCGTCAGGAGGCCAAGGACGGTACTGTGAAGTATCTGCTGCGCATGGCCGACGGCAACTGCATCGAGACCGTTGTCATGCGCTACCACTACGGCAATACCGTGTGCGTGTCCACCCAGGTGGGCTGCCGCATGGGCTGCCGTTTCTGCGCTTCCACGCAGGCGGGGCGGGTGCGTAACCTTGAAGCGGGAGAGATCTGCTCCGAGATCTACACCGCCCAAAAGGATATCGGCGAGCGTATCTCGCATATCGTGCTTATGGGCATCGGCGAGCCGCTGGATAACTTTGACGAGGTGATGCGCTTTTTTGGAGAACATCACCTCGCCCGAGGGCGTCAATATCGGCATGCGCAATATCAGCCTTTCCACCTGCGGTCTTGTCCCCAAAATCGACCAGCTGGCGGGAAAAAGCTGCAGCTTACCCTTTCCATCTCGCTGCACGCACCCACCAACCAGATCCGCAGCAGCATGATGCCGGTCAACGATGCCTACCCGGTGGAGCAGCTGATCCAGACCGTGCGCCGGTATCAGGAGACCACCGGCCGCCGGGTCAGCTTTGAATATTCCATGGTGCGCGGTGTCAATGATTCTGATATCTGCGCAAAGCAGCTGGCAGACCTGATCCGGGGCATGGGTGCTCATGTAAATCTGATCCCCATCAACCCGGTGGACGGCAGTCCGTACTCCGCTACGGATGCAGCCAATGTGCGCCGGTTCCAGCAAAAGCTTGAAAGCCTTGGCGTAAACGCCACGGTGCGCCGCCGCCTTGGCAGCGAGATCAGTGCCGCCTGCGGCCAGCTACGCCGCGACGAAATGAACGGCAAGGCATAAATAGAGGGAGAAACCTATGAAACTTGCAGGAAAAACGGATGTAGGACGCGTCCGGCAGGACAATCAGGATGACTACCGTGCCGGGGAGCTGCCCGGCGATGCAGCCTGGGCGCTGGTGTGCGATGGCATGGGCGGCGCACGCGGCGGGCGGGAAGCCTCGCAGTGTGCGTGCAGCGTCATCGAGCGCTGCTTTCAGGAGCAGTACAGCCAGTGCATCCCCGGCGAAGAGGAGACTTTTTTAAAGAAAGCACTGCTCAGCGCCAACCGCTATGTGTTCCAGAAGGCACTGCGGGAGGAGTCTCTGGCCGGTATGGGCACCACCGCTGTCTGCGCTCTGGTGCGCGGCGGCAAGGCCTATCTGAGCCACGCGGGCGATTCCCGCGCCTATCTGTACCGGGATGGTAAATTGGCGCAGCTGACCCACGACCACTCCTATGTGCAGGAGCTGGTGGACTGCGGCACCATCACGCAGGAGCAGGCAGAGCATCACCCGCAGAAAAACATCATCACCCGGGCGCTGGGTGTGGATTACCGGCTGGAGCCGGAGTTCACCACCGTGGCGCTGCAGGCAGGGGACGTTCTGTTGCTATGCACGGACGGTCTGACCAATGCTGTGCCTATGGAGCAGCTGGAACAGCTGCTGCGCAGCGGGTCTTTTTACGACCTGCCGGATGCTCTGATCCGCACCGCTAACGAAAACGGCGGCCCAGACAATATCACCGCCCTGCTGGTGGGGGTAGAGCCGATGGAGGTGCGCCATGGATAACCTGATCGGTAAAAGACTGGACGGCCTGTACGAGGTGCAGGAACTGATCGGCTCCGGCGGTATGGCCAATGTATATAAGGCGGTCATGCGGGGGCAGAACGGGCCCCTGTGCCCGCCGGGACTGTGGTGGCCGTCAAGGTGCTGCGGCAGGAATATATGCACGACCCGGATCTTGTGCGCCGCTTTAAAAAACGAATCCAAGGCCATCTCCCTGCTGAACCACCCCAATATCGTCAAGGTGTACGATGTTTCGGTCAATGACCATCTGCAATATATCGTCATGGAGTATGTGGACGGCATGACCCTGCGGGAGTACCTCAACGAGCGGGGCGGCAAACTCTCCAGCCGGGAGACTGTGCACTTCATCTCCCAGATCCTCAAGGCGCTGGAGCACGCCCACGCCAACGGCGTCGTGCACCGGGATATCAAGCCCCAGAATATTATGCTGCTGGATAACGGCCAGCTGCGCATGATGGACTTCGGCATCGCCCGTATTTCCCGGGCAGATAACCAGATGCTGGCCGGCAAGGCGATGGGCAGCGTGCATTATATCAGCCCGGAGCAGGCAAAAGGAGACGAGACCGACCGCACCAGCGACATTTACTCGGTAGGCGTCATGATGTACGAGATGCTCTCCGGTCATCTGCCCTTTGATGCCGATGATGTGGTGGAGGTCGCCATCAAGCAGATCTCGGACGAGCCACGCTCGCTGCACGAATTGGCACCGGAGGTGCCCTATGCGCTGGTGGAAATCACCGAAAAGGCTATGGCGAAGCTCCCCAGAACCGCTACCCCTCGGCACGGGCGATGCTGGAAGCACTGGATACCTATGTGCAGAACCCCTCCGTGCTGTTTGAATATCAGTATATTACAGAAGAAGCACCCGAAAAGGTGGTGAAACGTACCATGAACCAGAACCGCGCGATCCGTCAGAACGAACAGTCTGCTCCCCGCAAAAACGGCAAAAACAAGCAGGGCAAAAAAACGCCGCACCGTCTTTTTGCCGGCCTTGTTCGGCATCACCATTGCCTTTGCACTGGCCTGCATGGCGCTGTGCTGGATGATCCTGAACGACTCCTCTAACCTGATGAACAACAAGGCTGATGTCACCCTTGGGGACTATATCGGCATGACCAAGGATCAGGCCATGGCCACGGATCAGATCGCATCCGGCCAGATCGCCCCGGAGTGGGAAGAAGAGTATAACAGCAACTATGCCGCCGGTTATATCTATAAGCAGTCGCCGGTGTCCGGCCGCACCGTCCGCGAGGGTCAGAGCGTGACGCTGACCGTCAGTCTGGGCACTCAGTATGTCACCGTGCCAGATCTGACCAACTATGTGCAGTCCGATGCAGAGCAGCAGCTCAAGGCACTGGGCGTTTCGGTGCTGGTCACGCAGGCTGTGGATACCTCGGTGGCCTCCGGTGCGGTCATCCGCACCGACCCTGCCGCCGGTACGCGCAGGTGGCAGCAGGCTCCACGGTCATCCTTTATATCAGCCGTCCGCAGGTGTCCACCACTACCAAGGTACCCTCGCTTACCGGCATGAGCGTGGATGATGCCCGCACCCTGCTGGTGCAGAATCATCTGGGTCTTGGCAGCCAGAGCGAAGAATACAGCGACCAGCCCGCAGGCACGGTGCTCAGCCAGAACCCTGCAGCAGGTACCACCGCGAAGCTGAACAGCCGCGTAAACGTTGTGGTCAGCGCAGGCGCTGCACCGGCGCAGGAACCGGAGCAGCCGGGCAGTGACGGTACTTCCGGCACCACGGGCGAAGGCTCTACCGGCGGTGAGAGCACTGGCGGCAGCAGCGAGCCGAGCTCCAGCAGCAGCTCCACAGGCGGCGGCATTCTGGACTGGTGGTCCTCGCTGTTGGGCTGACGGAGGACAGGCATGAACGGTTATATCGTAAAGGCATCGGCGGTTTTTACTACGTTAAAACGCCGGATGGCATCGTGGAGTGCAAGCCCCGCGGCATCTTCCGCAAGCAGAAGATCACCCCTGTGGCAGGAGATGAGGTAACGCTGGAGACCGAAAACGGTGCGGCGGTCATTGCACAGATCGCCCCCCGTAAAAACGTTTTTGTGCGCCCGCCGGTGGCAAATCTGGACGTGCTGTTTCTTGTGGCAAGCACTACCCAGCCCACCCCAGCACCTGGTGCTGGATAAACTCCGCCATTGCGGTGGATAAGGGCGTACAGCCGGTGGTGGTGTGCACCAAAAGCGACCTTGCCGAAGCAGATTTTCTGGCAAACGCCTATGCAAAGTCCACTCTGCCGTTTATCTGTATCGACTACGAAGGCGGCGCAGGGCTGGACGAAGTAAAACAGTGGATCAACGGCAGGCTGTGCGCTTTCTGCGGCAACTCCGGCGTGGGAAAATCCACCCTGCTGAATGCACTGCTGCCGGACGCTGCCCGCGAGACCAGCGCCATCAGCCAGAAGCTGGGACGCGGCCGGCACACCACCCGTGAGGTGACCGTCTTTGAAGCCTACGGCGGACGCATTGCCGACACCCCGGCTTTGCCAGCCTGGAAGCCAACCGCGCCGGGTTCATCCCCAAGGAGAATCTGGAACACGCCTTCCCGGAGTTCGGTCCTTATCTGGGTCAGTGCCAGTTTACCGGCTGTTCCCACCGCAGCGAAAAAGGCTGCGCTGTGCGGGCAGCGCTGGCAGAGGGCAAGCTTTCCAAGACCCGGTACGACAGCTACTGCGCCATGTACGACGAAGTAAAGGATGTCAAAAGGACTGGCAGCGCCCGAAAGTGTAATACGGAAGGAAGAAATTTAATGTCCCGTTGTGTGATCCTTTCCGCCTGCCCGGTGCAGCCGGAGCTCAAGCGCCTGCTGCGCAGCGATGATTTTATCATTGCCTGCGATGCGGGCTACCGCAACTGTGTGCGGCTGGGCTGTAAACCGGATATCATTGTAGGCGACTTTGATTCCGCTCCCCTGCCCGCAGCAGGATACGGACGATATCGTTGTTCTTCCCCACGTCAAGGACGACACCGATACCGAATATGCCGCAAAGCTTGCTGCACAGAAGGGCTTTGACGAGGTGCTTTTGCTGGGCGCACTGGGCGGCAGGCGGGTAGAGCACACCCTTGCTAACCTGTGCACCGGTCTTGGGCTGGAGCAGCGCGGCATCCGTGCCGCCTTGCAGGACGAGCGCTCCCGCATCACCTTTGTGCTGCCGGGCGAGAGCCGCTGCTACCCCAAAGGAGGATTTTTTCTACTTCTCGGCCTTCCCCATGGAAGGGCGCGCCGAGGGTGTGTACGAAAAAGGCTCCTTCTATGAGCTGAAGATGCCGTGCTCACAGCAGGCTATCCGCTGGGTGTGAGCAACGAGTACGCCGAAGGCTCAAGCTGCATCACCGTCAGCACCCGGCAGGGCGCGCTGGTGGTGGTGGAAACCATCGCAGATTAAACTCTTCTCGGAACATTTTGCCCGTCAGACGCTATAATGGGGTAAACATGAGCGAAAGGCGGGGGTGGAGATGCAGGTAGTGGTCATTCGCAGCCCGAAAGTGCTGTGCGGCATTCTGCGCAAGCTGTTCGGCATCCGCAAAGAGAACTGAATCCATAAAAAGGCCGGTGTGTGGCAGCTGCTACACACCGGTCTTTTGCTGTCGGCATACCGCCGCCTGCCGCTGCATACACTCTTACGGAAACGGACAGGGAAAGGAGCGCACTGCACATGGAACTGAAGATATTTCGGGACACGCTGCCGCAGGGCGGGGCGGGCTGTACCATAAAAGCAGAACTTCCGCTGGAGACCGAGATCCGCATTTCGGACGATTTGCCGCCGGTGGGTAAGCTGGTAAAAGTGCTTTGTCCACCCGGTGGTGCTGCAGCGGCAGCTGCAGCCGGGCAGGCTTACCTTAGAGGGCTATCTGCGATGCACAGTGCTTTACCAGAGCGAAGCGGAAAAAAGGCTTGTGCCAGACCGAGCAAAAGCTGCCCTTCACCCGGCAGCTGGAACTGCCGGAGCTGGCTTTTACCGCATGGACAGCCGTGGTGGAAGGGCAGACAGAATACCTCAACACCCGCGCGGCAGACCCGCGCCGCATCGAGGTGCGAGGTGCCTATGGGCTGGTGGTCACGGTACACACACAGTGCAAGACCGAGGTCATTACGGCGCTGGCAGATGGCGGTATCGAGCAGCAGCTGCGCACACTGCAAGGCGTGCGCAGCGTGGCCGTGCTGGATAAGCTGGTCACCTTGGAGGGCGAGCTTGTCTTTGCAAAGCCCCGGCGGCTGTACTGGACATTACCGGCAACGCCTGTGTAGGGGAGGTAAAGCTGCTTGCCGGCAAGGCTGTGGTTAAGGGGAGTTGCGGGTGCAGTGCGCGTGGCGGGCAGAAGGGGATACTGCCCTGCAAAGTCAGGCGGCGGCGCTGCCCTTCCAGCAGGTGATAGATCTAGAGGGCATCACCGAGGACTGCCATTGCTTATGTGTGGCAGAGCCGGTGGGGTTTACCCTGTCGCAGGCAGAAAGCGCCGCTGCCCAGCTGACGGCAAACGTCATGCTGCATCTGCGGGCATGGCGCAGCTATCAGCTGCAGGTGGCGGTGGATGCTTTTTCCACCCGGTTTGAAACGGAACTCACGCCGCAGCCGCTTGTCACAGAGCAGTTGCTCTGCACCCTGAACGATACTGCCACCGCCACAGGCTCCGGCCCGCTGCCGGATGCAGGGGCGCAGCTGCGGGCCTGCTTTTGTGCACTACGGTCCGCAGCAGACCGTCCAAAAAGGGGAGGGCTGGGTGCTTACCGCCAAAGCAGTGGTAACAGCCCTTGCAGAAAATACCCTCGGCGAGCTGGAAAGTTACGAGAAAACCTTGGAGGTCAATATCCCGCTGCCCATCACACCGCCGGAGGGAACTATGCTTTGTGCCGGAATGCTGGCTCAGCACTGAGAACGTGCAATGCACCTGTGCGGGCGGTACGCTGGAAGCAACGATTACAGTCCGGGCAGAGGGCACGATCTTAGGCTGTGTCACAAGCCCGGTCATCGGCAGGCGGTGAGGTATATATGCCGCATGGCGCGTTCAGAAGCTGTGTGCGGAGCAGGAGCTGCAGGGCGCGGCACCCTTCAAGAACCCGCGCAATGCGGCGGCAGGTTCCCTGCGGCAAAAGGATGCCAAGATCACAGGAAGCCGGGGCCTGTCCATTTTTGTGTTCAACGTCCAGCAGATCCGCGGCAAAACGCTTACCAGACATGCCGAAAGCCTGGACTACCTCAAGAGCCTTGGTCTGCCGGTCTCGCCGCGCTACCATGTGGTGCACAATATCGAGGACGCCATTGCAGAAATCGAGAATATCGGCCAGAACCGTGCCAAGCTGGATTTTGACATGGACGGTGCGGTTATCAAGGTGAACGATTTTGCACAGCGCGATTTGATGGGTTCCACCAACAAATTCCCGCGCTGGGCGATCGCCTTCAAGTATCCGCCGGAGGTCAAAGAAACCACTCTGCGCAGCATTGAGGTCGCAGTGGGCCGCACCGGTGTGTTGACGCCGACTGCCTGCTTTGACCCTGTCTTTCTGGCAGGCACTACCGTTGCCCGCGCGACCCTGCACAATGAGGACTTTATCCGGCAGTTCGGCCTGTGCATCGGCGATACCATTCAGGTGCGCAAGGCGGGGGATATCATCCCGGAAGTGATCGGTGTCACCCATCACGCAGAGGATGCACAGCCCTATGAGATGCCAACTGTCTGTCCTTCCTGCGGCGCACCGGTCGTTCATCTGGAAGATGAAGCGGCTCTGCGCTGTGTGAACCCCGAATGTCCGGCACAGGCACTGCGCAATATCATCCATTTTGCTTCCCGGGATGCAATGGATATCGAGGGCCTTGGGCAGGCAGTTGCCACCCAGCTGGTGGAGAAGGACATGGTGCACTCCGCAGCGGATATCTACACGCTGACACGGGAACAGCTTCTGACGCTGGATAAGTTCAAGGAAAAAGCGCCGATAACCTGCTGAACGCCATCGAGGCTTCCAAGCAGAACAATCTGGATAAGCTTTTGTTCGGCTTTGGCATCCGCAACATTGGCGATAAAGGCTGCAGCCCTGCTGGCAGAGCATTTCGGTACGCTGCAGGCTGTCCGGGAAGCAAGTGCAGAGCAGATCAGCGAGATCGATGGGTTTGGCGGCGTAATGGCGCAGAGCGTCGTGGAATTCTTTGCAAAAGAGGGAACGACCGACCTTGTCCATCGTCTGGCCGATGCCGGATTGAATATGCAGTGGAAGGGCGAACCGAAGGGCGATAAGCTGGCAGGGAAAACGCTGGTGGTCACCGGCACGCTGGAAACTCTTTCCCGCAATGAGGCGGAAGCACTGATCGTGAAAAACGGTGGTAAGGCCAGCGGTTCTGTTCCAAAAAAACGGCCTATGTGGTGGCAGGTGCGGCGGCGGGCTCCAAACTGACCAAGGCGCAGGCGCTTGGCATCCCGGTGCTGACCGAGGCAGGAATTTCTGGCAATGCTGCAAGATGCCCCGAAAACCGGAAACGACTTAAAAACCTTTCGAATGTCAAAATGGATATCCCCGCAGCTTTTTGCTGTTGCAGGGGGATATTTTTTGTTCCGCAGGTTCTAAGATCCGGCAGGGACAGGCATACAATGCAGGCAAAGCCTGAAAAAGGAGAAACAGTGTGGATGAGTATTACCGGGCGATCACGCCCCTTCCCCATGGCTGGCCGGGCCATTGGGACAGCTGCCAGCACAAACGGCAGTGCGCGTCCAGGAACTGCGGTTGCGGACAGGCTGTGTGCGGTTTTTTACCGTCGGGACGGCAATGCTCCCTGCTTCAGGAGTTTTGCCGGTTGTCCCCGGCATTGCAGCTGATGCGGCTGGATGATCAGTTGCAGATAGAAGGAGATCTTTCACACCCTGTGCGGCGGCGCGGTACACATGCACACCAGACGGAGCTTGCGCAGGGCTACCTGACCACTGCCGCCGGCAACCGTGTGGGCGTGGCAGGACAGTTCGTGGATCGCGACGGCCAGAGCGGTGCGCTGCAAAAGGTCACCTCGCTCAACCTGCGCATCGCAAGGGCGGTTCCGGTACAGCCTGCCGGACGAACTTCTGGTGCAACTGAAAAAGCATTTTATTGGGATGCTTTTGGTCGGCGAGCCGGCAGCGGCAAGACGACGCTGCTGCGCACCATCGCCCGAGACGCTGGCCGAGCGGATGCAGCGGCGAGCCTGTCGTGGTGGACGAGCGCTGCGAGATCTTTCCGCCGGGTGGAGAAGATGCCGCCGCTGGATCTGCATTGTCCGGCATGGATAAAGCCCGGGCCGTCCAGATGGCACTGCGCACGCTTTCGCCGCAAGTTATTTGCTGGACGAGCTGGGCAGTCTGGAGGAAACGATGGCACTGGAACAGGGCTTTTACAGCGGGGTGGACTTTGTTGCAAGTGTCCATGCGCCGGACGCTGCACAGGCGCAGTGCCGCCCACAGGTGCAGACCGTTGCTGCAACGCGGGATGCTGCGGCAGCTGGTCGTCCTGCCGGGCGGGAGACGCCGGGCTGCATCCGGGAGGTCTGTGCCGTATGAGCGGCCTTCTGCGCGGGGCAGTCTGTTTTGCTCCCGTTGTGCGGCTGGCTGGCAGGGGATGCGGTACAGGCCAGAACAGAACTTGCATCTTGCCGCCTTTACAGCGCACTATCGAGCTATTACAGCGCATCCGGCAGGAGATACAGTACCGCCGGGCAGACCTGCAAAGCTCTACCGGCAGCTTTGCCGCGAGGGCCTGTTGGCGAAAACTCAGCACGGTACATTGCAGCAGCTGCCTGCACCGGAAAGATTTCGGCGACAGAACGCGCCTGTTTCACAGAGTGCTTTTGCGGTGGTCTTGGTCGTGCAGAAGCCGCACAGGAATGCGAACGGCTTAGCTACTATACGGCGCGGTTCGAGGACTATTTACAGCAGGCGCGCCGCACAGCACAGCGGCAGGCCGGTCTGCCGCACCGTCTGGGGCTGGCAGGCGGCATAATGCTGGCGCTGCTCTTTTTGTAAAGGCTGTACGGGACAAAGGAGAAACGGATGGATATCGAGCTTGTGTTTAAAATTGCGGCCATCGGCATCGTGGTCGCGGTGCTCAATCAGCTGCTCATCCGCTCCGGGCGGGAGGATCAGGCCATGATGACCACGCTGGCCGGGCTTGTAGTGGTGCTCTCCATTCTCGTCAAGCAGATCAGTACCCTGTTTGCCACTATCCGGTCTTTGTTTGCGCTATGAGCGCGGCAGTTCCGGTACTGACGGCGCTGTTGCTGGCAGCCTTTGCAGGCATTCTATTGCAGCGGTATTCCCCGGCGTTTACACTGCTGCTTTCGCTGGGCGCTGCGGTGTGGCTGCTGCTTCGTCTGGGCACAGCCGCTGCGCGGGGTGCTGCAAGCAATGGTACAGCTGGGACAGCGCACCAATGCACAGGCTTTTTCCTGCCTTTTGCGCAGCGCAGGGATTTTGCTGCTGGCAGATTATGTCCGTACCCTCTGCGAGGAAGCCGGAGCGGACACGCTTGCATGGTGCGCCGGGCTGGCGGGACGGTGTCTCGTGCTGGCGGCGGTGTGGCCGCTGCTGGAACAGATATTCCAGACGATTTGGGGGCTGGTGGGATGAAAAAACGCGGCCTTATCATTAGCATGGTAATACTGAGCATCCTGTGCAGCAAAACCGCTCTGAAAGCTGCGGCTGCAGAAGACGCACCGTGGCAGACCTTATCTCGAAAAAGCACCTGCACAAGCCGAGCAGTTTGCGGCAGACCCGCTGGGCACCTTGCTGCGTTTGTTTGCTGCCGAACCGGTGCAATTACTGCGGGAAGTGCTGCATCAATATGCCGCTATTCTGCTGTTTTTATCGCTTGCAGCCGGGCTGGCATTTCTCTTGCAGGACACTGCCGACAAAGCACTGCTGGAACTGGCTGCTGCCGGTGGCTGCGGCGTTTTATTGTGGCAGGAACTGGACAAGCCTTGCCGCCGCGCTGTGACCCGGATGGCCGGGTGGAAAACTATCTGCTGGGTTTTTTGCCGGTATACAGCGGCGTACTGGCGGCCTGGCGGGGAATGGAACGCCGGAGCGGCTGCAAACGGCTTTCTGCTCACGGTGCTGTGTTTTATCGCACAGGCGGTCACTCTCTGGCTGCAGCCGCTGCTGCGCAGCTACCTTGCCATCAGCATGGCCTGCGGCATCAGTTCCCGCAAAAGTCTGTTCGAGGGCTGCACTCTGACCGGGGCGGCTGCTGCGGCAGGCCATCGGCTGGGCAGGCAAAGCATTCGCTGCCCTGATGAGTATTCAGCGCGTGGTAACGGTGCAGTTGGATCGTTCAGCCTCCCGTCTGGGACAGCTGCTGACCGGCAGTGTGCCCATCGTGGGGCAGGCGCTGAGCAGCGCGGCAGACGCAGTGCTGGCCGGGATGCAGCTGCTCAAAAGCACCCTTGGCATTGCCGCATTGCTCAGCATTGGAGCAGAATTTGCGCCCCTTGTATCTCGGGCTGCTGATACATCTGCTTTTTCTGTCCTGCTGCGGCTGGCTTGCCGGGATCGGCGGGCTGGAGCATTGCCATAAGCTGCTGCAATGCTTTGCCGAGGCCGTGCGCTGCATGGCGGCAGTCACGGCCTTGTTTTTCATGTTGTTTGTGGTGGGCATCGTGCTGCTGATGCTGACAGGGGGTGGTTAGATGCAGGCATTTCAGCGGGCTGCGGCAGTGTTCTGCATGGCGTGCATCGGGGCGGAGCTGGTCAGTCTTTTGGCGGACAAGGCTGGGCTGGCCGGTGCATAAAAGCCGTAGCCGGGCTATATATTTTAGCAGTCCTTCTTGCGCAGCTGCCGCACCTGCAGATGGGCAGGGTCGCGGCCGCTTTTTCAGGCAATACAGCCCCGGCGGCTCTGTCTGCTATACAGTCGGATGCACTGGAAACGGAGATCCTGACTGAGACCAAGGCTCAGCTGGAAGAGTATTGCACTGCACAGTGCCGACAGCAATTCGGGTTGGATATTCGTGTGACGGTCACGCTGGAAAAAGCCGGGCAGCAGGTCGTGGTAAAAAGGCTGTTGCCTTTCCCGGCGGGCTGCACCGCCGCCCAAAAGCAGGCAGCGCTCAGCATTTTTGCAGCAGACGCTGGGGCATGGCACCGGCAGCGGAGGAGAGCACACCATGAAAAAGAACGAATTGCTTTCCGTTTTTCGCTCTCTGTGAAAAAGCAGCAAAGGGCCGCACTTCGCTGGCGGTGGCTGTCGGTGTGCTGGCAATGCTGCTGCTTTTGCTGTCGGAACTTTTACCCGGTGGCGATACGCAGAAAGCGGCGGCATCCACCGCCCAAACAGCCACTGTCAGCCAGTATCAGACCCAGCTGGAGCAGCAGCTGGAAGGGCTTATCAGTCAATTGCAGGGGCGGGGCGCACCACGGTCATGGTCACCCTGACCACCGGAGAGGAGACTATCTATGCAGTAGATACCCAGACCGGAGATCTGCAACAGCAGGAGAAGCACGTTCTTTACAGGATGGGTCTGCGCTGGCCGAGACAACCTATCTGCCGCAGGTCTGCGGGGTCGCCGTGCTGTGTGAGGGCGGGGGAGATGTCCGCGTTGCAGCCCGCATCACCGAGCTGCTGCATTCGCTGCTGGATCTGCCCACGAATCGCATCTGTGTGGAACAGCGCAAGCGCTGAGCCGCTGCTTTGATCAAGTACCGAAATAGTTTTACAGAAAACCAAAAGGAGGAAGCGTTTTATGAGAGCACTTTCCAGAAACACCCGCAGGGTCACCGCCCTGACACTGGCGGCGGCGCTGGTCATTGCCGTCTACTTAAACTGGCAGTATGCCCGGGCGACATTACTCCGCAGACAGAGGACGACACCCTCATGGTCTCGGCAGAGCCGGTGGAAGCAGATGCCGAGACCACCATCACGGATGCGCTGCCCACAGAAGCGGAAGCGGCCTCCGGTGCCAGCAAAAACTACGGGGAAGCACAGCTGGTCAGCGTGGCAAGCGACAGCGGCACCCGCTTTTTTGAACAGGCCCGTCTCAAGCGGGAAAAGGCACACGATGAAGCCATGGACACCCTGCAAAGAACGATGAAATCCTCCTCCCTGACAGCGGAGGAAAAAAGGAGTACACCGCACAAATGGCGGCAGGGCTGGAAGATCTGAACGCAGAAAATGAGATCGAGACACTGGTGCGCGCCAAAGGGCTTTGCGGACTGCCTGTGCTTTCTGCAGTCCGGCCGCGCCGATCTGACCGTCATGACATCCGGTGACCCGCTGACAGCGGCGCAGGTGGCACAGATCCGGGATGTGGTGCTGAACAAAAGCACTGTGACTGCCCAGAACATCACGGTGGTGGAGGTAAAGTAAGCAACTATTTATGCGGACACCCCGGCGGCGCAGGTGCAGTTTTTCTTGCAGGCAGAAAGCTGTATGCGCTGCCGGGATGCCATTCTGTGCTGATTTCCATCTTCTTTTCCAAACAAGTATTGAAATCACACCCGCTTTGATGGTATAATAACTCTATCAATAAAAATGAATGTTGTCCTGCCTTTATGCATGGCATTGATCGGCAGGCACGGCAGACCATTCCAAACAATTTGAAAAAGCAGGCGGAGCTGCCCGCTTTTTGGATGGAGGACAGCACAATGGATTTACAGAATACGAATCTTCAGGGCGGCAGCCTTCAGATCTCGACCGAGGTTATTGGTAAGATCGCCCGCTGCGCCGCATTGGAAATGGACGGCGTTGCCGAGGTTTCCTGCGGCGTGCAGAAAAAAAGCTGAAAACCTGCTGGAATCTGCCAGTATCCAGCCGCCTGTGGTGGTTGAGATGCGGGACGGCACGGCACAGCATCACTCTGCACCTGATGATGAGTTCGGCGCACGGATCCCCTGCAGTGGCGGAAAAGGTGCAGGAAAACGTGAAGAACGCTGTGCAGAACATGACCAATGTGACGGTGAGCCGCGTCAATCTGGTGATTGCCGGCCTTGCACCGAAACGCAGTAGCAGAGAAGTAAAATAAAAATCAGAATCAGAAGCCGATCCTCCTCCCGGCTACGCCCGGCGGGGAGGGTTTGTATTGCGAAAGGAACATTATGGAAAATATTTTGCCCCGTAGAGAAGCCCGCGAAAATGCATTTTTGCTGGCATTTTCGCAGACCTTTGGTGATATCCCGCTGGCAGAGGCCATTACCAGCCATGAAGAAAACGATGAAGAGCATCCTGTGGATGGTTTCAGCAAGCATCTGCTGAACGCATACTACGATCATTCTGCCGAGGTGGATGATGAGATCCGTGCACATCTGCGCAACTGGACCATGGAGCGCCTGCCCCGTGTCAGCCTGACCATCCTGCGTCTGGCAGTTGCCGAGATGCTGTTTGGCGGCGAGAATAAGCCCGGTGTTGCCATCAACGAGGCGGTGGAACTGACCAAAAAGTATGGTGCGGACGAAGATTACCAGTTCGTGAACGGTCTGCTTGGCGCAGTGGCCCGGGATCACGGTCTGGACGCGGAGCAGGCCGAACAGTGAGCCGTTATACGCTTGGCATTGATACAAGCAACTATGCAACCTCTCTGGCAGTGTTTGATACAGCTGGAGAGGTTGTTTGCGCAAAAAAGCGCTTTTTGCCGGTAAAAGCGGGCCAGCTGGGCCTGCGGCAAAGCGATGCACTGTTTCATCATACGGTCGCGCTGCCGGAGATGATGCAGGAACTGGCGCAGGAATTTGATCTGACAAAGATCGATGCTGTGGGCGTATCGCAAAAGCCCCGCCCGGTAGAAGGCAGCTATATGCCTTGCTTTCTGGCAGGTGTCAATGCTGCAACGGCCTTTGCACATGCAAAGGGATCCCACTTGTGCTGACGACCCATCAGCAGGGTCACGCTGCCGCAGCGCTGTTTGCAGCTAAGGGGGAACAGCTGTTTGCTGAAAAAGTTCTGCTGTTCCATATTTCCGGCGGCACCACGGACCTGTTGCTCTGCGATCAGGTGCGCCGGATCACAACTCTTGGCACCAGCACCGACCTTTACGCCGGACAGGCTGTGGACCGTGTGGGGGTCAGGCTTGGCTTTGGCTTCCCGGCGGGTGCCGAGGTTTCCCGTCTGGCTGCGCAGTGCACTGAGGAGATCAAGCCAAAATCCAGCGTGAAGGGGATGCAATGCAGCCTTTCCGGGCTGGAAAACCAGTGCAATGCCCTGCTTGCCGCAGGCAAAACGCCGGAATATGTCTGCAAATACTGCCTGCTCTGTGTGGCGGATACAGTGGTAAAAATGACCAAAGGCTGCACAGAAGGAATACCCCGGCCTGCCGGTGGTATGTGCTGGCGGCGTGATGAGCAGCGATGTGATCCGCCAATGGGTGCAGAAACGCCTGCCTCAGGTGTACTTTTTGTGCCGGGACAGTATTCCAGTGACAATGCCATCGGTGTTTCGATCCTGGCAGCGCGGGAGGCCGGATTATGGCTGAAGTGATTACCGTTTCAGCACTCAACCGTTATGTAAAAACGCTGCTGGATGCCAACGATGCTTTGTTTGACCTTGCCCTGCGCGGCGAGATCGCAAATTTTGTACAGAATGCGCGCAGCGGGCACTGCTATTTTTCTCTGCGGGATGATGTCTGCAGCGTCAAAGCGGTAATGTTCCGCACTGATGCACGCCGCCTTGCTTTCCGCCCGGAAGAGGGAATGCGATGTAGTCGTGCGCTGCCGTGCTACCCTTTATGAGCGCGACGGCGCATTTCAGCTGTACGTGAACGATATGTTCCCGGATGGCATTGGTGCCGCACAGCTGGCGTTGGAACAGCTCAAGGCGAAACTGGAGCAGGAGGGCCTGTTTGCACCGGAACATAAAAAGCCACTGCCGGAATTTCCTAAATGCATCGGTGTTGTTACCAGCAAGACGGGAGCTGCCCTGCAGGACATCCGCAATGTGCTCACACGGCGCTGGCCATCGGTACGGCTGCTGCTGTGTCCGGTGACAGTGCAGGGGTTTGAAGCCGCGCAGCAGGTGGCCGATGCCATCAAAAGCTGGATCAGCGCAAAGAGGTGGACGAGATCATCGTTGCACGCGGAGGCGGCAGCCGGGAAGATCTGTGGGTCTTTAACGCAGAGATGATCGCCCGGGCTGCATACCGCTGCAAAAACCACTGATCAGCGCAATCGGCCACGAGATCGACTATACGATCCTGGACTTTGTAGCCGACCGGAGAGCCCCTACACCTTCCGCTGCGGCAGAGCTTGCCGTGCCGGATCGGGAAGAGCAGAAACGGATATTACTGGATTTGCAGCAAAATATTCGCAAAAAATATGCAAAAACGTTTCGATTTATGCTATAATGGTCTGGAACAATACAACTTTGTGTTGGAGCAGGGGCCTGCACGCCGAAACTGGCAAAAAAGTCAGGGTCAGCTGCAGCAGGTGCAGGATGCCATCCGTCAGCAGATGCAGAAACGCCTGCATTCTGCAGAATTGCAGCTGGGTCATGCGGCAGCACTTACTGGATCGCTGGATCCATACAAGGTGCTGGCGCGCGGCTACACGATGGTCACAGCAGCCAACGGCACTATTTTAAATGCAGATGATCTGCAGCCGGAAAAAACAATCTATGTTCGCAGCGCTTCCCGCCGTGCAAAGTGCAGGGTGGAAGCGGTGGAGGAGATCAATGAGAACACCCAAAAGTTTTGAGGAAGGCATGGAACGGCTGAATACGATCCTTGCACAGATGCAGAGCGAGGATACGACCCTTGCAGATTCGGTCAAACTGTATGCAGAGGCCGCTTCTCTGATGGAGTACTGCCATGCTGCACTGGAAAAAACATCGCTGCAGATCGACGAGATCGACGCAAAGCTTGCGGGCACAGTGCAGGAGGAAAGCTAATGGACTATCAGGAGCAGTATCAGAATTATCTGGCGCAGGCAATGGCCGCGCTGGAAACGGCCTGCGGCCGTTTTCTGCCGGAGGAATCGGAGGTATGCCGTGCGGCGCGGTACAGCCTGCTGGGCGGCGGAAAACGCATCCGGGCCGTGCTGGTGCTCAGTGTCTGTGATATGCTGGGCGGCAGTATGCAGGCGGCACAGCAGTTTGCAGCTGCGGTGGAAATGCTGCACTGCTATTCGCTCATTCACGATGACCTGCCCTGCATGGACAATGATGATCTGCGCCGCGGCCGTCCTTCCTGCCACAAGGCGTTTAGCGAAGCAACTGCCATGCTGGCCGGTGATGTGCTGCTGACAGAAGCATTTGAGACAGTCGCCAATGCCCCGGCAGATGCCGATGTCTGTGTACAGGCAGCGCGGGCACTGGGTGCAGGCGCTGGCAGCCGCGGCATGGTCTATGGGCAGGAACTGGATCTGAAATACGAAGCGTTGGCCGCAACAGAAGACCAGCTTCGGCTGATCCACCGCAACAAAACGGGCGCACTGATCAATGCGGCGATTCAGATGGGTGCTGCTGCGGCCAAAGCGGATGAACGCACAGTGCAGAGCGCTGGAACAGTATGCTTATGGTCTGGGTCTTGTTTTTCAGATCGTGGACGATGTGCTGGATGTTACCAGCACACCGGAACAGCTGGGAAAGCCCATTGGCAGCGACAGCGAAAATGGAAAGACTACCTTTGTGACCCTTTATGGTGCGGAAGGTGCCATGAAGCTTGCACAGGACCTGAACATGAGACCTGCACGGAACTGCACCGGAATTTTGGCGAAAAAGCTGCGTTTCTGGAACAGCTTGCGCAGCAGCTTCTTGTGCGTAAAAAACTAAAAATAATCCATACAGAATAAAGGAAAAAGATTATGCAGCTTATTCAAAACATCCTGTCTTTCAATCAGATCCTTGACGGTTTCACTGCTCGGCTGGCTTGTGGCGCAGGTGCTTAAAACCATCATCAATTTTATCCTGCTGGGCAAGTTCCAGTTGGAACGCATGTGGGGTGATGGCGGTATGCCCAGTGCCCACAGCGCAACGGTCTGTGCCATGGTCATTGCAACCGGACGCTGTGTGGGTGTTGACTCTGCCATTTTGCAGTGGCAAGCGTGGTGGCAATCATTACCATGCACGACGCCATGGGCGTGCGCCATGAGACCGGCGAGCAGGCAAAGGTGCTGAACCAGATGATCGACCAGTGGATCGAGGTCAGCGAAAAGAACGCCCCGTTCCTGCAGAACATGCATCTGAAGGAAATGGTCGGCCATACTCCGCTGCAGGTCGTGGCAGGCGTACTGGTCGGCGCAGCCGTCGGCTTCCTGTATCCGCTGGCTTGAGACATTCTTTTTTTCACGCAGGAACGCACTGCAGCAACAGAAAATCTTCATTTGAAGGACGTGTGATTTATGGGAGCATTGCTGCTGGACAGCATCAATCAGCCCAGAGATTTAAAAACTGAATGAACAGCAGGTGAAACAGCTGTGCGCGGAGATCCGCCAGTTTCTGCTGGAGAATATTTCCAAGACGGGCGGCCATCTTGCCTCAAACCTTGGCGTGGTAGAGCTTACCGTTGCGCTGCACCGTGTTCTGGATACACCACAGGACAAAATCGTGTTTGATGTCGGTCACCAGTGCTACACACACAAGATCCTTACGGGTCGGCGCGGACAGTTTGATAAGCTGCGCCAGCTCGACGGGATCTCCGGTTTCCCAAACCCGAACGAGAGTGAACACGATGCATTCATTGCCGGGCACGGAAACACGGCGCTTTCGCTTGCGATCGGCATGGCGTGGGCCAAAAAGCTGCATCATGAAGCAGGGGCTTGTGGTCGCGGTGATCGGCGATGGTGCCTTTACCGGCGGCATGGTCTACGAGGGCATGAACAACATTGAACAGCTGGACAACCTTCTTGTGATCCTGAACGACAACAAGATGTCCATTTCTAAAAATGTCGGTGCACTTGCCCGCTATCTGACCCATTTGCGCACGACCACGGCCTATTTTGATGCCAAGGATAATGTGCGCAGTTTTTGGATGGAGTACCGCTGGTGGGCGCTCCACTGAAAAAAACATCACCGAGTGCAAGACGCTTTTGCGTCGGGCAATGTACCACTCCTACCATGTTCGAGGATATGGGCTTCCAGTACATCGGGCCGGTGGATGGCCACAATGTGGAAGAGCTGGAACGCACACTCCGCACGCTCCGCGGTCGGCCGGGGCCGCACTTTTTGCATGTTATCACGAAAAAAGGGCAAAGGGCTATCAGCCCGCCGAAGTGAACCCCGGCAACTATCACGGAGTTTCTGCTTTCGATCTGGACGGGATGCCTGACCCGGAAGTGGCACCCAAGGAGTCATTCTCAACGGTATTTGGCAATGCTCTTGTGACGGAAGGGACCGGAACCCGAATATCTGCGCCATCACTGCAGCGATGAAATATGGCACCGGTCTTCAGTTTTTTGCACACAGCCACCCGGAGCGTTTTTTTTGATGTCGGAATGGCAGAGCAGCACGCTGTCACCTTTGCAGCAGGCCTTGCAAGTCAGGGAATGCTGCCGGTAGTCTGCATTTATTCCACCTTTCTGCAGCGCTCCTATGATCAGATCATTCACGATGTCAATTTGCTGCAGGAGAATGTAGTTTTGCCATCGACCGCGCCGGTTTTGTCCCAGCGGATGGCGAAACGCATCAGGGCATTTACGATCCCGCTTTCCTGAGCCAGATCTTGGAATGCCGCTGTATGCGCCTTCAATTATCAGGAACTGAATTACTGGCTGCAGCAGCTGTTGAGTGACCGCTTCCATGGCCCACGGGCAATTCGTTATCCCCGCGGTGGGCAGGATACAGCTCTGGCGGAATTTGGCTGCACCGGCGAAGATTATGATTTCCTGCGTATCAAAGCGGATGATGCAACAATCGTTCTGGTGAGTTACGCCGACGAACTGGCCGACCTTTTGCAGGCAGAACGTGAATTACAGCAGAAAAGTATTCGCGTGTGATGTGATAAAGGCTGTAAAGCTGTATCCCTTTACAGATAAAATAATCGCTGATCTGTCGAAATATAAAATAATCCTGTTTGCGGAAGAATGCATTGCAAACGGAAGCATTGGTGAACATCTGGAATATGCTTTGCAGCAAAACGGATGGAATGGGCGCTTTATCCATTGTGCAGTGCGGAACGCGTGTCTTCCGCATGCCAGTGTGGCACAGATCAAACAGGCAACCGGTCTGGATGCAGCGCATCTTGTACAGGCCGTGCAGATGGCCGTGACGAAAGGAGAAAGTTTATCGTGAAGATTCGGTTGGATCAATATCTTGTTCAGCATGGCCTGACACAGAGCCGTGAGCGCGCAAAGGCGCTGATCATGTCCGGCATCGTTTTTGTCAATGAGCAAAAGGTGGACAAGGCCGGAGAGATGATCAAAGGAAGATGCCAAGGTGGAAGTGCGCGGACACGACATTGGCTATGTCAGCCGCGGCGGCCTGAAGCTGGAAAAAGCTATGAAGTGTTTTCCCGCTTACACCCAATGGCAAGGTCTGCATGGACATTGGAGCATCTACCGGCGGCTTTACGGATTGTATGCTGCAGAATGGTGCCGTCAAGGTCTATGCGGTGGATGTCGGCTATGGACAGCTTGCATGGAGTCTGCGCACAGACGAGCGCGTAGTGAACATGGAGCGCACGAACATCCGCAATGTCAAACCGGAGAATCTTGCCGAGCAGATCGAGTTTTTCAGTGTGGATGTCTCGTTTATCTCGCTGCACCATATTTTCCCGGTGGCACAGGCAATCACAACGCCGGATGCCATGGGCGTTTGTCTGGTCAAGCCGCAGTTTGAAGCTGGACGCGAAAAGGTTGGCAAGAACGGTGTGGTGCGCGACCCTGCTACCCACCGTGAAGTGCTGCACAATGCCATGGGCTATGCTGCTGCAAACGGTTTTGCTGTACGCGGTTTGGATTTCAGCCCGGTAAAGGGACCTGAGGTTAACATTGAATACCTGATGTTCGTGCAGAAGAGCGGTGAACCTTCCGTGCTGGACGACAGCGTTGCAGCGCAGGTGGTGGCGGCAAGCCACAGCACGCTGGACCGCTGCGCGGCTGCCATCAGACCAGAAAAAGGAGCTTCCCGCATGACGATCTATATTTCGACGAATCCCGGCAAGACCTCTGCCAACGAGATCGCACTGCGCGCGGCGCAGATTCTAATGAACCATGGTGCAGCTGTTCTGATGTGTGAACAGCCACGCACGGAAGCTGCAGCACGGCCGGAGTGGTTTATCTGCCGTTGGAGGAATGCCTTGAGCAGGCAGATGTGATCCTGACCATTGGCGGCGACGGCACCATTCTGCATGAGGCAAATCTTTCGCTTCGGTACGCAAAGCCGATCTTGGGCATCAATCTGGGACGCTGTGGTTTTCTGGCTACCTGCGAAGTCAGCGAGATGGAAGCCAAGCTCTCCGCTGTTGCACGGGGAGAGTTCAGCGTAGACAACCGGATGCTGCTGTATGTCCGCGTTCTTGGCCACGATGGCTGGGAGGGCCACGCCCTGAATGACGTGGTGGTCACAAAGGGCCGCCTGCAGCAGGCAATCGATTTCAGCATTTACTGCGATGATATTTTAGTAGAGCACTACCGTGGGGACGGTGTGATCGTTGCAACGCCCACCGGCTCCACAGCGTATTCGCTGGCGGCGGGCGGGCCGATCCTGGATTCCCAGACGAAGGGCGTTGTTGTAACGCCTATCTGTCCGCACAGTCTGGCCAGCCCGGCCATGGTGTTTGCGCAGGAGCGCAAGCTGAATATCTGTGTGGGACAGGTGGCCGATGATGAAGTGTTTATCAGCTGCGATGGCAGAGCTGGCTGTCCGCTCAAGGCCGGCGCAACGGCTGAAGTCCGGCTCTCCGATCAGGTGGTAAAGCTGATCACCTTCGGAAAAAGCAGATCAGTTCCAGGCCATTGACCAGAAGCTTCGCAGCAGACGATAAAGGGGAGGCGAGTTTACGATGGCGCGCAGCCGTAAGGAAGATGTAAAAAGCAAGGGAGAACGTCAGCAGGTGATTCTCCGACTTGTGCAGGAACACCCGATCAGCCGGCAGGAAGTTCTGCTGGATCACCTTTCCAAAGAGGGATTCGAGGTAACACAAGCCACCGTTTCCCGCGATATCCGGGAGCTGTGTTTGGTAAAAGCTGCCACGGCAGAGGGGTATCGCTATGTCTCCAGCCGGAACGAAAGCTTCAACCCCAAAACGCAGGGAAGGTTTGAAACGATCTTTCATGAATCCGTGCTGGGGGTGGATTACGCCGGACATGTTGTGCTGGTAAAGTGCTATTCTGGCATGGCCAATGCCGCCTGCGAAGTGTTTGACGCAATGGTGTGGAACGATGTGGTCGGCACGCTTTCCGGCGACGACACATTCCTGATCGTTGCACGGTCGGAGCGTGATGCAAAACGATCTGCTCGGAACTGACGAGACACATTGGATAAAAAATAACGCGGGAGAAAAGATATGCTGAGCAGCCTGCAAATTGAAAATGTTGCTGTGATCCAGAAGGCTGAAGTACATTTCAAGCCGGGCCTGAATGTTCTTACCGGTGAGACTGGTGCCGGCAAGTCGATCCTGATCGATTCCATCAATGCGATCCTGGGAAACCGCACTTCAAAGGATCTTGTGCGCACGGGGGGCCTCAAGGCGGTGATCCGTGCAGCCTTTGAACAGGTGCCCGGATACGGTGCTGGACAGCCTGGAGAAGGCGGGCTACGAGCGCTCGGATGCACTGATGCTCAGCCGCGAGATCACCGCCGAGGGCAAAAGCACCTGCCGCATCAACGGAATGCCTGCAACGGCTGCGGTTCTGCGGGAGCTGTGCGGAGGACTTATCAACATCAACGGTCAGCACGACTCTGTGGGCCTTCTGAACCCGGCAAGACATCTGGGCATTCTGGATGATTATGCGCAGAAACAGCGTGGAGTTTCAGGACTATTATGTCCTGTACGGGAGCTTGTGCGCATCAAGCGGGAGCTGGATGCCATGATCACCGACGAAGCCGAAAAGCAGCGCAGGATCGATCTGTTGAGCTATCAGGTGCAGGAGATCGAGGATGCCGGACTGACCGCCGGCGAGGAACAGACGCTGGAAAGCCGCCGCAAGATCCTTGCCAATGCATCTGCCATCCGGGATAAGATCGCACAGAGCTATGCATTGCTTTCGGGCGATGACGGCCTCCGGCGCAGTCGATCTGCTGGGTGAGGCATCCAATGCAGTGGATGCTGCCGCGCAGCTGGATGATGCACTTGCCGGTGCATCCAGTCAGCTGCTGGATCTGTATTACAATGCAAAGGATGTTGCCGCAGACCTGATCGGTCGGCTGGATTCCTATGATACCAACGATGCGGAGCTGGACGAGATTGAGCAGCGTCTGGATCTGATCTACAAGCTCAAGCGCAAATATGGTGATACGGTAGAAGACGTGATCGCTTTTGGACAGAATGCAAGGGAAGAACTGGAGCGCATCCAGTCCTCACAGGAGCGGCATGACCACCTGCAGGCAGAAAAAAAGCTCCGCCTTTATGCGCTGGCCCGTGAAAAGGCAGAGGCCTTGACCCAGACGCGCCTGCGCGCTTTTGAAGAGCTGAACAAGCGTATTTCCGGCACGCTGGATTTTTTTGAACATGCCGGGCGTGCGCATGACACTGCGGCATACCCGCGGCCCGCTGGCCAGCCATGGACAGGACAGCATCGAGTTCTACATTTCCACAAACCCCGGTGAGGCGCCCAAACCCCTTGCAAAAATTGCGTCCGGCGGCGAGCTGAGCCGCATCACGCTGGCCATCAAAAATGCAATGGCCGATAAGGATGCCGTGCCTACGGTGATTTATGATGAGATCGACAGCGGTGTTTCCGGCAAGGCCGCCGGGCGTATCGGTGAGGTTCTGCGCCAGAGCGCACAGGGCCACCAGATCTTGTGCATCACCCATACAGCCCAGATCGCCGCACTGGCGGACTGCCATCTGCTGATCCAGAAAAATGTAGCCAATGACCGCACCTATACCGAGATCCATCCGTTGGATGAGGAGGGCCGCGTGGAAGCACTGGCCCGGCTTGATCTCCGGCGACCATGTTACCGACATTTCCCGTGCAAATGCCCGGGAAATGCTGGGTCTTGGCGCAGTAAGCCTGTTTCCGCTGCTGCTGGAAACAGGGGTTGACAAGTATCCGGCATTGTGATAAAGTAGTCCTTGTTAATGGCGATGAAGGGAACAAGTACCTTGAAGTGTTCTGCCCAGAGAAACCCCGGTTGGTGTAAGGGGCCGCAGAGCAGCAGGGGAAATACCTCCCGGAGCTGCAGGCTGAATGCCGTTCAGGTTAGTAGGCTGTGCCGCGTGCGAGCGTTACAAACGCAGGAGTGTCACTCTACTCTGGGGTGCGCACTCGTGAGGCCGTTTTTGTGAAGAGGCGGCAAACAGAGGTGGTACCGCGAATTTTATCGCCCTCTGCCAAATTTATTTTTGGCAGAGGGCGTTTTATTTTTCCCTCTGCCCACAAACAGGAGGAAAAATTATGACTCTGTACGAAGAACTCAAGGCTCGCGGGCTGGTGGCTCAAATCACCGATGATGAGATTATCGACCTGATCAACAACGGCAAAGCAACCTTCTATATCGGTTTTGACTGCACTGCCGACAGCCTGACCGCAGGCCACTTTATGGCCCTGACCCTGATGAAGCGCCTGCAGATGGCAGGCAACAAGCCCATTGCCCTGATCGGCGGCGGCACTACCATGATCGGCGACCCCTCCGGCCGTACCGACATGCGCAAGATGCTGACCAAAGAGGATATCGCCCACAATGCCGCATGCTTCAAAAAGCAGATGGAAAAGTTCATCGACTTCTCTGAGGGCAAGGCACTGATGCTGAACAATGCAGACTGGCTGCTGAACCTGAACTACGTGGAACTGCTGCGTGATGTGGGTGCCTGCTTCTCCGTGAACAACATGCTGCGCGCCAAGTGCTACGAGCAGCGCATGGAGAAGGGCCTGTCCTTCCTCGAGTTCAACTACATGATCATGCAGAGCTACGACTTCTACTACATGTTCCAGCACTACGGCTGCAACATGCAGTTCGGCGGCGACGACCAGTGGAGCAACATGCTGGGCGGCACCGAGCTGATCCGCCGTAAGCTGGGCAAGGACGCTTATGCTATGACCATCACCCTGCTGACCGACTCTCAGGGCAAGAAGATGGGCAAGACCGCCGGCAATGCCGTCTGGCTGGACCCCAACAAGACCAGCCCCTTCGAGTTCTACCAGTACTGGCGCAATGTGGGCGACGCCGACGTGATGAAGTGCATCCGGATGCTCACCTTCCTGCCGCTGGAGCAGATCGATGAGATGAGCACATGGAAGGATCAGCGCCTGAACGAGGCTAAGGAAATTCTGGCTTACGAGCTGACCAGCATGGTTCATGGCAAGGAAGAAGCCGAAAAGGCTCAGAACGCAGCCCGCGCTCTGTTCAGCGGCAACGCCATGGATACCGAGCACATGCCTTCCACTCAGCTGACCGAGGCCGACCTGACCGATGGCTCCATCGGCATCCTGACCCTGATGGTCAAGGCTGGTCTGGCAGCATCCAACGGCGAGGCCCGCCGTCTCGTCGTGCAGGGCGGTGTTCTGGTGGACGGCGAGAAGGTAGCCGCTCCCACCGTTGGCTTCACTGCTGAGCAGCTGGCAAAGGGCATTGTGATCAAGAAGGGCAAGAAGATCTACCACAAGGTCACTCTGTAAAAATATTGAACATGAAAATGCCGGTGTACTCTGTTTTGGAGTGCACCGGCAGTTTTTTTCACTTGATGGAGGATTGCTCGCTTGCTTGCAGAATTTACAGCTCGTAAGCCTTCTTCAATGCTTCGTAAGCTGCATCCTCATTCTCTGCGTGGACCAGCAGGGAAATATCCAGATCGCTGGTAGTGATGAGCAGCACCTCGATGCCTGCCATTGCCAGAGAATTCAGTGCACGGGCAGCTACGCCGCAGCTGGTGACCATCTCCTCGCCGAAGAGATTCAGCTTGGAGTAGCCCACACTGATGAGGGGAGAAGCCTTGGCGTCCGTGTCCAGATTTGCAACGGAAATAGCCTTCATCACCAGCGGAAGATCACTGCTGGAAGCGGTAAAGCTGAAATCGATGGTGGTGCCATGGGGTGCACTCTGGCTGATCATATCTACGACCACACCGTTATCTGCAAAGATCTGCAGGTAACGTGCGAGGCTGTTGCCCTTGAACTCTACATCCTGCACACTGATCATCATGAGGCTCGGCTCAATATTGATCTTCGATACTCCGTACATAAAGGATCCTCCGTTCTGCCCGAAAGGCGGGCTTCAACAATACAAAAAATATTCAGGTAAGCTGCAAAAACTCCGGGTCGATATTTTCCCGGGCAATGGACTGAATCATTTCCAGGCTGAAATCTGGATACGCCTGTCGTACTCCGTGGGCCTTTGTAAGGGCTTCGGTATAATCGCGGAACAGGTAGGTACGCACATTGGATTTGCCTGCATCATAGTGGGTCACCGTCGGCAGAAGTCTGGGGAGAGCACGCTGCAACGGACAGTGCCGTCCGGTTCGGTCGTTTTTTCAAGCTGAACCGATAAAATTGCGCCGACCAGCTGATCCGGCTTTTCCTGCGTGCTGATAAAATTGCCCAGAGAATAGGCCGTGAACACCTGCCTGCCGTCTGCTGCAGTCAGCCACTGTGCATTTTGCAGCACATGCGGGTGGGTGCCAATGATCAGTCTGCACCCCAGTCCGCAAGGTTTTGCGCCAGAGTTCGCTGCGGATCTGCGATGGCATGGCTGTTTTCTACGCCCCAGTGCACACCCACCACCACAAAATCTGCAAGCTGGTGCCGCTGACCGGACCTGTTGCTCGATCACATCGGTCTGGCTGGTATAGATGACATTGGCCTGTCATGGAGCTGTTCTGCGGGATGCCATTGGTATGCTCTGTGTAGGAAAGATATGCGATCGTTACACCATTGACAGTCTGCAGCGGGATATGACCGTAGTCGCTTTCTCCCTTCCACAAACCGGTGGTCACTACGTCCTCCGGCATACTGTCCCAGAACCGCAGGGTAGCGGCAATGCCGGAAGCGCCTTTATCGTAAGTGTGATTGTTGGAAAGGCTGAACACCCGTACACCAGCCCGATAAAGCGCCCGGGCGCAATCGCCCGGAGTGGAAAAGCACGGGTAGGTGGATGGCTCCAGCTCGTCCGTACAGAGTGTTTCCTGATTGATCCAGTTCACGTCCTGCTGCACGTAGAAGGGAGCGATGTGCTCATAGCAGTAATCAAAGCTGTAAGCCTTCTGTTCCGGCAGCCCGGCGCTTTGCCTGCTTGTAAATGGGGAGTGGATCAGATTATCTCCTGTTGCAGAAAAGCGACAGTCTGAACCACGGCTGCGGTTCCGGTTCTGCCGCTGGTGATGCTGCTTCCGGACTGGGAGGCGGTCTGGGAACCTGTCAGAAGAACCGGCAGACCGGCAGATCCCGTCGGGATGCTTGTCCATGCAGGAAGAAAATGCAGAGCAGAAATGGCATGGCCAGAACAGAAAGACCACCATTTGAAACGCATGTTTGCCTTCTGGCGCGGCGTTTTGCAGTCGGTCTGTCGCCGGTGCTGTTGCGCGGGATTGTTTGCTCATTCCGCGTCCACATCCTTTCATCTGGCAGGATCGTTGCTTTTAAAGTGCAGCGATCATATCACCCATATTGTACAGGCCCGGCTCCTTTTTTGCAAGGTAAACTGCTGCATTCACAGCGCCGTTTGCAAAAATATTGCGGGAATAAGCGGTGTGCTTGAGGGTGATCACTTCGTCCGGACCGCAGAACAGCACTTCGTGATCACCCACGATGCTGCCGCCGCGCACGGAACTGATACCAATTTCCTTCGGATCGCGCTTCTGGCGGACAGAAGAACGGTCGTAAACATAATGATATTCGCCATTGTTTCTGCTCATTGATGGCATCGGCCAGCATCAGTGCAGTGCCGCTGGGAGCATCCAGCTTGTTGTGGTGGTGCTGTTCCACGATCTCAATGTCGTAGTTCACGCCCAGAATCGCCGAAGCGCGCTTGCACAGCTCCGACAGCACATTGATGCCCATGGACATGTTCGCGCTTTGAACACCGGAACCGTGCGGGACAACTGCACCACCTTGAGCTGCAGCTCTTCCGAAAGGCCGGTGGTGCACACCACGATGGGCAGCTTGTGGGCCTCGCAGTAGGGCAGAGCCTTTTCCACACGGCCGCGGGGAGCTGAAATCGATGACCACATCGCCCTTGCCGTTCAGCTTTTCCAGACTGTCATACACGGGGATACCGTTCTGTTCGCCGTCCTTCAGGTCGATGCCGGCAATCACGCGGCAGTCCTCGCGCTGTGCGATCATATCACACAGCACATGGCCCATACGGCCGCCAATGCCCTGAATCACAATATCCGTCATAATTTTTATCCTTTCCTGCCCGTTTTGCATATCGGCATATCGCAAAATGCCCGGACAGAGCGCTCCGCCGGGCATTTTGCAGCCAAAAAACTTATTCTGTAATAAGACCCTCTGCACGCAGAGCCTTTTCAATCTACTCCTTGTGTGCGTCACTCGGCTCTACCAGAGGCAGACGGCACTCGCCAGCTTCCCAGCCCAGCAAGTTCATAGCATACTTGACCGGAATGGGGTTCACTTCACAGAACAGCGCATCAGCCAGCGGCAGCATCTCCAGCTGCAGGTGGCGTGCCTTTGGCGGTATCTCCGTCAAAGAAGGCCTGGCAGCAGTTGTGCACAAGCTCAGGCTTGACATTGGAGACCACGCTGATCACGCCCTTGCCGCCCAGGGACAGCAGGGGGACCACCTGGTCATCGTTGCCGGAGTAGATGTTCAGTTCGTCGCCGCACAGCTGTGCGATCTTGGCAACCTGAGAAATGTTGCCAGAAGCCTCCTTGATGCCGTTGATCAGCGGGTGCTTGCTCAGCTCCAGAGCCGTCTCGGGCGGGGCGATGTTCAGGCCCGTGCGGGAAGGAACGTTATACATGATGACCGGAATGCCTCCGGCCTCTGCCATTGCGGTAAAGTGGGCGACAAGGCCAGCCTGAGAGGTCTTGTTGTAGTAGGGGGTCACCAGCAGCAGGGCGTCTGCGCCGCATTCGGCAGACTTTGCAGCCAGAGCACAGCCGTGGTCGGTGTCGTTGGAACCGGCGCCTGCGATGACAGGCACACGATGGTTCACGAGATCCACCGTATACTTGATGGCGGCCAGCTGCTCCTCATCGGTCATGGTGGAGCACTCGCCGGTGGTGCCGCAGATGATGATGGCATCGGTATGGTGCGCGATCTGATCCTCAATAATGCGGCCCAGCTCGTCAAAGTTGATGCTTCCGTCCTCGTACATCGGGGTGATAATGGCAACACCCGCGCCGGTAAAGACAGGATTCTTCATAGACTAAAAACTCCTTTGATGCGTTTGCACGCAAAATATACTCAGTCAAAATAGCCCTTTGCGGCCAGCAGCTCTGCCAGCAGAACGCCGCCGCCTGCAGCACCGCGCAGGGTGTTGTGGCTCATGCAGGCAAACTTGTAATCAAACAGGGTGTCCTCGCGCAGGCGGCCGATGCACACAGCCATGCCGTTCTCGGTGTTGCGGTCCAGCTTGGGCTGCGGACGATCCGGCTCGGTGAAGTAATGCAGGAACTGCTTGGGTGCGCTGGGCAGATTCAGCTCCTGTGCGGGGCCGCGGAAATTTGCCCAGGCCTCGAGCATCTGCTCTTTGGTGGGCTTTTTATCAAAGCTCACAAACACGGCAGCGGTGTGACCATCGGAGACCGGCACACGGAAGCACTGTGCAGTGATGGTGGGCTTCTCGGCGTTGACGATATGGTCGCCCTCAATGTGGCCCCACAGCTTCAGCGGCTCGCGCTCGCTCTTTTCTTCCTCGCCGCCGATGTAGGGGATCACATTGTCCACGATCTCCGGCATACGGTCAAAGGTCTTGCCTGCACCGGAGATGGCCTGATAGGTACACACCAGAGCCTTGCTGACGCCCAAAGTCCTTCATCAGCGGGTGCAGAGCGGGAACATAGCTCTGCAACGAGCAGTTTGATTTGACGGCAATAAAGCCGCGCTTGGTGCCCAGACGCTTGCGCTGTGCGGGGATGATCTCGATGTGGTCGGCGTTGATCTCAGGCACCACCATGGGCACATCCGGGGTAAAGCGGTTTGCACTGTTGTTGGACACCACCGGGCACTCAGCCTTGGCATAGGCCTCCTCCAGAGCTTTGATCTCGTCCTTGGGCATGTTGACTGCACAGAAGATAAAATCCACCTGAGAAGCAACTTCTTCCACCTTGGAAGCATCCAGAACTACCATCTTCTTCACGCTCTCCGGCATGGGGACAGGTCATGGCCCAGCGGGGACCGACAGCTTCCTCATAGGTCTTGCCTGCGCTGCGGCCAGAAGCAGCCAGGACGGTCAGCTTGAACCAGGGATGGTTCTCCAGCAGCGTAATAAAACGCTGACCCACCATACCGGTTGCGCCTACGATACCCACTTTATACTGTTTTTCCATTTCCAGCACCTTTCCTTTCGTGAAAGCGAACTCAATCAATAAATATTTCTATTACATAGATTCACGGCTTGCAAACCGGACAGCAATGCAATATAATAGATACTGTTTATACAGATTTTATGATATCATTGATACGGTGTCCGTGTCAATCATCGGAAAGGCAAATTGCACGCTATGTTAAAAAAGATTTTTGGTATGATTTACCCAAAGAGCTCATTGCACAGGAGCCCGCAGATCCCCGCGACTCTGCACGGCTGATGGTTCTGAGCCAGAAAGACGACAGCATCCAGCACCGGATCTTCCACGATCTGCCGGAATTTTTAGAGCCGGGCGACCTGCTCGTCGTCAACAATTCCAAGGTCCTGCCTGCCCGCATCGTTGGTGTCAAGCAGCCCACCGGCGCTGTCTGTGAGCTGCTGCTCCTCCGTCAGGTCAAAGGCGACCAGTGGGAATGCCTGGCAAAGCCCGGCAAGCGGATGCAGCCCGGCACCAAGGTGAGCTTTGGTGACGGCACCCTGACCGCTGTGGTGGATGAAACCATGGAGGATGGCAACAAGTACGTTACATTCTATTATGACACAGAGACCCTTTATGAAAAACTGGATGAGTTTGGCAAAATGCCGCTGCCGCCCTACATCACAAAGCAGCTGGAGGATCAGAGCCAGTATCAGACTGTTTACGCAAAGGAGCTTGGCAGTGCTGCAGCGCCCACGGCCGGCCTTCATTTCACGCCGGAGCTGATGGATACCATCCGTGCCAAGGGCGTGAACATTGCTGAAGTGACCCTGCATGTGGGTCTGGGCACCTTCCGCCCTGTGCAGGAGGACGAGATCGCGGATCACAAATGCACAGCGAATGGTACTGCATCGACGAAAAAACCGCGCAGATGATCCGCGATACCAAAGCCGCCGGTCATCGTGTGATCGCCGTGGGCACTACCAGCTGCCGCACGCTGGAGGCTGCCGCTGCCAAGTACGGCGAGATCAAAGCCTGCAGCGGCAACACCTCCATCTTCCTGTACCCGGGGGTCAAGTTCAACTGCATCGACGGCCTCATCACCAACTTCCACCTGCCGGAGAGCACCCTCATCATGCTGGTGTCGGCCCTGTATGGCTACGAAAAGACCATGGCAGCCTATAAGGTGGCTGTGGAGGAACGTTATAGATTCTTCTCTTTTGGCGATGCAATGCTGATTCTTTGATTTTTTTCCCGCTATTCTGTTGTTGATGAGCCTGATCCCGGGCTTTTTCATGAAGATCGCACGGCTGTTTTCCGTGCACAGAAAGGATACCATGCCTTCTTTGACGACATATAAGCTCCTCAAGCAGGAGCACAACGCCCGGCGGGGCGAGTTCAAGACCGTGCACGGCACGGTGCAGACTCCCGCTTTTCCAGAACGTTGCTACCGCAGGCGCCATCAAGGGTGGCCTGTCGGCACAGGATCTGAAGGACATCGGGGCGCAGGTGATGCTGTGCAACACCTACCATCTGCATCTGCGCCCCGGTGACAAGCTGGTGGCCGAGATGGGCGGTCTGCACAAATTTACTAAGTGGGACGGTCCCATTCTGACCGACAGCGGTGGGTTCCAGGTATTCAGCCTGGCAAAGCTGCGCAAGATCACCGAAGAAGGTGTGACCTTTGCCTCCCATCTGGACGGCCACCGCATCTTCATGGGGCCTGAGGAGAGCATGCAAATTCAGGCCAACCTCGGGTCCACAATTGCCATGGCGTTTGACGAGTGCATGGAAAACCCAGCCCAGCACGATTATTCCAAGGCCAGCTGCGAACGCACGACCCGCTGGCTGAAACGCTGTAAGATTGAAATGGCCCGCCTGAAGCACGAGGGCATCTCCGTCAATCCCGATCAGCTGCTGTTCGGCATCAACCAGGGCTGTACCTTTGCCGACCTGCGTGTAGAACACATGAAGCAAATCGCAGATCTTGATCTGGACGGTTACGCCATCGGCGGACTGGCCGTGGGCGAGCCCACCGAGGTGATGTATGAAATGATCAGTCAGGTGGAGCCCCACATGCCCAAGGATAAGATCCGCTACCTGATGGGTGTGGGTACGCCCGGCAACATCCTCGAGGCCGTTGCCCGCGGCGTGGATCTGTTTGACTGCGTGATGCCCAGCCGTAATGCACGCCACGGCCACTTCAATACCTGGGGCGGTATCATCAACATTAAGAATGCAAAGTATGAGCGCGATGAACGCCCTATTGATCCTGCTTGTGGCTGCCCGGTCTGCCGCAGCTATTCCCGTGCCTATATCCGCCACCTGTTCAAAGCAGGAGGAGATTTTGGGAATGCGCCTTGCCGTCATGCACAACCTGTGGTTCTATAACCATCTGATGGAGCGCATCCGGGATGAACTGGATGCCGGCACCTTTACGGCCTTCCACGACAAATATGTAAAGCTTCTGGATACCCGAATTTGAGAATAGCCCTTGCAACAGGTCGTTTAAAAAGGTATAATAAGCTTATCTGAATTTTGAGAGGAGATTTTGCCCCATGCAATTTCTGACTACCACTTCCGAAGGCTACATCAGCCTGTTCTTCACGCTGGCACTGATGCTGGTCCTGCTGTACTTCATGATCTACCGTCCCCAGAAGAAGCAGGAAAAGAAGGATGCCGCAATGCGCAGCAGTCTGGAGATCGGCGATCAGGTCACCACCATCGGCGGTGTCATTGGCCGTGTTGGTTGCAATCAAGGACGATACCTTTGTTCTGGAGACCGGTGCTGACCGTGTGAAGATCCGCTTCACCAAGTCTGCTATCTCTTCGGTCGAACAGCTGAACATGGACAAGGCTGACAAGCTTTTTCTTCAAACAATTAAGAGCATATCAAACGCGTCTTCCTGCATAGATTACTGGCAGGGAGGCGCGTCATCGTGCTGGGCGGCGTGGTGCTGCTCAGCGGCGAGCCGGGCGTAGGCAAATCCACGATGCTGCTCCAGCTTTGCGGGGCCATCTCGAACCAGCACACGGTGTTGTATATCACCGGCGAGGAGTCGGTGCGGCAGGTGAAACTCCGCGCGGCCCGGCTGAGGATCCCGCAGGAGAATATCTATCTGGCCGCCGAAAACGACGTGGACGAGATCTGCGGCCTCATCGAAAAGGAAAAGCCGGACCTTGTCGTCATCGACTCCATCCAGACGATGCGCTGCATGGATATCTCGTCCTCGTCCGGCACGGTCAGTCAGGTCAAGGAGAGCGCGGCCCGGCTGCTTGCCGTGGCCAAAAAGCAGGAGATCCCGATGTTCATCGTCGGCCATGTCAACAAGGACGGTGCCATTGCGGGCCCCAAAGTCATGGAGCACATCGTGGATACGGTGCTTTACTTTGAGGGCGACAAAATGCTTCCGTACCGCATCCTGCGCGCAGCCAAAAACCGCTATGGCTCAACCAATGAACTCGGCATGTTCGATATGACAGGGCAGGGGCTGGAAGAAATCGAAAACCCGTCCCAGATGCTGCTGGAAGGCCGCCCACTGGGGGTTTCGGGCAACTGTGTCGCCTGTACGATGGAGGGCAGCCGCCCCATCCTGAGCGAGATCC
>VOFG01000062.1_pt1 | contig 38000 bp, 65 predicted proteins | sample 5384171 | NCBI WGS metagenome assembly VOFG01 (sample SAMN12384726, study PRJNA508395) | human gut metagenome | isolation source: healthy gut F | host: Homo sapiens
TTCGTGGTGGCGACTGTGCTTGCATTGCCGTGGTGAAACCTCAGTTCGCCCGGGCATGTTGGTCGCGGGTGTGATTTTTGCCATCGCTTTCATCGTGTGTATTGCGGCATCGATTGCTCAGGCGAAAATGGGCAACGATCTGGCCGCCTTCGTTCTGGCAATCAATCGCGGCGGTATTCTTGGTGGCGTTGACTGCGGTGTCGTTGTTCCCGAATTTGGTTGTTGCGGCACCCAGCAGCGTGGGCGAATCCATTACGCTCATGAACGCCGCGTCGTCCGATACGTCGCTCGCATGGATGACGGGCATTGCCTTCATCGGCGTGCCGTTGGTGCTGGTGTACCCGTGATTGCCTATCGCGTGTTCAGCGGGCGCATTGCTGAAGAGGATGGCTTAAAATGGACGGCATGGCGGAACAAGAAGGTGCCTCTCAAAGGCGCAGGAGCGTTGTTGGGGAGCGGGGAGCTCCGCCGATGGGCAGGGGGGTGCATCGGAAAAAACGTCTCTACGAGAAATGGCTCTCGATGCTCTGCGTGGCATGGCCAATCTTTGGCATTGGCGTGATGCTCGTGGGCTATAAAGCTCCAACGGTGGGGCTGGTTGCGACAGTTGCGATGCTCGTAGCGCATCGGTGCTTTTCGCGATCAAGGCGAAGCGGAACATGCGAGGGGCGCGTGCCCCGGCGCCCTGCCGCTTCGCGCCTTGTGCGTGGCGGCGGGCAAAATCGCGACAATGCGACACCCGTAAGGAAAGGCGAGTCGTTTTGGACGGCTCGCCTTTTTGTGAGGGGCTGAACGAAGTTACCGAGTTGGGTTGGTTTGCTTCGATGCGGATAGCTAGAGGTCTTTTCGCTGGTAAATCGTCGTGCTTATGGCGCAGCTTAGAGCGAAGAGTGCGAGCGATACGACGGTCAGCGAAACGAATAGAAGGCTTAAGTGGGCATCGGCCCAGGTGTCGAGATTGTGCAGCAGCATGGGATCGAACGTCTGCTTCAGAATCGCGAGGCAAATGCATAAAGAGAGAACGGCGAAGCACATGAGATAGCGTACGCCTTTCGTGGCGCCGAATTTGATGAGGAACGGCTCGCCAATGGCCACCATGATAACCACTGAGAAGGTCGCGAAAAGTGACCCTGCTGCTACCTCGGTCGTTGGCATTGTTTCGAATTCGTGGACGAACGAGGGCAAAATGGCATTGAGCGCGATGCCAAGCATCGTCGCGCACGCCGCGGTGATGAGGGACGCGATAAGAATCGAGCCATATCGCGCGGCAATAACATCGCGACGCGAGAAAGGCAGCGATGCGCGATAACGCTTCCACCCGTTTTGATCATCGTATGAGGTGAGTGAAAACATGAGAATCATAGGAACCATGGCGCTCACGCAGGCGACCGCTGAAATGCAATTGCCCTTATGGCGAACGCCATAATGGCACAAACAGGCACGAGTATCACGGCGAATGCCGGCATGAAGGTACCAATGATGACAAATTCCGATTTCAATGCCGCTTTCATTGCGCGATTCCTTTCAACGTAAAAACGCAGGTAGTCTTCGATTGATGCGTGGTCGCAGGGGATTTCAGGAAATGCTTCGGCGAACTCGAAGCGGTTGGGCACGAGCACGTCGCAACTGAATTCGCGTCGCTCAACGAGCGCTTCTTCGACGCATTCGAGAATCGTGTGAGCCTGTTCTGCAGTGCAATGGGCGATGCCTGCCATGTCGGTAATTTCTTCGCGAGGCATATTGAAAATGATGCGGCCGTCATCGATGGCCACAACGCGATCGGCAATGCGGTCCAAATCGCTTGTGATATGGCTCGACAGCAAACACGCCGTGGCCTTCCTGGGTGGCGAATTCGCGCAAGGTGGCGAGTACGTCGTCGCGAGCGATGGGGTCGAGCCCCCGCGGTGGCTTCGTCGAGCACGAGCAAATTGGCCTTGTGCGAAAGCGCCACGGCAAGCTGCAGTTTCATGCCCATGCCGCGGGAGAGATCCTTCACTTTCGCCTTGCGAGAAAGCGAAAAACCGCTCGGCGAGGCGCCAGAACTGCGCTTTGTCCCAGGTGGGGAAGGCGGGCGCGAGGCAGCGCTCCATCTGTGCAATGGTGAATTCCGCTGGATAGGGGCAGGTGTCGAACACCACGCCGATGCGTGAGCGCACGTGGCGCTGTGTGCTGTCGGGCGCATTCGGGCCGAAGGGCTCGCCGAACAGGCGCACCTCGCCGGCATCAAGTTTCATGAGCCCCAACGCGGCTCGAATGGTTGTGGTTTTGCCTGCGCCGTTTGCGCCGACGAAACCGACGATCTCGCCTGGCGCTACGGCAAGGTTCACGTTGCACAGCGCGAAGCTGTCGCCAATCTGGCGCTGTGCATCTTTGATTTCCAAAAGGTTCGCCATGATGCCGCCTTTCTATTCACGCGTTTCGGGGGCTACGAGGTCAAGCGCCTTATGCAAATCGGCGCGGGTAACGCCGAGCGTTTCGGCGAGCGCCGCCGCTTGTGCGAGCAGCGCTTCCATGCGTCGCAGCTCTTCTTCGCGCAGAAGCCCTGATTGCCTGCTGCGACGAAGCAGCCCCTTGCCCTGAACGGTTTCGATGAAGCCCGCTTCCTCTAAATCGGAGTAGGCGCGCTTGGTGGTAATGACGCTCACGCCGAGCCCGTTTGCAAGGGCGCGAATCGATGGCAGCTTCTCGCCACTCACCAATGTGCCCGCCAAAATATGCGCTCGAATCTGCGACGCGATTTGCTCGTAGATGGGCTTGTCGCTCGAGTTGGATAGGATGATGTCCACGATGGTTCCTTACGTGTATATAACCGGTAAGCACAGTATATATACACTATGCACAGTTGCGCAAGTCAAATCTCGAACAAAATCGAATTGGACGATTCATCAGGCGATATATTCAATTGTATTGATTGATTGACTCTTCGCTATTGAAGGAGCCCGCTTTGCTTGAGGCTAGAAACAATCCTCGTCATTGGCTGTTTGTTTCTCTTCGCACGCCTGCGCGCCCAAAATCTCAAACAGCTCTTCGCGCGAGTGAATGTCGAGCTTTTGGTAAATATGGCGTATATGGGCTTTGACGGTGCCGTTGGCTACGATGAGCTCATTTTCGATATCGGAAATCGTTTTTGTGTTGTGCGAGCAGCAGCAAAACTTCTTGCTCGCGCGCCGATAGGCTTTTTTTCTTTCGAGATGGCATCGCAGCGATCGACGAGCGCATGCCTTTTTTCAATGGGGTCGCTGCCGTTTTCGGCATAGAGGAACTTCGCGCCCCAGCGGCTTGCCAGCTCGCGTTCCGAGAACAGGATGACCGTGCCGCCGATGATGGCGAGAAGGGCGACGCCCGAAGACACAAGGTCGCCGTTGAGGGATGAGGCGCGATGGCGTCGATGCCCGCATCGACGTAGCGTTCGAGCATCATGAAGAGCGCGCGAACGCCGCGCTCAATGCCGAAGAGCCATATCGCCGAAACGCCGTAACGGTAGCAGATGTTGGCCAGAATGAGCATGATGAGAATCGAGAATGCCGTATAGCCTCCGGTGGCGCAGAAGTTGCCCCAGAACGAGTCGAACAGGCCCAATGCCGAAGGAATGATGAGCGCGCCCGCCATAAGCGGCAGGGCCGTGCGGTATATGGTGCCGAAGTCGAAGTTCTTGCCCTGCAGAACAACGCCCACCATAACCACGAGCGCGGCCGCGACGGTGCCCAGTGCCGAATGGGGGCCGAACGTGCCTGCATAGAGGTATTTCTCCGAGCAGCCCGTAGGCGAAAGCGTAAATCGCCATAAGGATGATGATTTTCCAAGGCACGGAGAACTTGGCCCATGTGGTGCTTGGCAGATTGTCGCCTGGAAGCACATTGAAGCTTCGGGCGGCGGCGCACAGGAGCGAGAATATCGGCAAAATCGAGGTCATGACGAAGAGCCATGGAATGGCGAAACCGCGGTAGATATATATCATGAGGGCGCCTACGATAATTGACCCCGAATAATAGAAGGCCACACGCATGGGGTTCATGCATCCATAGAGCTCGCTCCAAATAAGGATCATGAGTGCAATGCCTAAGCCGCCCGCAATCGATGCGACGATGGCAAGGTGTTCGGCGATTCCTGGATAGAACAATGATGAAAACGTGCGCACGGTTGCGAGGGTGAGCAGCATGCCGCAAAGCACCCAGGCGGCGTGTTTCGAATAGAACGGGAAACCTTGCGCGCTCCCAGCGCGCAGCCCAAAAGAACGATGCTCATAACAATATCGAAGAGGTCTCGTGTCGCGAAGTGTGCCGATGGGAAGTCGACGAACGATCCGACGAAGACGATTTCGATCCATGCGCGATAGATGCCGAGTCCCAAAAAGCGAGCGGTAAAACCCCGCCGAGCTAAAAGGTACGTTTGCGTTGCGTATGACGCGATCTTTTTGATTTCTCGTGGTGCCTAAACCCCTCCCGGCACGTAACCTTGCCCACCATTATAAGGCCCTCGTTGCTGCGGCAGGATAGCAAGACGCAGGCCGAGAAGTGGCCGGGCAAGCTGTTCGACCCCGATGCGCTGAAGGCGTATATGCCCGAGGAAAGCGGCGAGAAGAAGGGCGTGTACGAAGATCAGGTCGCGACGTTTAAAGCCGACACCCTTGATGAGCTTGCCACGAAGCTGGGCATTACCGATGCCGCCGCATTCAAAAAGAGCGTTGAGCGTTACAACGCGCTTGCGGCCGAAGGCAAAGACGAAGACTTCGGTAAAAGAAGGCAAGTGGCTCACCACGATCGACACCCCTCCGTTCTATGGCATTCACCGCAAGGTTCGCGTGTCGGCCATCGTCTCCGGCGTGCATGTCGGTGAGCACATGGAAGTGCTTAAGGCCGATTCCTCCGATCCGATCAAGGGCCTCTACGCCATTGGCAATACCGCAGGCGATTTCTATTGCGGCATTGATTACACGATGTGGATGCCTGGTCTGTCTCGGCCGTGCGCATACCCAGGGCTACGTTATGGGCAAATACGTCGCGAACCTTTAAGCGAGAAGGGCGCACCGCCCGCATTTTCGATACCCCCCTGTCGGCTGAGCGTTTCTCCCTCCCTCGCGTCAGCCGAAGCGAAAAGCGGACCGCATGGTGCGGTCCGCTTTCCTTTATAGAGGGGCTATAATGCGGCATCGAATACGTGCGGCGCATGCCGCGTATGATTGCTCGTTTTGGCGGAGGATTCTATGCTCACTGTTGGATGCCACCTGTCTCACCTCGAAGGGTTTTGCGGCCATGGGACGCACGGCGCTTTCCCTTGGCGCGAATACGTTCGCGTTTTTCACGCGCAACCCGCGCGGCGGCTCGGCCAAGGCGATTGACGCGGCCGATGCCGCGGCATTGCGCGAGCTCATGGTCGAACACGATTTCGGCCCGTTGGTGGCGCATGCCCCCTATACGCTCAACCCTTGCTCGGCTCGGCCCGAGGCGCGCGAATTCGCCCGCATGTGCATGGCAGACGATTTGGTGCGTATGGAAGCTGTGCCGCACAGCTACTACAACTTCCACCCGGGCAGTCACGTGAAGCAGGGTGCCGAATGTGGCATTGAGCTCATTGCGGGCCTTCTCAACGAGGTGCTCGCACCTGAACAAACCACTACGGTGCTGCTCGAAACCATGGCGGGCAAGGGTACTGAAGTGGGTCGCACGTTCGAGGAACTTGCGGCGATTATCGAGCGCGTCGAACTTGCCGACCACGTAGGCGTGTGCCTCGATACCTGCCATGTATGGGATGGCGGTTACGATATCGTGGGCGATCTCGATGGCGTGCTTGAGGAATTCGATCGCGTGGTGGGGTTGCCGCGCTTGCGCGCAGTGCATATCAACGATTCGAAAAACCCTTGCGGCGCGCACAAAGACCGCCACGAGAAAATCGGCCAAGGCTTCATCGGCGTTGAGGCATTCGAGCGCATCGTGAACCATCCCGCGCTGCGCGAGTTGCCGTTCATTTTGAAACCCCAATGAACTGCCTGGCTATGCCGAGGAAATCGCCTTGCTGCGCAGCCTTTGCCGAATAGTTTTGCGCCAATTGGTAGAAAGTCGCGTGAAGGGCCGTCAATGTGGAGGCCCTTCGTTCGTTTCTGCGCGATAATGGCCGCATTCATTTCGAAGGGGGACGCGTTATGACGCCTATCAACGATAATCCCACGCGCGCGATGCGTGTTGTGCGCTGCGACGAAACTATGGCCGCCGTGTTGCGTGGCGAGCGTTTTTGGTATTCGACGGCGCGATGGGAACCATGCTGCAGCAGGCGGGGCTTGAGGCGGGCGAGCTTCCGGAGCTTTTATGCCTTTACGAATCCCGAGGAAATCACGGGTATTCATATCCAGTATGTGGAGGCGGGAAAGTCGTGACCGCCAACACCTTCGGCGCGAACCGCCGCAAGCTTGGCGATGCTGCCAGCGTGGCCGATGTATTCGCGGCGGCCGTTGCGTGCGGCAAGGCGTCGGGCGCGAAATACGTGGCAGCCGATATTGGCCCCTACGGGCGCGCTGCTCGAACCGCTCGGCACAATGCCCTTCGATGAGGCGTATGAACTGTTCGCTGAGCAGGTGTGTGCGGCCGATGCGGCTGGGGCCGATTTGTTCATCATCGAAACCATGGCCGACCTTCTTGAGATGAAGGCCGCCATTCTTGCCGCGAAGGAAAACTCCGATTTGCCCATTTTCGCCACGATGACGTTCGGCGAAGACGGCCGCACGTTTTTGGGCACGAGTCCTCAAATCGCAGCCATCGTGCTTTCATCGCTTGGCGTTGACGTTTTGGGCGTGAACTGCTCGCTTGGTCCCAACGACTTGCGCCCTATGGTAAGCGAAATGCTCAAGGCGTCCACGGTTCCCGTTATGGTGCAGGCCAATGCTGGCTTGCCGAGTATCGTCGATGGCAAAACCGTGTTCTCGGTGGCGCCCGATGAATACATCGAAGCCGTGGCGGCAATGGTCGACGAAGGCGTGTCGGTTGTGGGTGGCTGTTGCGGCACGAATCCCGACTATATCGCGAAAGAGGCGGCGCTCGTGGCGGGCCGCGTGCCCGTCGAGCGCGACGTGGCTCCCGCGTGCGGCATTACGTCGGCGAGCCATGCCACGCTTCTGGCTGGCCGCGACGTTGCAACCATTGGCGAGCGCATCAACCCTACGGGCAAAAAAGAAGCTCAAGGCCGCGCTTCGCGAGGGCAATCTCGACTATGTGTTGGGCGAAGCCATTTCCCAGACGGAAGCGGGTGCTGACGCGCTCGACGTGAACGCCGGCCTGCCCTGAAATCGACGAGGCGGCGACGCTCGTGTCGCTCGTGGGCAAAATCCAGGGCGTGTCGCCTTTGCCCTTGCAAATCGACTCGTCGGATCCGGTTGCCGTAGAGGCTGCCGTGCGCGTGTATTCGGGTAAGCCGATTATCAACTCCGTGAACGGCAAGCAAGAAAGCCTCGATGCCGTGCTGCCTATCGCCAAACACTACGGTTGCGCGGTTGTGGGCCTCGCGCTCGATGAGCAGGGCATACCTCCCACGGCTGAGGGCCGCTTCGCCGTGGCTCAGCGCATTGTGGAAGAAGCCGACAAATACGGCATCCCACGCAGCGATATCTTCATCGATTGCCTGTTATGGCCGCGTCGACCAATCAGGCTGAAGTCGTCGAGATTTTTGCGCGCCATCCCGATGGTGAAGGAGCGCTTGTGTGCGCACGGCTCTCGGCGTATCGAACGAGCTTTGGTCTGCCTTTGCGCGAAATCGTGAACGCCACCTTCTTGGCGGCGGCGTTTTCGGCGGGCCTCGACATGCCCATTCTGAACCCGCTTTCCGCGCGCTATCGCGAAATCGTCGATACGTGGCGCGTGCTATGCGGGCAAGACGTCTCGGCGCAGGGGCTACATTTCCGAATACGCGAACAAGAGCATGTCGGCCGTGGCCGGCGCTGCCGGAGCGGCGACGGTGCAGGGAAGCGCCTCGGCGCCTGCGCCCGCAGCAGGCGACGCCTTCGACGATGTGGCCGATTTCGGATTGCGCCGTTTCGTGGTCACGGGCCGCAAGAGCCAACATGCCAGGCGGTTTCGAAATTGCTCGAAACGTGCGACGCCATGGGGGTCATCAACGGCCACCTGATTCTGCGCTCGATGATGATGTGGGTGAACGTTTCGAGAAAGGCAAGTTCTTCCTGCCTCAGCTCATGGCGTCGGCGGAAGCGGCGAAAGCCGGCTTCGACGTCATTAAAGAACAGGGCGGCAGCGGGGCTGTTGCCGATAAGGGTTGGTTGCCATCGCCACGGTGAAGGGCGACATTCACGATATTGGTAAGAACATCGTGCGCATGCTACTCGAAAACTACGGCTACACGGTATATGACCTGGGCCGTGATGTGGAGCCGCAGGCCGTGCTCGATTGCGTGCGCGAGCACGATATCAAGCTCGTGGGCCTCTCGGCGCTCATGACCACCACGGTGCGAGGCATGGAGGGACACCATCGCGCTTTTTGCGTGAGCAGGCGCCCGATGTGAAGTGTTCGTGGGTGGTGCGGTTATTACCGCCGAATACGCTGAAATGGTCGGCGCCGACTACTACTGCAAAGACGCCGCCGAAAGCGCGAAGGTCTGCGGCGAGGTGCTGGGCGCATAAAGACCCGCACGTTCATGGGCGCGACTTCCATTGCTGCCTCGCGTTTGCGCGGGAACTTGAGGTCGGGGGCGTTACGCGTGTAAACCTTTTTTTGCAAGAAAGCCGCTGGGGGATTATTGCCCCTGGCGGCTTGTTCTATAATCCACTCCTTCAGAAAGCGGAATGCGAGGCGGCGGTTCGCGCGGTGGGAATGCTGAAGGCGATTCCCGAACGCGCCCGTTTGTCTTGCGCAGAGAAGAAGGGATGCGAAGGCGTGGCATCGAATGCTGGGAAAATAACGGCTCGCGAATGGGCGGCGATTATCTCGGTTGCGGCGGCGGCGTTCATATTCAACACGTCGGAATTCATGCCCATCGGCCTGCTCGTTGACATCTCGGCCGATTTTGGCGTGAATGAAGCGACGGGTGGCATTCTTATCACGGCATACGCGTGGGCGGTGTGCCTGTTGTCGGTGCCGCTTATGGTGGCGACATCGCGGTTCAGCTTCCGTCCGCTGCTTTTAGCGGTGGTCGGGGTGTTCGGCGTGGGGCAGCTCTGCTCCGGCGCTTGCCCCGGCTATTTCCCCGCTTATGGGTGCTCGCCTCATTGTCGCGTGCGCGAGCATGCGATTTTCTGGTCTATCGCGCCTTCCATCGCGGCGTGTGCCGTCTCGCTCGAACATCGCTCGATTGCGCTTTCCGCCATCGTTACGGGCTCTTCAATCGCCCAGATTCTCGGTTTGCCCTTGGGACGCGTCATCGGTCATTGGCGCTCGGCTGGCGCATGGCATTCGCTTGCATCGCGGCGTTCACGGTTGTGCTGCTCGCAGTGCTCTTCTTCGCCGTGCCGAAAATGAGTGCGGGCGAGCCGTTTAAGGTAAGCCAGCTTCCCAGCCTGGTGAAAAACCCGGTGCTGCTGTCGCTGTTTGTGGGCACGGCCGTCATTGCCACGGCCTATTACACGGGTTACAGCTACGTGGAGCCCTATCTGCAGCAGATAGGCGGGCTTTCCGACAGGCCATCACCACCTCGCTCATGATGTTTGGCGTGGCGGGCGTTATCGGCAGCTTTTTGTTCGCGCGCGCGCTACGTGGGCAAGCGCCGGCGCTATTGGCAAGATTTCGCGTCTCGCTCGCCGGCGTGGCGCTCGCGCTCGCGCTATGACCCGCTGCGCGCTCGGCGGCATGGGCTCCGGTGCTTGCGGTGTTCGTGCTGTGGGGCATTTGCGGCGTGTCATTCAACGTGGCCTACCAGTCTGAGATATTGCGCTTTGCGCCTCCGCATGCGGCGGCGGTCGCCACGGCCATTTACTCGGGCATCTTTAACTTGGGAATCGGCGGCGGCTCGGCGGTGGGCGGCGCGGTGAGCACTGCTTTCGGCATGGGGTCGGTGTGTTTCGCGGGTGCGCTCATCGGGTGCTGCGGCGGTCGCGATCGCCTGCGTGTTCCTTATTCCGCCGCGACGCACCAGGCCGGTCGAGTAGCGCGAAAGCAAGGGGGCGCATGCGTGAATGCGCCGGTTTGGACAAAGAAAACATTTCGATAAAGGCCCGCATGCCACGTATCGCTTGCGCCCGCAAAATATCGTCTCGTATAAAAATTCGCCCGATAGTTGCAATTTCGTGTATGCTATCGGGCGTTTAGCATGTATGCGCTCGCAATTCGGTCGCTTTCGCGCCGCTTGCAATGGGTGCTGTGGCGCTTTTGCCCGTAAGCCAATCGCGCTGCGCAATCGCCTTATATATAGGTAGGAATCGGGAGGACCTCGCTTTGAAGCTCGTCGTTACTGAGAAAGAATACGCCGCCCAGAAAATCGCCGATTTGCTGGGCATTACTTGCCGAAGGCCGACAAGGTCTACAACACGCCCGTCTACCGTTTCGAACTCGATGGCGAAGAATGGGTGACCATCGGCTTGCGCGGCCACATTCGAGCCCGATTTCGTTGCGCAAATCGTCCGCCAAGAAAACGAAGGGGCTGGCAGGGCGTGACTGCCGACGGCGAAGTCGTGCCTGCCGATATACCCGATTTTCTCGCGAAACCGCCGTACAAAACCAAGCGCAAGCCGTTTTTTGGCCGATGGCGTCGCCATGGGTGCGTGGAAGATGGACGCGCTGCCGTATTTGGCATATGCGCCCATCGAGAAGCTCCCGAAGGAGAAGGAGATCATCCGCAGCCTGAAGAACCTGGCGAAGAAGGCGGACTCCATCGTCATCGCGACCGACTTCGACCGCGAGGCGAGCTCATCGGTTCCGATGCGCTCGGCCAAATCAAGGAAGGTGAACGATACCGCGCCGGTATTCCGTGCGCGCTATTCGGCCATCACGAAAGAAGAAATCACGCACGCCTTCACGAATCTCGTGAAGCTCGATGAGGATTTGGCCGCGGCCGGCGAGAGCGCCAGGATATCGACCTGATCTGGGGCGCGGTGCTCACGCGCTACCTCACTATCGTGAAATTCGCCGGTTACGGCAACGTGCGCAGCTCGGGCCGCGTGCAAAACGCCGACGCTCGCGCTCATCGTCGCTCGCGAACGCGAGCGCATGGCGTTTGTTCCCGAGGACTATTGGGTGATCAAGGGCGACTTCCAGCATGCCGGCTGATGAGTTCACGGCGCGCCGCGAGCTGGCGACGGCTCGCATTTCAAGAGCGAAGAGGCCGCGAATGCCGTTATGACCGCCACGTGGAGGGCCAAACTTCCGGCGTGGTTTCCGCCATCGAGAAGAAAAAAACGCGCACGCAGGCCGCTCCGGTACCGTTCAATACCACGTCGCTTATGGCCGCCGCGCCGGCGTGAGGGCCTTTCTCCCGCACGCACCATGCGCCTGGCCGAAAGCCTGTACATGGACGGCTATATTTCGTATCCGCGTGTCGACAACACGGTGTATCCCGAATCGCTCGACCTCGAAGGCACGGTGAAAAAGCATCTCCGGTAACCCGGCTTACGCGCCGTTTTGCAAGGAACTGTTGAGGGCGCTTTACGGCAAGTTGCCACGCGCGGCAAGAAGGAAACGACCGACCATCCGCCTATTTACCCCACGGGCCATGATCACGCCCGACGATTTGGCGCGCCTGCGGAGTGGAAGCTCTATAACCTCATCGCTCGCCGCTTCTTGGCGACCCTTTCCGACGCTGCCGTCATCGAGGGCACGAAGGTGACCATCGAAGTGAACGCCGAGCCGTTCGCGGTACGCGGCGACGTCCTCGTGCACGAGGGATATCGCGCCATCTACCCCTACGGCATGAAGAAAGATGAGCAGCTGCCTGCGCTCTTGTCGAAGGCCAGAACGGTCGATTTCAAGGGTGCCACCTGCACGAAGAAGCAGACCGAGCCGCCGGCGCGCTACAGCCAGGGCAAGCTCATCCAGGAGATGGAAGCGGCTTCGGCACGAAGTCCACGCGCCACAGCATCATCGAGCGCCTCTACACGGTGAAATACATCCAGAACGACCCCATCGAGCCAAGTCAGCTCGGCATTGCCGTATGCGACGCTCGGTCGTTCGCACCGCAAATCACCCACTCGACATGACGGCGACGCTCGAAGAAGATATGGAACCAGATTGCCGCTGGCAATAAGACCCAAAAGACGTGGTCGATTTGTCGCGCGACATCTTGAACGACGTGCTCAACGAGCTTTTTGCCCCATCAGGAACAGATTAAAAGATGCCCTGGCCGATGCCGTGGCTGCAGACGCATATGTGGGACCGTGCCCGAAGTGCGGCAAAGACCTGCAACTGCGCGCTGCGAGCCAAAAAACGCGTTCGATGTTCATTGGCGCTCGGCTGGCCCGAGTGCGATGTGACGTATCCGTTGCCGAAGGGCAAGATCGAAGCAGTCGATAGAGAAGTGTCCCGAGTGCGGCATGCCCCAAATGAAGGTGACCGCCTTCCGCAGCAAGCCGCGCATCCAGTGCATCGATCCGAATTGCCCCACGAATCACGAGCCCGACATTGTGGTGGGGAGTGCCCGGACGTGCGCCGCGGAAGGGCCTCGACAAGCAGCTCATCGCGTCGAAGAACCCGCGCACGCTCAAGCGATTCATTCGCTGCGAGAACTACGAGGAATGCGAGACGGCTACCGCTTCCGCAATACGGCAAGCTCACCGCTACCGAGGAAACCTGCCCCCGATTGCGGCGCTCCCATGGTAATTGTGACCACCGCCCGCGGCCCCGGAAGCTGTGCCCGAACTTCAACTGCCCGGGCAAAAAGCGCGAAGCTGCCGAGAAGGCCGCGAAGGCCGAGGCGAAAAAAGGCCGAGAAGGCTGCAAAGCCTGCCGCGAAGAAGGCTCCCCGCCAAAAAAGACGGCCGCCAAAGAAAACGACGACGAAAAGGCCGCTGCGAAGGAATAACGCATTCAGCCGGTCTCGCGCGTGTCGGGGCATGCTCGAGACCACAGCGGGCTATCGTTCGCCTCGGCTCACTATGCGCCCGCTTGGCGGTGTTTCGTTTTTGAAGAAGGACAAGCGTGAACACCGACGGTCTCAGGCATGCCCCGACACGCGCGAGACCGATGCGACAAATGGCTTGGAATCACGCAGAAGGGCAGCGACTGGGCGTATGCTTCTCGGCCCTCTGCGTTCAAGCTTGCTTTTATTCTTAAATGAAACGCAGCGAGGTGAGTGCATAGCGAAGGCGAAGCCGAGCGGTAGCAAGCCGAAGCATGCGCCCAGTCGCTGCCCTTCGGCGCGATTCCCGCAGGTCGGCTAACGTGCGAATTTTGTGAACTTCGCTTTCATATCCCCATTTCACTTCAACTCCTTATAATTCTGCAGTTGCGTCCCGCTGTGTATGGATACACCCGGGCGCGTGGGAACGGAGTCGAGGGCGTGCTCCAATATGCGCCTCATTCGGCAATCGTTCCCTGATATGTAAAGATGGAACGCCTGGTACGTGCATGGGTGGCACGCGAGCAGGCTTCCAAGGAAGAAAGGTTGTTTGATGGAATCAGCAACAAGCCGACCAGCGCTGGGCGCCGCTTCCCAGACGGTTTCGGATTTCGCCGAAATCACCTGCACGAAGCCGAAGTCGCTGCTTGCGCGCTGCCTAAGAAGGCCGGCGCAACAACAAGGGTCGCATCACCACCCGTCATCAGGGCGGCGGCGTGAAGCGTCGTTACCGTATCATCGACTTCAAGCGCAACAAGGACGGCATCCCCCGCCAAGGTCGCTACCATCGAGTACGACCCGAACCGTTCCGCCGTATCGCTCTTCTCCATTACGTTGATGGTGAAGCGCTACATCCTTCACCCGGAAGGGCCTGAAGGTTGGCGACATGGTTATGTCTGGCTCTGAGGCCGACATCAAGCCCGGCAACTCGCTTTGCTCTGGCTGACATCCCTGTTGGTACCCTCATCCATGCAGTTGAGCTGCAGCCCGGCAAGTGGTGCTGCGCTGGCTCATGGCTGGTACTTCCTATCCAGCGCGCGGGTGGGTAAGGCAAGTACGCTATTCTGCGCATGCCCTCCTTCTGAGATGCGCCGCGTGCTGCTCACCTGCCGCGCGACTGTTGGGCGAAGTCGGCAACGCCGAGCATGCCAACATCAAAGATCGGCAAGGCTGGCCGTAACCGCTGGAAGGGCATCCGCCCGACCGTCCGTGGTACGGTTATGAACCGGTCGACCACCCGCACGGTGGTGGCGAAGGCAAGGAACAAGTCTTCGGGACGTCATCCTGTGTCTCCGTGGGGCAAAGCCCACCAGGGCCATCGCACCCGCAACCCGAAGAAGGGCTTCGAGCCGCCTGATCATCCGTCGTCGCAAGAAGTAGCGCGAGCCTAGAACGCGCTAAGGAGAAACCGTGAGCAGAAGTTTGAGAAGGGTCCTTGTCGTCGAGCCGCGTCTTCTCGGCCGCATTGCCGCGATGAACGAAGCTGGCGAAAAGCACGTCATCAAGACGTGGTCGCGCTCCTCGACCATCTTCCTGACATGGTGGGTCACCATTGCTCGCGCACGATGGTCGCAAAGTACGTGCCTGTATACGTTACCGAATCCATGGTCGGTCAAAGCTCGGCAATTTGCGCCTACGCGCGCACGTCAAGGGCCACGCCGACAAGAGCAAGAAATAAGTAAGGAGGCAGACCGCACATGGAAGCTAAGGCAGTCGCCAAGTATGTGCGCGTGAGCCCCGCAGGCTCGCGTCGTCATCGACCAAGTCCGCGGCAAGGACGTTGTCCGCGCCCGCGAAATCCTGCGCTTCTCGGAGCGCGCTATCGCCGAGACCATTGAGAAGGTTCTCAACTCGGCCGTGGCAAATGCCGAGAACAACCATGGCATGTCCACCGACAACCTGGTCGTGAAGGCCGCGTTCGTCGACGAAGGCCCCACGTTCAAGCGCATTCGTCCTCGTGCAAAGGGCTCTGCCGCTCGCATCCGCAAGCGCACCAGCCACATCACGATCATCGTTGCGCCGAAGGAGGCATAAAGCATGGGTCAGAAAGTTATGCCCACCGGCTTCCGTCTCGGCATCACCGAGGAGTGGCGTAGCCGTTGGTATTCCGACAAGGACTACGCGAAGAACCTCGCTAACGACATGGAGATTCGCAAGTTCCTGGACAAGTATCTCGCCAAGGCAGCTGTTGCTAAGGTCGAGATCGAGCGCGCTGGCGACAAGGTGAAGGTCATCATCACCACCGCTCGCCCGGGCGTTGTCATTGGCAAGAAGGGCCTGAGATCGAGCAGCTCCGCAAGGAACTCGCCAAGATCGTTGGCGGCCCGGTGAACATCGAGGTCATCGAGGTTAAGCGCCCCGAGCTCGACGCCAACCTCGTCGCCCAGTCCATCGCTGAGCAGCTCGAAGGCCGTGTCGCCTTCCGTCGCGCCATGCGCAAGGCTGTTCAGTCCGCTCACGCAAGTCTGGCGCTCTGGGCATTCGTATCCAGTGCTCCGGCCGTCTTTGGTGGCGCTGAGATGAGCCGCCGCGAGTGGTACCGCGAAGGCCGTGTGCCTCTGCACACCCTGCGTGCGAAGATCGACTACGGCTTCTGCACCGCTGCTACCACGATGGGTTCCATCGGCATCAAAGTGTGGATCTACCACGGCGAAAAAAACTCCCCCCGGTGGCAAGACTCCGCAGCCTGCTCTCGAGGGCAACTCTCGTCCGTCGCGCGGCCGTCGCGACCGCAATGATCGCAACGAAAGGGGTGCTAAATAATGCTAGCTCCTAAGCGCATTCGCCACCGCAAGGTGCAACGCGGCTCTATGAAGGGCAAGGCCAAGGGCTACACCCAGCTGCATCACGGCGAGTACGGCATCCAGGCCCTGGAGGCCCACTGGATCACCAACCGTCAGATCGAGGCCGCTCGTATCGCCATGACCCGTTGCATGAAGCGTGGAGGTAAGGTCTGGATCACCATCTTCCCGGACAAGCCGATCACCCAGAAGCCGGCTGAAACCCGCATGGGTTCTGGTAAAGGGTAACCGGAAGCTTGGGTTGCTGTCGTCAAGCCCGGCCGTATCATGTTCGAGATCGGCGGCGTCGACGAGGCTACCGCTAAAGAGGCCCTGCGTCTCGCCATTCAGAAGCTTCCTATCAAGTGCAAGATCGTTACCAAAGGAATCGGAGGTGGCTGAATAATGAAGGCCGTCGAGATTCAGCGAGCTCTCTTCTGACGATCTTACCGTCAAGCTGAAGGAAGCCCGTGCTGAGCTGTTCAACCTGCGCTTCCAGATGGCTACCAGCCAGCTGGACAACACCGCTCGTGTGAAGCAGGTCAAGAAGGACATCGCGCGTATTCAGACCGAAATGCGCGCCCGCGAGATCGCCGCTGCCGGCGCATTGAAATAAGGATTTGGTGGGATAAACATGAGTGAAGAAACCCGTAGCTCCCGCAAGGTCCGTCAGGGCGTCGTTGTTTCCGCGGCGAACGACAAGACCATTGTGGTTGAGATCAAGGAGCGCAAGCCTCATCCTGTCTATGGCAAGATGATGACGAGCACCAAGAAGTTCCACGCTCACGACGAGAACAACGAGGCTGGTCTCGGTGACACCGTCACCATTATGGAGACCCGCCCCCTGTCCAAGATGAAGCGTTGGCGCCTCCTCGAGATCGTGGAAAGGCCAAATAGCCCAAGCGTTGCGTAACTAAACTATCGGAAGGATTGCACAATGATTCAGATGCAAACCATGCTGAACGTTGCCGACAACCTGGCGCGCGCAAGGTGCAGTGCATCAAGGTCCTCGGCGGCTCCAAGCGCCGCTATGCAGGCCTTGGCGACGTCATCATCTGCAGCGTCAAAGGAGGCAGCTCCCAACGGCAGCGTCAAGAAGGGCGACGTTGTCCGTTGCGTCGTCGTTCGCGTGAAGAAGGAAGTCCGTCGCAAGGACGGTTCTTACATCCGCTTCGACCAGAACGCCGCCGTGCTGATCGACAACCTGGTGCTCCCAAGGGCACCCGCATCTTCGGCCCCGTGGCTCGCGAGCTGCGTGACAAGAAGTACATGAAGATCGTGTCTCTGGCACCTGAGACGCTCTAAGGGAGGTGCACGAAACATGAACAGCATGAAGGTCAAGAAGGGCGACAAGGTTCAGGTCATCGCTGGTAAGGACAAGGGTAAGCAGGGCACCATTCTGCGCTCCGTTCCTACCCGCAACCGCGTTGTCGTCGAAGGCTGCGGCATCGTGAAGAAGGCCGTACGCCCCACCCAGCAGAACCCGCAGGGCGGCATCATTTCCATGGAAGCCCCCATTCACGTTTCCAACGTGATGCTGGTCTGCCCCTCTTGCGGCAAGCCGGTTCGCACTGGCAAGCGCATCAACGACGAGGGCAAAAAGGTCCGCGTCTGCAAGAAGTGCGGTAAAGACATCGACTAGAAATAGTCCACCGGTTGAATAACCAGTGAATTTTAAGGCGCATCCTGCGGATTTTCTGTGGGATGCGCCTTATGCCGTGTAGAATATGGCCCTGGCTGCCTTAGGCGGGCAGGGACGCAGGGTCGGTAATCCTGCGTTTAATTCATCGACAAAGGAGAAACTTACCAATGGCTACTCCTCGCCTGAAAGAACTGTACAAATCTGAAATCGTCTCCAAGCTGGAGAGCGAGCTCGCTATCGACAACATCAACAAGGTTCCTCGCCTTGAGAAGATCGTTGTAAACATGGGCGTCGGCGAAGCCGCGTCTGACTCCAAGCAGCTCGACGCAGCTATGAACGATATGCGCATCATCACGGGCCAGCAGCCCTGCGTCACCCGCGCTAAGAAGTCCATCGCAGGCTTCCCATCCGCGAGGGCCAGGCTATCGGCTGCAAGGTTACCCTGCGTGGCGACCGCATGTGGGAGTTCCTGGACCGCCTGCTGTCCATGGCCCTGCCCCCGCGTTCGCGACTTCCGTGGCATCTCCCCGAAGAGCTTCGACGGCCGTGGCAACTACACCCTCGGCATCACCGAGCAGCTCATCTTCCCCGAGATTGAATACGACAAGATCGATCGTACCCGCGGCATGGACATCACCTTTGTCACCACTGCCGAAAACAACGAACAGGCCAAGGCTCTTCTCGACGCTTTGGGCTTCCCGTTCAAGAAATAGTAATTCATTCGGCAAAATCCGAGTGGAGATAGAGGAAAGAAGGAAAGCATGGCAAAAAAATCGATGATCGCCAAGGCTAATCGCGAGCCGAAGTTCTCGACTCGTGCCTACACCCGCTGCACCCGCTGCGGCCGTCCGCGTTCTGTGTATCGCAAGTTCGGTCTGTGCCGCGTGTGCCTGCGCGAGTTGGCTAGCAAGGGCGAACTCCCCGGCGTGACCAAGGCTTCCTGGTAGGCCCACGCCAGGTGCTTGCCGGTAAGGCGCAATACGCCACGGGCGTCATTGCGTACCTCCGGCTGAGCTCATCACGAACCAAAGGAGAATCAAATGACCATTAACGACCCCATCGCAGATATGCTTACGCGCGTGCGTAACGCCAACTCTGCGGGCAAGGCGACGGTCTCGATGCCGTCTTCGAAGAAGCTCGTCGAAATCGCTCGTATCATGACCGAAGAGGGCTATGTCCAGGGCTACGAGATCATTGAGAACTCGCCTCGCGACATTCTCGAGATCACGATGAAGTACGGCGAGAAGAAGGCGAAGACCATTCGCGGCATCAAGCGTATTTCCAAGCCCGGCCTGCGTATTTACGCTGGCAAGGACGAACTGCCCCGCGTTCTCGGCGGCCTGGGCACTGCTATCGTGTCCACCTCCGGGGCGTCATGGGCGACCGCGACGCTCGCAAAGGCTGGCGTCGGCGGCGAAGTTATCGCATACATCTGGTAAGGAAAGGATAGGAGCTTACTCAATGTCTCGTATCGGCAAAACAGCCCATTCCGGTTCCTGCCGGAGTTACCGTTACCATCGAAGGTAACAAAATCACCACGAAGGGCGCCAAGGGTGAACTTTCTTACGAGTTCAATCCCATGATGTCCATCGCTCAGGAAGGCGAGGAACTCATCGTTTCCCGTCCTGACGACTCCCGTGAGGCCAAGGCATTCCACGGCCTTACCCGTTCGCTCGTCAACAACATGGTCGTTGGCGTCCACGAGGGCCATACGAGAAGAAGCCTCGGAGCTCGTTGGCGTTGGCTACCGTGCTGCTCTGAAGGGCAACAGCCTGGAGCTTTCTCTCGGCTACTCTCATCCGGTTGTCGTTGAGGCCCCCGAAGGCATCACCTTCACCGTGCCCGATCAGACGCACCATCACCGTTTCCGGTGCCGACAAGCAGGCTGTTGGCCAGACTGCTGCCGTCATCCGTAAATGGCGTGCTCCCGAGCCTTACAAGGGCAAGGGCATTCGTTACGAGGGCGAGCAAGTTCGTCGCAAGCTTGGCAAGGCATGCCAAGGGCGACAAGTAGCTTAAGGTCTGAAGGGATATAAGATGAAGAAACTCCAGAAGAAGCAGGCCGGGCTGGCTCGTCGCCACCGTCGCGTCCGCGGCAAGATTTCTGGCACCGCCGCTCGTCCGCGCCTTTGCGTTACCCGTTCCAACTCGAACCTGTGCGTGCAGTTCATCGACGATGTCGCTCATGTGACCATCTGCGGCGAGAGCACCCTGGGCGAGGCTTTCAAGGCTACCGGCAAGTCCGGTGCCAACGTTGAAGGCGCTGCCGCCATGGGCGAAATCGCTGGCAAGAAGGCCATCGAAGCCGGCATCACCGAGGTCGTTTTCGACCGCGGCGGTAACCTGTACCATGGCCGCATCAAGGCTCTGGCCGATGGCGCTCGCGCCGCTGGCCTGAAGTTCTAGGAAAGGGTTTGGATATGACTCCTCGCAAAGAAGAAAAGAAGCAGTCCGCCGTTCCTGAGCTTCAGGAGCGCGTGGTCTACATCAACCGCGTTTCCAAGGTCGTCAAGGGCGGCCGCCGCTTCGGTCTGACGGCTCTCGTTGTCGGCGACGGCGAAGGCCATGTCGGCGTTGGTGGGCAAGTCTCCAGGAAGTGCCTATCGCTATCAAGAAGGGCATCGAAGATGCCAAGAAGAATATGTTCGAAGTTCCTATGAACGAAGACCGTACTCTTCCGCATGACATCATGGGCGAGTTTGAGGCGCGGGTCGCGTTTACCTCAAGCCTGCTGCCCTGGTACCGGTATCATCGCCGGTGGCCCGGTTGTGCTCTGCTCGAGCTCGCTGGCTTCAAGAACGTGTTTAGCAAGTCCCTGGGCCCTCCAACGCGATGAACATCGTGAAGGCTGCTGCCGAGGGCCTCAAGGGACTCTCTGCTCCCACCGAGGTTGCTGAGCGCCGCAACATGACTGTTGGCCAGATTTATGGCTGGTCCGAGAAGAAGGAGGCGTAATCATGGCTGAAGCGAAGACTCTTCACATCACCCAGGTTCGCTCCCAGATCGGCCGTCCGGCCGACCAGGGCAAAACCAAAAGGCTCTGGGCCTTGGCAAAATCGGCCGCACGGTTGAGCAGGCTGATACGCCGTCCATCCGTGGCATGATCTTCAAAGGTCAAGCACCTCGTCGAGGTTACTGTTGAGGACTAAATCCTCTTCGACTATCGAACCGAAAGCCCGCTGTTCGCAGCGGGCTTTTTTTGCATATGTTTCGAAATTGTTTTCGCTTTGCCGACGGTGAACGGTTGTGAATGCGCGGTAGGTGTCGCATCGACTACAATTCTTTCGGCATTGATGTGCCCTCGCTTCATAAATGCAGCGAGGGCATCAATCGGATCTATTCCTGCATCGAAAGGGGGAGACCAGTGTCGCAATTGAGGCGATCTTGGCAAAAGCCAAGCATGACTTCGACGAAGTGTCCGGAGTCGAAGAAGGATTTGCCCTGGTATAAGCGACTTTCGCTCACCACGTGGATCTTTATTGCGTTGGCGTTGGGCGTTGTGGCCGGCATTGCGCTTCAAGGCAATGCTGAATTTGCCACCACGTACATTAAGCCGCTCGGCACGATTTTCTTGAACCTTATTAAGATGATCGTCGTTCCGCTGGTCATTTTCACGATGACCCGCTGGCGTCATTTCGCTGTCCGACATCAAGCGCGTTGGTGCCATCGGCGGCAAAACAATCGTCTACTACCTCGCCCGACGGCATTCGCCATTATCATCGGCTTGGTTATGGCGAACATCCTCAACGTTGGCGGCGGGTACAGCCTGCCTGCCGAGGAACTTTCGTATGAAGCGAAGGAAGCCCCTCGTTCATCGACACGATCGTGAACATTTTCCCCGCAAACGTCATCCAGCCTATGGCTGACGCCACGATGCTGCAGGTTATCGTGATTGCTCTTGTCTTCGGCTTCGGCATTATGGCTGCGGGCAAGAAGGCCCAGCCCGTTGCCGACCTCGTAAACAGCATGAGCGAAGTGTGCATCAAGATTATGCATGGCATCATCTGCTTCGCCCCTTCGGTGTTTTCGGTCTTATCACGCCCGTTATTTGCGAGCAACGGCCCCCGATATTTTGCTGCCGCTGCTGAAGCTGATCGTGGTTGCATATCTCGCCATGATTCTTCATATGTGGTCGTGTACTCCGGCTTGGTGAAGATTCTTGCCAACGTGAGCCCCATCCGTTTCTTCAAAGAGCAGATGTCGGCTATGGTGTTCATTCGCTTCCGCTTCCTCGGTTGGCACGCTGCCCGTGAACATGGAATGTTCCAGAAGCTCGGCGTTTCAACGAGGTCTCGAGCCGTTTTGCCGCTGGGCGCCACCATCAATATGGACGGCACCTCGATTTACATGGGCGTGTGCTCCATCTTCATCGCGCAGGTGTTCGGCATCGATTTGACTCTCAGCCAGCAGTTCACCATTGTGCTTACCGCTGTGCTCGCCTCTATCGGCACCGCTGGCGTTCCTGGTTCTGGCATGATCATGCTTGCCATGGTGCTGCAATCGGTCGGTTTGCCGGTCAGGGCATTGCGCTCGTCGGGGCGTCGATCGCATCCATGATGCGCACTACCGTCAACATCACAGGCGACCAGAGTTGTGCCGTGTGCGCCATGGAGCGTCGCAAGGCCGAGCGCAAGGCCGTGAAGGCGGCGTAGGCAAAGCCTCCGCGAGCGGAAGTCGACTCGGCATTCCCAAGACTGCGCTCGGCTGCCGCTTCACCTACCGCTCACCTTCGGCTCGCTATGCGCCTCGCTCCTTCCTTCATTTTTAGAAGGAAGAGCATATTTGAAGCTCAGAGGGTCTTGAAGAATGCCGGACCGGCTTCCCGCTCGTTTCTTCGCCTGGTTTGCGAATTCGTGTGGTAGGGTTATTCTCATCGAGCGCGGTCAAAAGACGGCTCCGCTCCAAACGGTTCCGGCTGGCGTGCTCCGTGCGACAACCTCACGGTGCAGAACCTATGAATTGAAGAGTCGTCCGGCAGCACAGGCGGCTCTTTTCTTGTATTCTTTGAAAAGCTTGCGTTTTTGGGCGTAGTATGCCCGCAAGCGGTAATGTGGTTTGCCGGCGAGCAGGCTGCCGGCGAAGGCGGGGAAATCTCCCGCCCGAAAAGCGAAAGGATCCATCATGGAGATTAAAGACCTGGGTGCCGCAGAGGGCTCTAAAACCATAAGCGCGTTGGCCGCGGTCCTGCTTCTGGCCATGGCAAAACTGCCGGCCGTGGTATGAATGGTCAGCTGTCCCGCTCCGGCGGCGGCAAGCGCCTGGCTTCGAAAGGGTGGCCAGACTCCGCTGGCTATGCGCCTCCCGAAGCTCCTGGCTTCCCGCAACTTCAACCGCGTTGAGTACGCTGCCGTCAACGTTTCTCGTCCGAGCGCAAGTTTGAGGCTGGCGACGTCGTCGACGCCGAGTCTCTGAAGAGCTAAGGGTATCATCAAAGCTCGACACCCCCGTCAAAGGTTCTTGCTGGTGGCGAAATCACCAAGCCGCTCACCATCAGGTTGACAAAATTTCTGCTGCTGCTGTCGCCAAGATCGAGGCGGCCGGAGAAAGGTCGAGCAGTCTTGCTAACGTCCATCATTGATGCATTCAAGGTGCCGGAGCTTCGCAAGAAGATTCTGTTCACCTAGTTCTCAGACGCTTTTGCCGCGAGCGGCGTGAGCATGACCATGCTCGACCTGTTCACGGGCGGCGCGCTGTCGAACTTCTCGGTGTTCTCGTTGGGCATCATGCCTACATCACGGCATCCATTATCATGCAGCTGATGCAGGGCGTGATTCCCGCCGTGGGCGGTTGGGCGAAGGAAGGGAGAAACCGGTCGTCGCAAGATTACGCAGGTCACGCGTTACCTGACGCTCGGCCTTGGCCTGATTAACGCTGTCGGCTACCTCTTCCTGTTCAAGAGCTCCGCTTACGGTGTGGTGTTCACTGAGCAGGTCCCCGAGATCCTCACCGACATCATCGTCGTCTTCACGCTCGTTGCGGGGCCGCGTTCATCATGTGGATGGGCGAGCTTATCACACAGCGCGGTGTCGGCAACGGCATGTCGCTCATCATCTTCGTGAGCATCGTGTCCCGCGTTCCCGCGGCTATTTTCAGTCAGCGTGAACCTTCACGGGCGACACGGGAATGGGCATTGCGGTCACGCTGCTCATCGTGCTCGTGGTGCTGCTGTGCATCCCCGCCATCATCTTCATCGAGCGCGCTCAGCGCCGCATTCCGGTGAACTACGCCAAGCGCGTTCAGGGTCGTAAGATGATGGGTGGCCAGTCCACCTATATTCCTTGAAGGTGAATGCGGCGGGCGTTATCCCAATTATCTTCGCGAGCTGCATCATCTACTTCCCGGCTCACCTTGCTGCGCTGTTCAACGTTGGTTGGCTTACCGCAGCGGCCGATGCCATGTCGACGGGTTGGATCAACTGGCTGCTTACGCTGGCACTCATCGTGTTCTTTGCGTACTTCTACACCTCGATGGTGTTCAACCCCGAAGAAACGAGCGACAACCTGCGCAAGCAGGGCGGCTTTTATTCCGGGCGTTCGTCGGGTAGCGCTACCACGCAGTACATCAAGAACGTTATCAATCGTGTGACGTTGCCTGGTGGTCTGTTCATCGCACTTATCGCGGTTGTTCCGTCGATTTTTTGTTCTACTTCACCGGCAATCAGCTTATTCAGGCGTTTGGCGGCACTTCGATTCTCATTATGATCGGCGTTGCGCTCGACACCATGAGCAAGCTTGGGAGCCAGTTGAAGATGTACAACTACGACGGCTTCTTCAAGTAATCGAAAATGCGGGTCAGGTGGCCCGCATTTTTTTTAAATCAAGAGCTCCCTTTGTGGGAGCTCTTTTGGTACAGCAATCACGTAGATTTAGCGCGGGGAAACGTAAGGAAATAAAGATTCTCGAATGGCATGCAGGGCATTCCCTTTCATAATGCTGAGCTTGTTGGGCTATGCAAGGAAAAGGAGTGCGGCGTGATCGAATCGAATGCTCGTGTTGGCTTCGTCGGCGCGGGTAAAAGTGGGTACGGCGCTCGGTGAGCTTTTCGAAGCTGCGGCATTGTGGTTTCTGGATACAGTTCGCTGCTGGCAGAAGAAGCGCAGGCGGCGGCTGAAAACGGCGTCCGATGCTTATGCGGATGCGGCAGAAGTTGTGGAAGCGTCCGACGTTATTTTCTTCACGGTGCCGGATGGCGAGATTTCCAACGCTTGGAAGAGCCTTGTGGCGTCGTATGGCGCCGCGGCGTGCGATGCGCTGTTCGGGAAAATCGTATGCCATTGCTCGGGCGCGCTTCCGGCAGCCGTATTTGCCGATGCAGCGGAATATGGTGCGAAGGCTGCCTCGGTGCATCCGCTTTTCGCGATTTCGGGCGGGGAAGCGCTCAGGCGAAAATCTGCACTGCGCTTTTCACGCTTGAGGGCGACGAGTCGGCTCTTGCAACGGTGTCGGCCCTGCTTGACGTGTGCGGGGTTCACCATAGGGAAATCGCTTTCGAGCGATAAGCCGCTTTACCACGCGGCGGCCGTGCGCGAGCACGGCTGTAGGCTTTTTTCGCAAGCGCCCAAACGATGCTCGAACGATGTGGCTTTGGCGCCGACGAGGCTCGTAGTGCGCTGCGAGCATTGTTTGTGGGCAACTGCGAGTCAATCGCCGAGCGCGGCCCCATCGACGCCCTTACGGGGCCCATCGAGGCGCAACGACGCCGAAACGGTCGTGGGGCACCTCATGGCGTTTCGGGAGGATCCAACGCTGTTGAAGGAGCGCGACGCGTATACGGCGCTTTCGCGCGTGGTGGTTGAGGTCGCTGCCGCGAAGCATCCCGAGAGGGATTATTCGCATATCGCGGAAATACTCAGGGCCGCACGATAGGCTCTGAAAACGACATGAGGGAAGGAAGAGCTTGGCGTGGGTGCCTCGGCTCTTAAAGAAAGGCGAATACCATGAAGAATACTGCCGCAACGTTTGCCGCCGCCAAGGCGAAGGGCGAAAAGCTCTCGATGCTCACTGCATACGATTATTCGACGGCGAAGCTCGAAGACGAGTCGGGCATCAACGGCATTTTGGTCGGCGACTCGCTGGGCAATGTAGTGCTTGGCTGAAGACACCGTTTCGGTAACCATGGAAGACATGGTCCACCATGGCGCTGCCGTCGCTCGCGGCGCGAAAAAACGCGCTTGTCGTTGTCGATATGCCGTTCATGAGCTATGAAGTGACCGTCGAGGAGGCCGTGCGCAATGCGGGCCGTCTTATGAAGGAAGGCCGCGCGGGTGCCGTGAAGCTCGAGGGTGGCGTGCGCGTTGCTGAGCAGATTCGCGCTATTGTGAAGGCCGGCATTCCCGTTATGGGCCATATTGGCCTTACCCTCAGTCGATCAACGTGTTTGGTGGTTTCAAGGTGCAGGGCAAAAGCGAGGAAGCCGCCCGTGCTCTGCTCGCCGACGCCAAGGCCGTTGAAGAGGCTGGCGCGTTTGCGGTTGTCATCGAGGCTGTCCCTGCGGCGCTTGCCCAGATGATCACCGATTCCGTTTCGATTCCGACCATCGGCATTGGCGCAGGCGCTGGTTGCGACGGCCAGATTCTTGTGTATCAGGATATGCTCGGCATGTTCAGCGACTTCACTCCGAAGTTCGTGAAACGCTATGCCAATGTGGGCGAAGTCATGCGCGAAGCGTTCGCTAACTATGCGGCCGAGGTGGCCTCGGGCGCGTTCCCCACTGAAGAGCACACCTACAAAATCAAAGATGACGTGCTCGACGAAGCTTTACTAAAAAATGGCGCGGCGCCCGAAGGAAAGCGGGCTGCCTCGAATCGATGGGATTGCAAGGAGTGCTGGTGCACTCGAACTTTGAAGAAAGAAGAACGATGAAAATCGCTTATACCGTGGAAGACGTGAAGTCGCAGGTTCGCGAATGGAAAAAGGAAGGCCTTACGGTTGGCCTGGTGCCCACGATGGGCTATTTGCATGAGGGCCACGAAAGCCTGATCAAGCGCGCAGTCGCCGAAAACGACCGTGTTGTGGTGAGCGTGTTTTTGAATCCCACGCAGTTTGCCCCCAACGAAGACCTCGCGAGCTATCCCCGCGATTTCGAGGCCGATACGAAACTGTGCGAAGGCGCTGGCGCAGCGCTTGTCTTCCATCCGGAGCCGTCCGAGATGTACGCCGAAGACGCGTGCACGTTCGTTGACATGACCGCTGTCACCAAGGAGCTGTGCGGAAAGAGCCGTCCGATTCACTTCCGCGGCGTGTGCACCGTTGTGAACAAGCTCATGAACATCTCTATGGCCGACCGTGCATATTTCGGCCAGAAGGACGCGCAGCAGCTCGCCGTCATTCGTCGCATGGTGCGCGATTTGAATATGAACGTTGAAGTTGTGGGCTGCCCCATCATTCGCGAGGCCGACGGCTTGGCGAAAAAGCTCGCGCAACACGTACCTCTCTGAAGAGGAGCGCAAGGCTGGTCTCGTGCTGTCTCAGGCTGTGAAGTTGGGGCAGAAGCGCGTTGCCGAGGGCGAGGAGTCTGCGGCAGCGGTTGCGGGCGCCATGAGCGAACTCATTTCCGCCGAGCCGCTGGCGAAGATCGATTACGTTTCGATGGTATCGTGGGATTCGATCGAGCCCGTCGAGACCATTGAAGGCCCCGTGCTCGTTGCCATGGCGGTCTACATTGGCAAAACCCGTCTGATTGACAACTTCATTTACGAAGGATAATCTTCAGACTTCGCTCGGAACGCGCCGGGTGGCTCCGCTTGGGGCCACGGCTCGCTACCGTTCGCTTCGCTCGCTATGCGCTCGCCTGGCTGCGTTTAGATTTGGACTAAAACCAATTTTGAACGCAGACGGCCCCAATCGAGCCACCCGGCGCGTTCCGAGCGAGGCATTCCCGAACTTGTAAAAACGATTCGGCTCGAATAGCTGTCAGCGAGCGGAATTGTGGTGTGCCGAATCGGCGTGAAGAAGCCGCCGCGTATTGAAAAATACGCAAGGTGAAGGCTGAACGTCGAGGCGGCCGCCACGATTCCGCGCAGCGTCGAGCCGCATCGTTTGCCGAAAGGCAAACGAAAAGGACGCAAATGCAACTTAATATGCTTAAAGGCAAAATCCATCGCGCTACCGTTGTTCAGGCCGAGCTTGACTACGTGGGCAGCATCACCATCGACGAAGACCTCATGGAGGCTTCGGGCATTCTGGAATATGAGAAGGTCCAGATCGTTGATGTGAACAACGGCCAGCGCTTTGAGACGTATGTCATTGCCGGCGAAGCTGGCTCTGGCATGATTTGCCTGAACGGCGCTGCTGCACGCAACGTTTCGGTGGGCGACAAAGTCATCATCATGTGCTATTGCCAGATGTCACCCGAGGAAGTGCCTGCCAATCCGCCGCGCGTCGTGTTCGTCGACGACGACAACAAAATCGCGCGAGTGACGCGTTACGAAAAAAACATGGTCTTCTGAAAGACATGGAATAGCAGCACGGGCCGCACACGCGGCCTTCGTTTTATAATGCAGTGGTTTGAAAAGAGTCGAATGGGGAGTTCGATATGGTAGATCGCCAGCGCGATTTAGAAGGCAAGCGGGTTTGGTGACTGCGGGGCCCACGCAGGAAGCCATTGATCCGGTGCGTTTTATTTCCAACCACTCTACGGGCCGCATGGGCTATGCCATCGCCGAGGTGGCGCGCGATCGCGGTGCGCGGGTGGTGCTCGTGAGCGGTCCCGTTTCGCTTGAAGCGCCCGAGGGTGTCGAACTCGTGAGCATCGTGAGCGCGCAAGACCTTTTCGATACCGTAAGCGCCCGTTACGCTGAGTGCGACGCGGTTGTCGCCGCCGCCGCGGTTGCCGATTATCGTCCGAAAACGGTGGCCGACAACAAGATGAAGAAGAAGGATGGCGACTTGTCCATCGAGTTTGAACGTACGCCCGATACGCTTTCCTGGCTTGGCGCGCATCGTGGCCGGGCAGCGTTTGTGCGGCTTCTCGATGGAAACGTGCAATGCCTCGAAAACTCCGCGGCAAACTCACGCGCAAAACGTCGATATGATTTGCGCGAACAGCTTGCGTGAGGAAGGCGCGGGCTTTGGCACGGCAACGAACCATCTCACGCTCATCTCTCGCGAGCACGAGGTTGACCTGCCTATGCTCTCGAAGGCCGATGCGGCCGACGCGCTTTTGACGGAGCTGTTCTCGCTCGACCCGCTCCCTGCGTCAACGGAAGGGGAGTAGCCATGCTGCTTACGGTTGATATTGGCAACACCAATGTGGTGATGGGCCTTATGCCCACGCGCGCGGCGAGCTCGCGAGCCAGCTGCGTTTCCCCCACCGACAAGCGTCGCACGGTGCGCGAGTTCATGGATGGCTTCGAGGCGCTCGTCGCCATGCACGGCTTCGATTTCTCCGATGTGACGGGCGCGGTTGTTTCTTCCGTCGTGCCCGAGCTCACAGAATCGGTTGTGGCTTCGGTTCGCGCGAAAAACGAATCTCGAGCCGCTTGTGGTGAACTATAAAATGAATTTGGGGTTCTCCATCGATATGGATACGCCCGAGCGTTTGGGCGTCGACATGATTGCCGACGCGGCGGGCGCTGTGAACGATTACGACGGCGCACTCGCGATTTTCGACATGGGCACGGCCACCACGTGCTCGGTGCTCACGAGCGATCGCACGTATATCGGCTCCATCATTTATCCTGGCGTCGTGATTTTCAGGACGCGCTTACTGCGCAGTGCTCGCAGCTGCCGTTCATCAAGTTTGAAAAGCCGAAGGGCCTCATTGGCAAGAATACCGTCGAATGCATGTATTCGGGCGTGTTGTATTCCAACGCGGCTACCATCGATGGCCTGATCGACCGCATCGCCGATGAACTGGGCGAGCCCGTGACCGCTATTGTGACGGGCGGCGGAGCCGCATGATCGTTCCCGCGTGTCGCCGCGAAATTATGCATGACCCGAATTTGCTGCTGAAAGGCCTCTGGGACTTGTACAAACTGAATGCCTAGCGGGTTTCCCGAAAGCAGCTACGGCACGTTTCGAATCTCGGAGCGATTAGCACCCGTTGGTCGTTGACGGCAAGATTCCGCGCATTGTCTGGGTTTTCTTCACGTGCGCGCACAAGCTGATACAATGGGGCCACTGCATAAGTTGAAAGGACTTACGAATGAATATCGTTTTGTTGGGCGCCCCGGGCGCCGGCAAGGGTACGCAGGCCGCCAAGCTGGTTGAGGAATTCGCCACGCCCCATATTTCCACGGGCGACATCCTGCGCGCTGCGGTAAAGAACCAGACCGAGCTCGGCAAAAAGGCCAAGGGCTACATGGATGCGGGCGACCTGGTTCCCGATAGCCTGATCATCGACCTTATGGACGAGCGCTTGCGCGAGCCCGACTGCGAGAAGGGCTTCATTCTCGACGGCTTCCCGCGCACCACGGCCCAGGCTGTGGCCCTCGACGACATGCTGGTCCGTCTCGAGCGCCCGCTCGATGCCGCCCTGCTCGTTGATGTTGACTCCGAGGTCATCATCAAACGTCTCACCGAGCGTCGCTGCTGCAAGGAATGCGGCTACATCGGCACCGCTGCCGACGCCACCTGCCCGAAGTGCGGCGGCGAAATGTATCAGCGCGATGACGACAACGAGACCACGGTTCGCAACCGCCTCGACGTCTACGCCAAAGAGCACGAGCCCCTTATCGACTACTACTAAGGCGGTAAGGGGCCTGCTGAAGAGCGTTGACGGCGATCGCCGGTCGACACCGTCTATGTCGACGTGAAAGCTCTGCTTGGCCTGTAGCTCGGGATTTCGAACACGTTTCTTCAAAGAGCACCACCTTATGGGGTGCTCTTTTTTTCATCGATTGGCTCATGCCTCTTTTTTGTTTCGCGTATGGGACTCATCGGCGTCGTGCCATTCGGCATGCGACCTTGGGTATAATGCGCTCCATGCATGCTTTCTTGACATTACTTGGCGAGTTCATCGCCACCCATCATGCGCGGTTGCGACACTTCGCGAAGGTTGCCTGCGTTATTTTGCTGTGCGCCGCGGCGCTTGAGGTCGTGGTATTCAATTTCAACCATTGGCGCAGCCTTACCTGGCAGCCCATCACGGCGAACGAGCAGTCGAACCTGCAGGAAACGGCCGACGAGCGTCTGCGTATTCTGCTATCGACAATACGATTGAATTCGATTACGTCGGCGTGCCCGTGCACAATATCAAGCTTTGATTTTTCAGGGAATCAGTCAGCGCAAAACGTGCCTGTGAAAATATGGTTTACCGATGACGCGCATTCGACGTATTTCGATGACGACGAGTACACGGCTGGCGTGCCGGTTACGTATGTCTCCACGAACAACGAAGAGAGTAAATACCTCAATATCAATGCTTCGGGATCGGTGTATAAGCTGCGCATTCAAGTGGGCGTTGACGATGGGGAGACGAAGGTCACCTATCCGCTGTATCTGTCGAAGGTCGTGCTCAATGCGCCCGAGCCGTTCAGCTTCAGGGGCGAGCGCTTCTTGTTTGCGGCCTGCATCATGGCGCTCATATACGCGTTTCGTCCCAAGTCGAGCCTGTATCGCACGCAGCTGCGCGAGCACCCGCGCCGCACTAAAATCGCCGTCATTGGCGTGGCTGCGGTGGAAATTTGGGTTGGCGCGGCGTTTCTGCTGTTTGGCACGAACCTCGTGGGCGTTGCCACGCAGCACTACAACTCGGGTTCATGGGACGGCGTGAGCGTTGTCAACGTGTTCGAATGCGGCGGCGAAAATGCACAACAATATGCCGAACTCGCGGAAATCCATGACGCAGGGCAAGCTGTATTTGGAAGAAGAGCCGCCTAACTGGTTGCAGAACATGGACGACCCGTATGACCGCGGTGCCCGCGACCAGTTGGTGAAGGAAACCGGCGAGAACTACCTATGGGATACCGCATATTACGAAGGCCATTATTACGTGTACTTCGGGTGGTGCCGGTATTGCTGTTCTACCTGCCGTTCTACCTTGTCACGGGAGCGAATTTCCCACGGCGATCGGCGTGCTCATTGGCATGGCGTTTTTATCGCGGGCCTTTCGGCGTTGCTTGACCGCTTTGCCCGCTACCATTTCAAGCGCATGACGACCGGCGTGTTCCTGCTGCTGCAAATCGCGATTGTGACGTGTTGCGGCATGCCGTATTTGCTGAAGTTCCCAACGTTCTATTCGCTGCCCATTATGCTGGCGCTCGCGTTTTCGGTATGGGGCCTGTATTTCTGGATGGTGGGTCGCAGCCATACACGCCCCGAGGGCTTCTATTTGGCGGGCTCGCTGTGCATGGCGCTCGTGGTGCCGCCCGCAGCTCGTGCTGCTGAGCTTCTTGGCGTTCCCGTTGTTTTGGCGCATGTACATTACCGAAGGCCGCATTCGCACGGCGGCGGGAGCTCGTCAGTTTGCGTGCCTCATCGCGCCCTATATCGTGGTGTGCGCAGGCATTATGTGGTACAACAAAGCGCGCTTTGGCGGCCTGTTCGATTTCGGCGCGAACTACAATCTCACGGTAAACGACATGACGAAGCGCGGCATGGCGGTGGGAATACATCGCCCCTGCGCTGTTCGCGTATTTATTCCAAACTCCGCGACCACGGGCGTGTTCCCTTATTTGCAGGCTGTCTCGTTCGACACCACGTATTTGGGGCAAACGGTAAAGGAAGTCACGTTCGGCGGCATTTTCGCCGTGCTCCCATTTTGTGGGTGCTTCCGTTCGCCCGTCGCATTCTGCAAATGCGTATCAACCAGCGCAAGACGCGCACCGTGGCAGGCGCGTTATTGGCGTGCTCATCGGCATCGGCGTGCTTATCGCTGTGGCCGATGCGGAAATGGCAGGCATTCTGCGGCGCTATTTCGCCGACTTCAGCATCATGTTCCTTATGGCGGCGGTGCTGCTGCTGTTCATCGTGAATGAGAACATCGAAAACGGCTCGAAGGCGCATGCGGTGTTCGTGCGCGTGTTGCCCGCGACGGTTGCGATTGGCGTGGCGTACACGGTGCTTCTGTGCATTACGGCAGAAACCGGATGGGTTTCGGATGCCTACCATGGGCATACCAAGGTCTGCTCGAAACGTTCAATTCTGGACGAGGAACCTCTTCGGCAACTGCCGACGGCCGCCGGGCAGGCGGAAGGAGATATATGCAGAAACTTTTAGCTCAAATTGCGAAATTCGGTGTCGTGGGCGTTATCGCCTTTGTTATTGACTACGGCCTGCTTGCGTTGCTCACCGAAGCGTTCGGCGTGAACTATTTGGTGTCGGCCACCATCGTTCACCGTGTCGGTCGTGTTCAACTACGTGGCGTCGATGCGCTATGTGTTCACGCATAAAGAAGGCATGAGCCGCCGCCGCGAGTTCATCATTTCGTGGTGCTTTCGGTGATTGGCCTTATCATCAACAACGCGTGCATGTGGGCGGGGCGTTGAGCTGCTGCACATTCATTACCTCATTACGAAGATTGGCGCCACGGCAATCGTCATGGTGTGGAACTTTGTGACGCGCAAGAAGTTTCTTGATGCGGGGGATGAAAGATAGTAATCAGACCTGTGTTTGGACGGGCGGACATGCTTCCGCTTCGGTCAAGTCCTGCTCGCGACGAACAGCACATTAAGTGCTGTTCTGCTCGTGCGGGAATCTATCGAATCGACGTCCGCCCGCCCAAACGATTTACCTTTGCTAGAGAACGAGGCCTTTGGGCGGATAGGAGATACAAAATGGAAAATCGCGATGTGCGTGCTGAATTGGAGCGTTGGATTGCCAACGTGTCCGACGAGTTGCGGCCGAACTGGCCGAAATGAAGGTTGCGGCTGACGCGGGCGACGATTCTGCGGCGGTGGACGCATTCTTCCAAGATTTGGCTTTCGGCACGGCTGGCCTGCGTGGCACGCTTGGCGCTGGCACGAATCGCATGAATATCTATACCGTCGGTCGCGCCACGCAAGGCTTCGCCGATTACTTGAATGCAATTTCGAGAACCCGAGCGTTGCGATTGCACGTGACTCGCGTAACAAGGGCGAGCTGTTCGTGCAGGTGACGGCTGCTATCTTGGCTGCTAACGGCATCGTGGCGCATGTGTATCCGAAGATTTCGCCTGTGCCTACGCTTTCGTTCGCCGTGCGCGATCTTGGTTGCTCGGGCGGCATTTGCGCGACGGCAAGCCATAATCCGGCCGCCTACAACGGCTATAAGGCCTATGGTCCCGATGGCTGCCAAATCACGAGCGAGGCCGCGAAGGCCATTTCTGCCGCCATCGCGAACACCGACGCGTTCTCGGGCGTGAAGACGATGGATTTCGATGAGGCCGTGGCTTCGGGCATGGTGAAATGGATCGACGACGCGGTGCTCGAGCGCTATTACGATGCGGTTTTGTCCAAGTCGGTGAGCACCCTTTCCGCCGAGCAGGTCGCCGAGGCCCCCTTGAAGCTTGTGTACACGCCGCTCAATGGCACCGGTCTTGTTCCTGTGACCACCGTGCTCGAGCGCGCGGGCATCACCGATATCACGGTAGTTCCTGAGCAGCGCGAGCCCAATGGCGATTTTCCCACGTGCCCGTATCCCAACCCTGAAATCCGCGAGGCCATGCAGAAGGGCATTGACCTGTGCGAGGAAGTGCATCCCGACCTGCTGCTCGCCACCGACCCCGATGCCGACCGCGTAGGCGTGGCGTGCAAAGACGGCGACGACTACACGCTGCTCACGGGCAACGAGATGGGCGTGCTCCTGCTCGAATACATCGCTCGTATGCGCAGCGAGCGCGGCGAGGATCTGTCCGATAAGGTTGCGGTCACGACTATCGTGTCTTCCGCCATGGTTGACGCGCTTGCTGCGGAATACGGCTTCGAGCTGCGTCGCTGCCTTACCGGCTTCAAATACATCGGCGACATCATCACCGGCTTTCCGATGCCGGCCAGGGTCGACCGATTCATTTTCGGCTTCGAGGAAAGCTATGGCTACTTGTCGGGCGATCATGTGCGCGACAAAGATGCCGTGAATGCAAGCTTGCTCATTTGCCAAATGGCGCAAGACTATAAGCTGCGCGGCATGAACCTGGCTCAGGCTATGCGCACGCTGTAAAGCATGGCTGGTGGCTCAACCGCACCGTATCGGTTTCGTTCCCGGGCGCTGCAGGTGCTGAAACCATGCGCGGCATTATGGCGAAGCTCCGCGAGCAAGCTCCGAGGGAGCTCGCCGGTCGCGCCGTTGAAGCCGTGGTCGACTACGAGGGGTGGCGTGAACGGTTTTTGCCTTCGGCAAACGTCGTCGAGAGTTCGACGTTGAAGGCGGCAACAAGGTTATCGTGCGCCCAGTGGCACCGAGCCCAAAAAATCAAGCTCTATGTGTTCGCGAAAGATGCCGACCGTGCTGCGGCCGACGCGCTGCTCGACGCCCTTGAGGCGGCGGGCCGCGAATTGCTGAAATAAAGGTTGTATGGCGGGTGGCTTTCGGGCCTCCGTTTTGTACGGAACATGTGCGGGCTTCGTGCGGAGCCGTGTTGTTCCAAGCTCCATTGCGGGGCTCGTTATAATGGGTGTGCCGCGCGGTGATGCGTGGTTTTGGGATTCGCAACAAGGAAGGACATCCCATGATTTTCGGAAATATCGAAAGCACCGATTTGTCGACTATCGGCCATGAAGGCGTGCGCCGTGCAATTGAATGGGCGCGCGAGCACGACCTGTCTGCGCTGCCGTGCGGCCGCAACGATATCGACGGCGATGCGCTGTATGTGAACGTTGCCGAATACGACTCGAAGGCATTCGAAGATTGCAAGTTCGAAGCGCATAGGCGCTACATCGACGTGCAGGTCGTGGCTTTCGGGCATCGAGCGCATCGATTCCCAGGTGATTGCCAAGTGCGATGCCGGCGAATTCGACGAAGAGGGCGACTTCATGCTGCTCGAGGGCGAGGCCGCTACCCAGGTGATTCTTGAGCGGGCAGCTTCGCGGCATACTTCCCCGACGATGCCCATAAGCCGGGCATTGCGGTTGATGGCGCTTCCCATAACAAGAAATGCGTCTTCAAAGTATTGGTGTAAATCGGTATATCGCAACTTTCAGCGGCGTCCGCACTTAAAGAGGCTCTAAGCCTAATAAGTAACGGCGGGCGACGTCGGTAATGGAGGAGCGGCCCGGGTTCATTCCGGCCGCTCTTCTTCATTTTCCGAGGTCTTTATGCTCCTGATACAACAAGCTGAATAATTCCCACGAAGAGTGATGGGATGGAACAAGCTCCTGCGGCAAGGGCAAAAAATCCATGGGAGACTCTCTTTCAACGCTTCTTCGAATCTCCTTTGAATCTAAGGTCGAAAGCGTCAACCGCCAGACGTGGAAACCTGCTAAATGCTCGAGCGTTTAGCAGGTTTCGGCTTTCTAAACGTGTTATTGAGGGCGTGAATTGCTTCTTCAGAATGGTCCATACGATGGCGGCTCCGATGGCTGCAGCGCAGGTGTCGACGAGCCAATCCATGGGGTCGCAGCTTCGGCTGGGCGTAAGATCTGGTGGAACTCGTCGCTTACGCCATAAAGGCTCGAGAAGATGAGCGCGATGGGCGGGGCGGGGAAGTCGCCGAGCATGCCTGCGGGGCGTGCGGTCGCGTTGCTCTCGAATGCGGTCACGGCGTGAAGCGCAGCGCGTTTGCGAGCGCGGCGCCAAGCAGCAGGTATTCGTGAAATGCCCACGGGCGATACGCCGTCGACCTCGTGGCCGAAGAGTGCCGTGGCGCCCGCAACCAAGAGATTTTTTGACGATCGAGACGATGCCCGGAGTGGTTGTCGAGGTCGTTGTCCGTTTTCGCGCTCATGCAGAAAATGAAGGCGAGCATAATCGACGGCTGCCCATGAAAGAAGCACGCATGCGCGGAGGAGAGGCGAGGGCGATTCGAGCCTTCGCGCTCTTCGCTGGTTGTGGCCTTTGGTTCGTCGATGACGTGCGAACTTTTCGCGTGGCCATGCCTGCGCTTTTTTGTTTGTGATGCGAGATTGCGTTTTCATGGTTTGTGATTCTATCAAATCGGTGGGTTACGGCCGCAACGGCCAAGGTTTTCGTTACCATTAATAAGTTATATCCACGTGCGATACATTCACATTCGGAAAGGCGCATCCATGGCCGAAGACCACACGAACCAGCAACCTCAGCAACCGCCGCAACCTGCGGCGCCGCAGGGTTTTGACGCGCAGCAAAGCCAGGCGTACGCTCGGGGCCAGGCGCAGCCGTTTGCCCAGTCCCAGCCGTATGGACAGGCCTCAAGCGCAGCGGCCGTACGGGCAGCCCGGCGCTCAGCAATACGCCCAACCCGGGTGCGGCCAGCAAGGCTACGCCCAGCAGTACTATGCTCCGCGGCAGCCCCGCGTATGCCGCGTCCGCGCCGAAGAAAAAGAACATGGCGCCCTGGATTGCGCTCGGCGTGATTCTGTTCGCCGTTGTATTCTGCTTTACCGTTGGGGCTATGTCGTGCTCGAGCGCGGTGCATTCCCTCTCGAATTTCGGCATGGGTTCTGTTGAAGAAGAGTTCACCGATGGCCCACCGTTGCGGTCATCGATATTTCGGGAACCATTCAATACGACGGCACGGCCTGCTCTCCTGAGGGCCTTTCGTCGCTGCTCAACCAGGCGGAGGAAAACGACGATATCGAAGCCGTGGTTTTGCGCGTCGATTCGGGCGGCGGCACAGCAACGGCGGGCGAGGAAATGGCTGAATACGTGAAGCGCTTCAGCAAGCCGTGGTGGTCTCGAGCGCGTCGATGAATTGCAGCGCGGCATACGAGATTTCGAGCCAGGCCGATCTGATTTACGTGAACAAGACCACCGACATCGGCGCCATTGGCACGGTGACGCAGGTGACCGATCTTTCGGAGTTGCTCGACAAGTTGGGCATCAAGGTCGACAATGTCGCATCGGCGGAATCGAAGGATTCGAGCTACGGCACGCGTCCCTTACCGACGAAGAGCGCGCCTACTACCAGGAGCTCATCGATGTGACGAACGAAGTCTTCGTCGAGAACGTTGCAGAGGGGCGCTCCATGAGCCTTGGATGAGGCTCGCGCGCTTGGTGACGGGTCTTCCCCGACTGCTTCGGCTCCCCGATCAACGAGGGCTACCGAAGGCCTCGTCGAAGGCGGGGAGTTCGACGGCACCATCTCCGACTACGTGATGCGCAACCACGAGCGTCAGGCGAACACGCTGCGCTCGTACGGCATCAGCCTCTCGATTTACGATGGCTCGGGAATCGGCCACGCTGGCGAGGTCCATCAGCATGTCTCCGAGGCATTCATCGAGAAGCTCTACGAGAATGGTTTCCTCCGCAAGGAATCGACGCTTCAGTTCTACGACACCGAGGCGCAGACGTTCCTGAACGGTCGCCAGGTGGTTGGGCACTGCCCAGTCCAGGGGTGCAAGTCTGAGCACGCTTACGCAGACGAGTGCGATTTGGGCCATCAGTACGACCCGATCGACTCATCGCGCCGAAGTCGTCGGTCACGGGAACCGTGCCCGAGATGCGCCCGTCGAGAACTGGTATTTCGACCTGCCCGCCTTCTCCGAGTTTCTGAAAAAGCATGTGGAGGAGCTCAAGGCCGATCCACGATCCGCGATGTCGTCCCGC
>VOFG01000239.1_pt1 | contig 38000 bp, 61 predicted proteins | sample 5384171 | NCBI WGS metagenome assembly VOFG01 (sample SAMN12384726, study PRJNA508395) | human gut metagenome | isolation source: healthy gut F | host: Homo sapiens
TCCGAATGCGTTCGTAAAAATAGAACCAATGACATGAGGTAATGTTCCGAGATGCGTGAACAGGATGAAAGCGGCAAGTAGAATGTATGCGATAGCCATGAGGGGGACGATAATCCCGGATATAACGGCGATCCGGTGAATTCCACCGAATATGACCAGTAGGGTGAACAGGGTTAGAATGATTCCCAGCCAGACACGGCTTGTACCGAAGACTTCATGAAATGCCAAGGTAACGGTATTTGCCTGTACCGAGTTGAATACAAGTCCGAAGGTGATGGTAATGATGACTGCAAAAAAAGAATACCTAACCATCGTTTTTTTTCAAACCTTTTTCCATGTAAAAAGGCGGGTCCCCCGATGAACGAGCGGTCTCCTTTTAACTTTATATATTTGGGCTAATGTGGATTCGATGAAGGCAGAGGCAGAACCGATAAGCGCGATAAGCCACATCCAAAATATAGCCCCTGGTCCTCCCAAGGCGCCAGAGCTGTAGCCACACCTGCCAGGGTTACCTGTACCAACCGCGGGCGGTTGCAATGCAAATGCTTGAAAAGAAGAAACCGAGTTCTTGTGGTTCCGCTTGCTATTCCGTCACCGAGCAGACGGAACATTTCCCGGATATTTCGAAAATTGTAACGAATTTTGAAGTTGCAAAGTAGACCCCGATACAGATGAGCAGGGCTTTAATAGTATATAGGTCCAGATAAAATCATTGGTTACTATAATCCAGTTGTTTAAATTTTCCATAACCGCATTACGTATTTAAATTACGAGTTTAAAGAAAAAGTTCACACCATTCCTCGAAACGGGCGGCTGTTTCTTCGCCTAAAAGGCCATTTCTGCTCGGATTTTGCCTAGTTTCTTTTTTCCCGGGTTAAATTGGTTTTCGAATAAAATTTATCGGCAAAAGCGATTAGTTTTTCTTCAAGCGTAACGGGGAGCATATCTCGTTGGGGTAAAGGTAAATGATTCTCCTTGATCATTTCAAGTGATATGCCGGCTCCCGGTGTGTCGTTCGCATACTAGGGCATGGCGGGGAAGGCCTTCCGTGCGGAGTAGATCGGCACCCAGGTAACCGTGGCAGATGTAGGGATGTTCTCCGAAACAACCGATGTCTGGGGCCTTCGTGAGAAAAATCCCGATGTCGTGGAGCATGGCAGCCTCTTGAATGAAGGGAATGTCCAGATCCATTTCGGGATGTCGGATAGCCAGTGATTGTGCTTTATCTCGAACGAGTTGACTATGTATGAGGAGGGATTGCCCGGCGAGGGAATCCAACATGTAATATTTACGAATAATATCTAATGGGTTTATCATTATTTGTTCTTTTTTAAACTTACAAATATAGATGTTTGCTCGTGAAAATGTCATGACTGGTTTATTATAAATATTCCGGGTTATTTGTAACGGACCCCGACGGTTCTCCAGTCTATAATTGTCCATAATTTTTCAATGTGTTCCGGACGGCGATTCTGGTAATCAAGGTAGTAGGCGTGTTCCCAAACATCGATTCCCAGTATTGGGGTGTAACCTTTCGTGATAGGGTTCCCGGCGTTATTTTCGGACAAAATGTATAATTTCCTTTTTTATCTTTTGCGAGCCATACCCATCCGGACCCGAATAACGAGGTGGCAGCTGTTGTGAATTCTTTTTTGAAATTATCGAATGAACCCCATTCTTTCTCAATGGCTGAAAGCAGTGCTCCTGATGGGGTGTGTTCCGCTTTCGGGGAGAAAGAGTTGAAATAGATAATATGGTTTAACGCTTGTGCGGCGTTATTGGATATTGCCCCGGTGGAGTTCTTGACAATGGTTTCGAGGTCACAATTCTCGAATGGTGTCCCCACGATCAATTTGTTCAGGTTATCAATGTAAGTTTTCAGATGTTTACCATGATGTAGTTTTATGGTGGCTTCACTGATAACGGGAGTGAGGGCATTCATTTCGTAAGGTAAAAAGGCGGGAGGGAGAATTTCTCTTTCGATGTTTGTTGTTGAGCCCACAATGTCCCAAATTGTTGTGACAGAAGGGCAACTATCCATATCTTTTGAAAGCTTGTTTTGTTTTCATCTTCTATTTTTCTTTTAAAGTTTATGTTATTTACGAATAAAAGTACATTTTGGTTATTAAAAAAGTCCTCTAACTTTTATAATTTTGACTGTTTTTATGAAAGAGAGCGGTGGGGGAACAAATGTGCAATTTCAAAATTTGAGTGTATGATCAGGATAAATGTTACAATTGAGGTGAAGAGCGAGGTTCGCGCTCAAGTTATGGAACTTTTTGCGTGAGATGTCTGAATTGTCAAGGCAGGAAAAGGGTGTATCGGGTACGAAATACTTGAAAATAATCGTTTGGATAACGTGTTGATGATCATAGAAACGTGGGAAAATGAAACCTTGTTGGCTGTTCATAAAAGAAAGCGACCATTTTTCGTGAGGATTATTCCGCAAGTGCGGGAGCTGGCGACGGAAATGTGTAGCCAGAAATTTACGGATATGCTTTCCATAAGCGCAAGAAGACATTTTATCACTCGTTAAAAATATTCGTAAAAAATCACTAAAAAGAGAACCTTTTTCATGTTTCAGTTCGTTAAATTAGGTACGAACATAAAATTAAAGAATATGAAACATGAAACTTCAAATCTACTGATAGGGCTAGGTATTGGCGCTGTTGTAGGAGTTGCTGTCGGTTATTTAATGGTAGCTGATAATCGTAAAAAATTAGCGGAAGAATTCGATCATGCCGTGTCTAAAGTGAAAGAAGAGGTGAAGGACGTTTATTCAAAAGCAAAAAACAAGGCCGAGAACGTGAAAGAACACGTGACCGAGGATGTCAATCATGTAGCTGAAAAGGTTGCGGGAAGACTGCTACGGAAACGAAGTAATAGCTTATGGAGAATATTGCCGAGAAGACGTTTGCTGAGTTGAAAGAGGATATTTCAACTTACGTGGAATTGAGGCTAGAGCTATTAAAATTGAATACATACGAAAGGGTTGCTAAGACAATGGCAGTCTTTTCGTATGGTATTGTTTTGGTTTTATTGGCTTTTTGCCATTTTATTTTTATTCCTGGCGTTAGGTTTTTCTTGGGAGAATTATTAGGTAGCATGGCTTTGGGATTCGTGTTGGTGGTTGGGATGTACCTGTTGTTGTTCGGTATAACGATGTTTTTCAAGAGAAAGATCACGTCCAAGGTGATGAACGAGATTATAACAGCAATGATGAGTAAGGATGAAAAAGGATAATGAGGAGACAACCGACCCCGCTGGACATGTTGATGGCGGAACAGCGCCGGGTGCGTGAGAGTTGCCGGGTGCAGGAACAGAAAATAAACGAGGATTTTAAGTTCATACATGATCATTCCGGGCGGATTTTGTTTGCCGGGATTTCTTCTTTGTTTTTTCTAAACGACGAGAAAACGGGAAGAATGACGAGGGGAGAAGAAACGGAAGAACAAAATCCCGATGTTGGGAATGATGTTTAAAAATATTTCGCCCTTGTTGTGGGAGGCCGCTTTGCCAATCCTTTTTGCGTTGGGGAGGGGACGGATCGGTAATTTGTTTAAAAAGACGAACCAAAAGTTAAAAGATAAAAAGTTTAAAATTTAGAAATGAAATTAAAAAGCGTGGTTCCCGTGTGGCTGGGATCTAAAATTTAGAATCTAAAGTCTAAAAATAAACGACGAGTTTTATTATCTTTGTATCCTCTATTCGGGTTATATTTGAAAATATGGGTCAATTACGACCATTCCATCAAGAGGTGTTTTATTTTAATAGAAGGAGGATAAAGAGTTATGTCGAGTATTAATGCATCGCAGGTTTTGGAGACAAAGCCAGTCGGCAAGTTATCGTTACAGTATTCAATCCCTGCAATCATCGGGATGACGGTAACGTCATTGTATAATATTATTGATAGTGTTTTTATCGGGCATGGCGTGGGACCGTTAGCTATATCGGGTTTAGCGATCACTTTTCCCTTGATGAACCTGATTATTGCTTTTTCGACTGGGGGTGCGACAATCAGTTCGATTTATCTTGGGCAGAAAGACACGGAGAAAAACAAATTCTGTCTTGGGGAATGTGTTATTGTTATGCGTGATTAACGGATTTTGTTTCGGGGATTGACTTTGATATTCTTAGATCCGATCTTACATTTCTTTGGGGCTAGTCCGGCGACGTTACCTACGCCCGGGATTTTATGCAGGTTATTTTGATGGGAAATCCGATTGCTTTTACTTTTATCGGTCTGAACAACGTGATGCGAGCCACGGGATACCCGAAAAAGGCCATGTTGAGTTCTTTACTGACCGTATTTGCCAATATTATTCTGGCCCCAATATTCATTTTCCATTTGATTGGGGAATCCGGGGAGCAGCATTGGCCACGGTGATCTCCCAGTCGATCGGTTTAATCTGGATTGTGAGTCACTATCTGAATAAGAACACAACGATACGTTTTAAGCCGGGGATATTTAAATTGACGAGGTCGAATAATCATGAGCATTTTTTCCATCGGGATGTCACCTTTCTTGATGAACGTGTGTGCCAGTTCGGTGGTCATTATATTGAATAATAGTTTTATGCGCTATGGCGGTGACTTGGCTATCGGAGCCTACGGAATAGTGAAACCGGGTACTGACCTTGTTTATCATGATTGAGATCGGGGTGACACAGGGGATGCAGCCGGTAATTGGGTTTAATTACGGGGCACTTCTTTTTTGACCGGGTACGTAAGACGTTACGTTACGCTTTGATTGCCGGGGTTTTCGATCATGACATTCGGTTTTTTATTAAGTCAGCTATTCCCTTCGGCTATCGTGGGGGATGTTCACGGATAATCACGAGTTGATGGAATTATCTAAATTTGGCTTACGAGTGACTTGTTTGATGTTCCTCTCGCAGGGTGCCAGATTATTATCACGAATTTTTTCAATCCATCGGGAAAGCTAAAGTCTCCATATTTTTGTCTCTTTCCCGACAATTACTATTTTTTGATACCGTTTTTGTTAATATTGCCTCGTTTCTGGGGGATTACAGGCGTGTGGAGTAGTATGCCCATGGCAGATTTTATTTCTTTCATGACCACGATAGGCACGTTCATGTATTTTTTGTCAGAAAAGGGCTTTTTGTTTAAAACTAATAAAACAATAGAATGAGAATAGTTCAGTTATTATTTGGAGTGTGGGTAGGGATATGTTTCCTTGCGTGTGGAGAGAAATCGGATTCTTTTACCGGGGGAGGAACGGGAACGCATCGGGCATTTGGAAGAAGAGGGAATTATGCCTCTGTTTCTTGTAACAAACCGGGTAGATTCATTGTTCCTGCGTTTGCAGGCAAAAGAATTCGGGAAAGAAGATGTCGAGACGGAAACCTTTTCGTGATTTAAGGTCACGTATGCTTGCTACCGTGAGGGATTCTTTGAACGAGGGAGTGGGCATTGCGGCTCCTCAAGTCGGTATATCACGTCAATTAGTTGCCGTGCAGCGTTTGGATAAAAGCGGGAGAGCCTTTTGAATTTTACGTGAATCCGGAAATCGTTTATTTTCTCAAGATACTGTTTTAGGGCAGGAAGGATGTTTGTCTATTCCCGGGTCGGATGGGGGCGGTATATCGGTCTAAAGAGATTATCGTGCGCTATCGGGATGAACTTTCTTTTCGAGTGGAGACAAGATACGGTGAGAGAATTTACAGCCCGTATTTTTCAACATGAGATCGATCATTTGAATGGAATCCTGTACACAGATTATCTTCTGTAAGTTTTAAGGATATAAATAATAAACGGGTTCTCGATTTTTCGGGAACCCGTTTATTAAAAAATGTCTATTCGTCGAGCGTTACGGCTCCTGAAAGAGCCACAGCCTCTTTATTACGGAAAGTCATGATCGGTGATACTGCCTCGTAAGCTGACATGATGTACTCGAAGAGTTGTGCCGTCACCAATTTTCCGCGTTCAGCTAATGAGAGTTTTCAATTTAATCCCTGTGTCCTCGTCCTCTGAACTTTGTAATTCGGAGAGTTCCCGAATTGTTTGGTTTCTAATAGATATTGCACCCGATGCAATTCATCTGATTCGAAAAATAACTCGTAATTTTTCTCGTTCCGGTTCTTACTGAATAAAGTTGTTTTCATCTTCTTGTGTTGTGTGTGTGTATATATATATATACAACGTTCCCAGCGTTGCTCTGTTTTTTATATCAAAGGATAATACTTAACCGTGTAAACATCTTGTATTAGTACAAGATACGTGCCATATGTGCGTGAGGTTTCAAATAATTAACAAACAGAGTTCATGGAAATATCGCTTGGGGTGCGATATGAATACTTCGTGTATTCCCGTGTGATCTGTTTCCTTATTAATGGTAAGACTTTCATTTGCCTGTTTGTAGACCCCGTCCAGCATCACCGAACCCGGCAGGGTAAGCTCTGATCTTGTCATGCTGACAAGTGAAGTCCGGATTAACGGGCTGGGATATTGATTCTGAAAATCAAGGTTTTGTCCCTTGTTTATGGAGTCATGTAATTGTGCTAGTTGGTAGGTTCTGCCGTATGTTGAGATTCAGTCATGATCAGTCCCATGGCAACATTACTGAGTTGTGTTACCACAAGAATAAGAATACTATGCAATATGAATCTTATCATACTTAGTGTTTGTTTCAAAATTTAAAGAATATAAATTGCATTTGCAATGTTTTTTCTTCTTTTTTCTATCGATCTATATAAAAATAAGTATTTTTACTACCGGAAATTGTTTTTTTTGTTTCGAAAAGGTTACAAATTAACATTTTATATACCCCATCATTCTACAATTTATGTGGATTTATTACTCATTTATAATCTTTTTACGATAGAAGTTGGAAAAAGATATAAAATAATAAATAATTTTGAAATTTGGATTGCATTATAAAGCGAACTTAATGGAAATAAGAAGTAAACAGGAAAATTTTTAGGTTACGGGAGTGGAAGTTGACGGATATAGCGTCATTAGTAAAATATATTAATAACGAGAAAATATGGAATAACGTGCGGATGGACTTCCATACCCGTATACAATGTTGGATGCCGATAAGTATATCCGGATGGTACAGGCCCAGCCTTATGTCCAGAATTTTGCCATAGAGGTAGCGGGAGAGGCCGTGGGTGGGGTAGGGATCGTACCCTTGATGATGTGGAGCGTTTTAGTGCGGAGGTCGGTTATTGGCTGGGTGAGGACTATTGGGGGGGGGAATAATGGGCGAGGCTGTTGCGTTGCTGGTTGATTACGTGTTTCGGGAAAACCGGAATTATTCGTTTGTTTGCCTCTGTTTACGAGTATAATCCTGCCTCGATGAAAGTGTTGGAAAAAGTTGGTTTTACCAGACAGGCTATTTTGCGTGATGCAGCGATTAAAAACGGACGGGTGATAGATATGTATTATTATGATTTAGTAAAGCGTGAGGTATGAAAAAGCGAGTGTTGATCACCGGCGCCGCGGGAAATTTGGGAGGATTGCTCGCCCGTCATTTGTTGAAAGACGAGATGTTGTTGCATTTTCTCGTTCATTGTAAAGATGTAAGTCAGGAATTAAAGACGAAAGATAATGTGAACGTGTTCCGGGCGGATCTTGCTGTGCGGGAGAGTTTGAGGGATGCTTTGAATGGGGTCGATACTATCGTTCATTTTGCCCGGGGTGCTTTTCAAGCATAATCCGGAAAAGTTTTTAAAGACGACAAATACCCTATATTTTAAAAATTTATTGGATGTGGCCGTTCAAAAGGGGTAAAGCGGGTTATTTTAATTAGTTTCCCGCACGTGGAGGGTGAGACAACCCCGGATCATCCCGCTAGGGGAAGATTGGACGGAAATCCTATTTCGATGCATGCCCGGACCTCGCGTGGAAGAGGAAAGGTTACTATTCGAGTATGGGGAGCGAAGCGGTTTTGAACCTGTCGCTTTAAGAGTCGGGATGGTTTACGGAAGGGATCTTGATGATTGATGCGGCCCGTTGGTTTTCTCGTCATGCCCTGCTGGGAGTTTGGAGAAAGCCTACTTGTATTCATTTGATCTCCACGGATGACTTTTTGGAGGCGACGAGGGCGGCAATCATGAATGAAGGGGTACGTGGAATTTATCATGTTGGGGATGAGGGTATTCAGACCTTGCAAGAATTCTTGGACGAGGCTACAAAATACTGGCACACGTGTAGGCCTTGGCGAATGCCTTTATGGATGATTAATACGGCGGCACGAGTGTTCGAGTTGGTTTCCCGACTGTTCGGGGTTAGAAGCCCGTTAACCATCGATTTTATTCGGATCGGGCGAGTGTCGTATTACGGGGGATACTTCCCGGATGAGGAAGGAGCTATTACCTTGTTTAAAATACAAGAATTTTAGAGAAGGATTGGAAACACTATAAAATAAGAATCATGATGAAGCACGGCGTTTTTATTGATTTTAGTGGTGATGGTTGTTGTGTGCTACTCCCAGTTATATGCATTTATACGAGTCCCCGAAAAGTCTGGATTTCACGACGGGTAAATGGTTGGTGACGAACGGAAACTCAGTTACCTCTCATGTACAAGGAAGGGTTGACATGATCTATTAAAGGAATTGAAAAAGATGGGAGGGGATTCTATTTATTTTTTTGGATGATATATCCTTTGAAATACTTGTCTCATGACAAACTTTTTTGAGTTGTCTCTCGAAGTGATGGAGACGTTGAAGAAAACGACGGATTACAAGTATGTGGTGACTGCCACGGCTCGAAAAGTACGTAATGAGGTCAGCGATCTGATTTATCCCGGGGACCACTTTCTACCAGAAGAGCGAGTCGGAAGTCTGTATTGCCGTGTATGATGTTTCTTGGGAGCCCGGATTTATTTCCAGCGAATAATAGCATCCGTGACATGGATGGGGAGACGAGCAAGTTGTGTTTGCTCGTTCGGCTGGTACATTATTATATAATGCGATGAAAAAGGGCTGAAGGATATAAAAGAATTCCCGGAAGGTAAAAAAAAGAACGAGGTGGGAAGTAGTGGTATTGACAGTCTATTTCGCCCGTGTCTTGCCGTAGTCCGTTAATATGATGATTGTATGAGAACACGATGTCAGGAACAAATTAATTCCCCGTATCGTTGACCTATCGTTAATCTATCGTTAACCTATCGTTAACCTCTTAGCGAGACATAGGTGGGATACCGGTGTATTTGCCTTGAGATATAGTGAGATCCAAATGCAAGATTACCGTGAAATCTCGAGATAGACTAAATACTAATTAACAAATAAAAAGACCGCAATCCATGTTGCGGTCTCTTTGTATATTTAGAAAGTCTTATTACCAAGCGAACATAGGTCTGTCACTCATCATGGCGTTTACTTCTTTCTTTACTTGTGCGATTACGGTTTCATCGTCCGGGGGCACTCAATACTCTGTCGATCATGTCCACGATGATAGGCATATGCTCCTCTTTCAAACCACGAGTGGTGATTGCCGGAGTTCCTACACGAAGACCTGAAGTAGAGAACGGGGTGCGGGTATCAAATGGAACCATGTTCTTGTTGATCGTGATGTCAGCTTTAACAAGCGTGTTTTCAGCTTTCTCACCAGTTAATTCCGGGAATTTGGTTCTCAGGTCAATCAACATGGAATGGTTGTCGGTACCGCCGGAAACCACTTTATAACCTTTGTCCACGAATGCTTTTGGCCATCGCTCTGGCGTTAGCCAGCATTTGTTTGGCGTATTCCGTGTACTCGTCAGACAATGCCTCGCCGAAAGCAACAGCTTTAGCGGCAATCACGTGTTCAAGCGGTCCACCTTGTTGGCCCGGGAACACGGCAAAGTTGATTACTTGTGACATCATCTTGATCTCTCCCTTCGGAGTTTTCAATCCCCAAGGATTCGGGAAATCTTTCGGAAGTAAAATCATACCTCCACGCGGTCCGCGAAGGGTTTTGTGAGTGGTTGTTGTCACGATGTGGCAATATTCCATCGGGTTGTTCAACAAACCTTTGGCAATCAATCCTGCAGGGTGAGACATATCGCACATTAGCAAAGCACCTACTTTATCAGCAATTTCGCGCATACGTTTGTAATCCCAATCGCGAGAATAAGCGGATGCTCAGATACGATTAATTTCGGTTTGTGTTCCAAAGCCAGTTGTTCCATCTCGTCATAGTCAACCATCCCGGTTTCTTCTTTCACGTGGTAAGCTACCGGGTGATAGTTAATACCGGAAAGGTTCACGGGTGATCCGTGTGAAAGGTGACCACCATGAGCCAAGTCAAGACCTAGGAACGTGTCGCCCGGTTTCATACAGGCAAAAGAATACGGCAGCATTGGCTTGTGCTCCGGAATGAGGCTGCACGTTCGCATATTCGGCACCGAATAATTTGCATGCCCGCTCGATCGCCAATTGTTCGGTCTGGTCGACGATCTGGCAACCACCGTAATAACGGGCCCCGGGATAACCTTCTGCATATTTATTAGTCAGGCAGGATCCCATAGCCTGCATTACTTGCTCGCTCACGAAGTTTTCAGATGCGATTAATTCAAGTCCTTCTTTTTGACGATGACATTCTTTGTCAATCAGGTCGAAAATTTGAGTGTCTTTTCATTATTTAGATTTTTAATACTATAGACGTTTATAAATCTAGGCCAAAATTATACTAATCGTGCATGTAAACAAAGTATTTGTCAACTTTTTTTCATCTCTTGTTTTTTTAATTTTCGAATATTTGTGTACGTTTGTTGTGTATAAAATTAACTTGATTATGGAAAATCCCTTTAACGTAGAAAAACCGGTCAGACCGACTTTTCTCACTGTACTTTTGCATCTTGACATTTATTGGTAGTGGTTGGGGCTTAATTAACAATTTATTCCAGTTAGTTATGTTTACACCAGGAGCGCTTGGTTGCCCAGATTCAACAGATAACGAACATGGCGGGACCGAAGCGCAACCTTCGTGGGTTTCTTCCATCTGAGTTCATCCTTGGAGGTGTTACAAACTACCATCATGCACGGGAAAGCAATCTACTCGTTAGCAGCTTTTGTGTGCCGTGATCAGTTTGATCGGGGCTTTCATGATGTACAAGCTAAAAAGGAATGGTTTCTATTTGTACGCGGTTGCGCAGATCGGGCAATTATTTATCATGCCGATTTACTCCGGTTGGAACAGTGCCGTGCTAGTTTCCATGGCAATGTCCGGATTCCTGGCGTTGGTATTTATCATCTTGTATGGCTTGAATTATAGTAAGCTGAAATATTAATATTTTGAACGTATATCCCTTTTAGAAAGGGATTTGTGCTTGACTTGATGGATGTCATTAAACGATCGTTTATTGATATGTATTTTTTTTATTACGGGGATTCAGGAAAAGAATTAAATAATTGAGAATGAATTTTTAAGAAAATGATTGAAAAGTCGATTTAATGCTTTTTATTTGCAACTATTATATGATCATTTCTTAATACAATCGTTTATGATGTTTGATACTTCTAAATCACGGGTTTACACTGGGAAAGAATGAATTATTTGAAGAGAGGTTTTCTGTTATATATGTGTGCCTCTTGCCTGTTACTCGTTCAATTTGTGATTTATCTCGTGAATAGTAATTACTGGGAATCCTTGAATTTCGTCGGGGGTTTTATTATTTGATAGCGGCACTGGGGCAAGCTTTTCTTTTCAATTTGATTCCTTGGGTTGTTTTATATCTTCCCTTCCACGTGGTGGCGGCAGATGCAGAAGGTTGGTGCCATTCTGTTCACTTGTGCTATATTTTTTATTGAACGTGTTGGCCTATCTGAACGGGATTGTTTTCCAGTTGTATAAATTCCATATTAACGGGTTCGTGCTAGATCTGGCTTTTTGGCGAGGGAGGAAACCAAGTATTCGTGTTTAATGATACCTTGGTCCTGCAGGGGTTTTTATCGGGTTACTTATTTTATTGTTTACTTTGGTGGTTTTATTTTTATTGCTTATCGATATGCCCGGTATGTTACTTCGAAACAGGTGAAAATCGGGATTTATCTGTTTCTGTTTTCCTGTATCGCACCCCAGTTAACCCATGCTTATGCAGCGGCAGCTAACGTGAATTCGATCACGGAAGTATCGGCTTGTTTACCGCAATATTACCCTTTGACGGCCAACCGTTTGATGTTAAAGTTGGGGGTGATCAAAAGGAGGACTTGTATGTGAATAACCCAGATAAAGGGAAGGGGCATAGTTTCGTGTACCCTCTTCATCCGCTGGAAAAAGTGGATAGCGTGAAACCGTTGAATATCATTTATCTTATTTTGGATTCGTGGAATTTTAGGACTTTTACACGGGAGTGTTGTCCTAACATCCGGGCTTTTGGCGATCGTTCCGCGGTGTTCAATCGTCACCTGAGTTCCAGTAATGGTACGCGGGTGGGATATTCGGTTTGTTTTTCGGTATTTCCGCGACGTACTGGCAAGATTTTGAACGTACGGGAGTACAACCTTTATTTATCGAGAACTTACTGGAAAATGGGTATGATATAGAGACGTTCGCCAGTGCGACGCTTGTTAATCCTCCTTTTTATCGCATCGTCTTTGGGGACGTGAAAGATATTCGCAAGGAAACTCCGGGAGCAACTCCGTTTGATCGGGATAACAGGATCACGGAAGATTTTCTGAATTATCTGGATGAGCGAAAAGATGTGAATAAACCGTTCTTTTCTTTCGTGTTCTACGATTTGTTGCACGCGATAGATATTCCGGCTCCCTATCGTAAGAAATTTCAGCCTTCGTGGGATTATGCCAATTATTTGGCTTTAAATAATAATCTGGATCCGGAACCATTCTTTAACCTGTATCGAAATTGTGCCTATTATGTCGATTCGCTTGTGGGAAAGGTGGTGAATAAACTGGAGGCGAACGGATTGTTGGATAATTCCGTGATTGTCATTACCGGGGATCATGGACAGGAGTTTAACGAGAATAAGAAGAATCTGGGGACATGGAAGTGATTTCTCGAATGCGCAGGTGCATGTTCCGTTTATCCTGTACTATCCGGGAAATACTCCCGGTGTGTACTCGCACAGGACATCTCATTATGACGTGACACCGACTTTAATGAAACGGGTGCTGGGAGTGAAGAATCCGGCGGAAGATTATTCCATGGGAAGAGATTTATTTGATCCCGAACGCCCGCCTTTTCATCTGGCCGGAGATCCGCAGAATTATGCTTTATTATGGATAATGTGATTTACGAGAAGAAAGTGGCCGGGGAATATCCAGATGACGGATTCTCTGTTGAATCGTCTTCCCGGAATCAGATAAATTCGGGATTGCTGCTTAAAGCTATCGAATTCAAGAATATGTTTTTGAAAAAAGTCAAAATTTGTATTCATTTGAATAAAAAAAGCTGCTTGTAAAAGCAGCTTTTTTATTTTGATTATCCTCCGAAGTTATCGTACATCACGTTTTCATCCGAACTCCAAGGTCGTACAGCATTTTGGTTACTGCCGAGATCATCATGGGAGGACCGCAGAGGTAGTATTCAACATCTTCCGGGTTTTCATGATTCTTCAAATAATTCTCGAAGATTACTTGATGAACAAAGCCCGGTTTGTAAGCCACTCCAGCCGCGTCAGCCACGGGATCCGGTCTGTCGAGAGCCAGTGTCCAGTGGAAGTTCGGGTTCTCTTCTTGAATCTTGTTGAACTCGTCTACATAAGGAGCTTCTTGCAAAGCACGTGCGCCGTACCAGAAGGTAACTTTACGATCGGTGTGCATCGTGTGGAAGAGGTTGAAGATGTGTGAACGCATCGGAGCCATACCGGCACCACCACCGATGAACATCATCTCGTTGTTGGTGTCACGCAGGAAGAACTCCCCGTAAGGACCGGAAATACTTACTTTATCTCCCGGTTTGCGAGAGAAGCTGTAAGAAGAACAGATACCGGGATTCACGTTGGCAAAACCACCGATAGCTTTGTCAAACGGGGGGAGTCGCGATACGAATGTTCAACATGATAATGTTGCCTTCTGCCGGAGAATTGGCCATGGAGTAAGCCCGGTAAGTCGGTTCGGGATTGTGCATTTTCAGATCGAACATCTTCATGCGTTCCCAATCAGCCTTGTATTTTCGTCAATATCGAACGTCTTGAAGTCAACGTCGATAGCAGGCACGTCAATTTGGATATATCCTCCGGATTTGAATTTCAGGTTTTCACCTTCCGGTAATTTTACCACGAATTCTTTCAAGAAAGTAGAGATATTTCTATTGGAAACCACTTCACATTCCCATTTCTTGATTCCGAGAACTTCTTCCGGGATGTGCATCTCGATATTCTCTTTCACTTTTTACCTGACAAGCCAAGCGCCAGTTGTCGTGTTGTTGTTTATAGGAGAAGAATCCCGTTTCGGTTGGTAGGATAGACCCTGCTCCGGATTCAACCTGACAACGACACATACCACATGAACCTTTACCTCCACAAGCCGAGGGGAGGAAGATTTTGTTGTTTCCAAGGGTGGCCAACAGCGTGGACCCCGGTTCGGTTACTAATTCCTTTTCGCCATGATTAATATCAACCTTCACCCTCCTTTGGGGAGTCAGTTTGGCCTTGGCGAACAAAAAGCATGCCTACGAGAATCAGTGTTACGATGAGGAACACGATGACCCCTGACATGACAATTGTTGTATTTATTGCTAATAACATCATTTTTTAATTTTAGATTTTATGATTTTAAATTTTAAATTGAGGACTCCAGAGAAATTTACAATCTAAAATTTACAATTTAAAATTACTTTACAGGTTAATTCCCAAGAAACTCATGAATGAAATAGCCATCAATCCAGTCACGATAAAGGTAATACCGATACCTCTAAGTGGGGCGGGGATGTTTGAATATTTCAGTTTCTCACGAATAGCGGCGATACCCACGATAGCGAGTAACCAACCGATACCTGAACCCAAACCGAAAGCCGTTGCCTCTCCAATGTTAGCATATCCTCTTTCTTGCATGAACAGGGATGCTCCCATGATAGCGCAGTTTACCGCGATCAACGGCAGGAAGATTCCTAACTGGTTGTAAAGTGCGGGGGCAAATTTTCAACTACCATTTCCACGAGTTGCACGATAGCAGCAATAACTGCGATGAACATGATGAAACTCAAGAAACTTAAATCGATGTTTGCCGCACTTTCACCCAGTAACCAGCTTAAAGCTCCAGCTTTTAGCACGAAGTTATCCAGCAAGTAGTTTACCGGGACGGTGATTAATAACACGAACACGACGGCAATACCTAATCCGAATGATGTTTTCACGGTCTTTGATACAGCAAGGTATGAACACATACCTAGGAAGTAAGCAAAGATCATGTTATCAATGAATACGGACCGTACAAATATATTTAATAGATTTTCCATATCGTTATTTCACTTTTAGTTGACTATTTCTGTTCTATTAAATCCTTGTTCTTGGAACGGTGAACCCAAATGATCAGCCCCACCAGCATCAATGCCATCGGGGGAAGAATCATTAAACCGTTGTTTTGATAACCCCAATCGTAGAATATTTGTGGGATTACTTTTACCCCGAACAAAGTTCCGGATCCAAGTAGTTCACGGAAGAAAGCCACGATAACGAGGATTAAACCGTATCCTAGACCGTTACCGATACCGTCAAGTAATGAAGGCCACGGTTTGTTAGCCCAAGGCGAAAGCCTCGATACGTCCCATGATGATACAGTTCGTGATGATCAACCCGACGAACACGGATAACTGTTTACTTACCTCGTAGGCGAATGCTTTCAGTATTTGGATCGACGATGATTACCAAAGCGGCAACCACGACCAGTTGCACGATGATACGTATGCGTGTCGGGATTGTATTTCTCAGTAGCGAAAGAATCACGTTAGAGAATGCCGTTACGGCTGTAACCGAAAGAGCCATCACGATGGCGGGTTCTAATTTTGCGGTTACGGCAAGAGCAGAACATATACCCAATATCTGTACCAGAACAGGGTTATTTTTGCTCAAGGGGCCGAGTAACAAGCCTCGGTTCTTAGCTGAAAATAATGTTTCTTTATCGCTCATTATTGTATTTGTTTTAAGAATTGTTCGTAACATTTTAAGTAGTCGGCGATCATCGTCTCAACTGCTTTTGACGTGATGGTACCCCGGAGATTCCGTCAACTTCGTGTACTCCGGTTGCGTTACCGCCTTCTTCACCGTGATGGCTTTTAAAGAGGAGTTTTCAAAACGGTCTTTCCGCTGAATTGCTTCTGGAAAACGGTTGGGTGATCTCGGCTCCAAGTCCGGGAGTTTCTCCTTTGTGGTCGAACAGAACCCCGTAAACGGTATTTTTTTGTCCTCATTTAAAGAAATGTAACCCCAAACAGGCCCCCAAAGCCCAACTCCATAGGTCGGCAGGATATACTTGATGGCCCCGTCAATGTCGGCCACGAATACAGGGAATTTGACATCTGCTAATGCTTTGTCATCTTTGATCGTTTCTGAAAGCAATTTTCCGTCTTTCAATGCTTGTTGAAGTTCTGGATTTTTAAGTGCTTTCTGAAGTTTCTTACCTTCCGTCGGGATGTCCACGGCGAAGGCGTTTCCTTCAATAGCCTCACCCTTGTAGTTCAGAATGAATTGTTTTGTGATGATTTTGTTGAACAATTCAGCCGAAGTTTCCGCAGGGTAGAACTAACATTTACAGAACTCAGAATGTTTTGTCTCTTCTCGTTCTCTATATTCTCATCTTGGTATGGCTTTAGTGAAAGAGACACTATCGCCAGAATGGCTGCAACTACGACAACCAAAATGATGGAATAGATAAAGGTATATGTATTTCCTTGTTTGTTCATCTCATTAAAGATTTAGTGATTTACGATTTATGATTTACGATTGTTTTAGGTAATCTGAAATCATGAAATCTTAAATCTGAAATTGTTTAGCTCTTTTTCAGTCTGCGCTTGATGTTACCTTGAACTACAAACCAATCAATAAGCGGAGCAAAGGTGTTCATTAACAGGATGGCTAACATCATTCCTTCCGGGTAACCGGGGTTTAGTGTACGAATAAGGATGGCCATGACACCTAAAATGAAACCGTATATCCATTTTCCTCTTTCCGTTTGTGCCGATGTTACAGGGTCTGTTGCCATGAATACGGCTCCGAAAGCAAAACCACCCATGATTAGATGAGTAATCGGGGTGATTGCCGCGTACGGGTTGGTTGCGGGTAACGTGTAGTTAAGTAATAAAGCCATACAGTAACCTCCGATGAAAGTGGAAAGCATGATTTTCCAACTCCCGATTCCGGTGGCAATTAACAAGATGGCCCCTGAGCAATATACAGAAGGTTGATGTCTCACCCACGGATCCTGGGATCAATCCCCAGAACATGGAAGACATATCGTATGTCGTGGGCAGGCCTTTGGCAGCCTCGGCAAGCGGGGTCGCTTGCGAGAACCCGTCGGGCATTCCGGCGATCCATACTTTATCCCCTGAAATCATGGAAGGGTAGGAGAAGAAGAAGAAGGCACGGGCTAACAATGCCGGGTTCCAGATGTTCATTCCGGTACCACCGAAGATTTCTTTACCGATAATCACGGCGAAGGCGGTGGAAACTCCCACCATCCAAAGGGGTGCGTTGATCGGCATAATCATCGGGATTAATAAACCGGATACGAGGAATCCCTCGTTGATCTCGTGTCCCCTGATTTGTGCCGCGGCAAATTCAATACCCAATCCGACCACGTAGGAAACGACGATCATGGGTAACACTCTCCACAGCCCATAGAAGAATAACTCGAAGAAGCCGGTATCGGCCAGAGTACCCATTGCATTGAAATGCTGGTACCCCACATTATAAATACCGAATAAGAGGGCCGGAATCAAGAGCCAGTCACGACAATGATCATGGTTCTTTTCAGATCAATCGCATCCCGGATATTACAGCCTGAAGATGTCGTGCGGTTAGGCACGAAAAGAAAAGACTCAAAAACCCGTGAAACACAGAATGCAACTTGTATAGTTTGCCTCCTTTTCAAATTTTGGCTTTTGCTTATCTAGATAGTTGCGTAAAAAATTCATCTTTATAATTTTAAATTTTGATTTTAGATTTTAAATTTTGAATCGTGTCCCATCAAGGAATTGACAATTTAAAATTTGCAATTTAAAATTAGCTTAGTTCTTTATCATTAACTCTATACCTTTTTCTAGTATTTCCTGAACCGGGGTTTTAGAGGTACAAACGAACTCGCATAAAAGCCATATCTTCCGGGACAACCTCGTACATACCGAGTTGTTCCATCTTGTCCAAGTCCTCTGCCAGTACCGCTTTTTCAGCAGGTAAACGGGAAGGATGTCCATGGGAAGGACTTTTCGTATTGTCCTGGTCCCACGAAGGCTCTTTCTTCCCCGTGATAGTTAGCATCAAGAGTATACTTCTTTGTTCGGGCATAAGAAAGAGGGGAAAGTTTTTTGATATGGAGAATTTGTTGAAACCGGGAGTTGCCCAACCCAAAAATTCGTAATTATCACCTTCGGGGATAACGGTTACCATATTATTATAAATCCGAGGTAGTTCTCTTCAGTTACCTTGTACCCCGTGAGCACGTTACCGGAAATAATACGTTGATGAACTAGATTCTTCAGTTTCCCATTCACGATACAACCGATTTTTGCCCCCAGAATGGTTTTGTAATAAGCAGGCTTTTCAACTTCCTGAACCCGCGAGAGCGATCGTCTTGCGAGCGTCGAATTTTCCGGAAGTGAATAATCGTCCGATAATGGCAAGATCCATAGCATTTACCACCCAAACGATTTCCCCTTTGTTGATCGGGTTCAGATGATGAATCTGGATTCCTGCATTTCCTGCCGGGTGTGGTCCTGCAGAAATAATTTACATCCACGTTTTTCAGCTTGGCGAACACGGATGTTGAAGGAGTCCCTTCTTTCAAGTTCAAATTCACGTTTTTACCGCATAATTTTTTTAAGCAATCGATTCCGGATTGGAGTGCGGTTAGCTCGTCTGCAAGAGTAATGTCGAAATCCGGAGCGAGAGGAGCGGAATCAAAACCGGACACGAATATCGCCTTCGGCATATCAGCCGGGGTAGCGATGATGTCGTACGGACGTTGTTTGATCATGGGCCAAACACCGCTGTCAAGTAATTTTTCGATGATTTCGTCTCTGGAAAGTTTGTTCACGTCTGCTGCCCCGAAATCCTTGTATTGGATTTCGGCATCCGCTTTAACCACGACCTCCAGTAACTTCCTTCTTTCTCCTCTGTTTACGGTTTCGACTGTACCGCTAACAGGTGATGTGAATTTGACTTCAGGTCTGTACTTGTCGATAAACAACACGTCACCCGCTTTCACTTGATCGCCTGCCTTTGCTACAAGTTTGGGAGTAAGTAGACGGAAATCTGTCGGTTTTACCGCATAAGAATCACATCTCTCGATGTTTTTCACCAGATTTTCGGCTTCTCCTTTTAACTTGATATCAAGGCCTTTTTTCAGTTTTATAACCTTGGACATTGTTTTATTATGTTTTTGATATGTAGATAATTATTTCTAATTCACCCTGTAATTGTTTATTTTAAAAATACGTGCAAATATATAATCAATTATTGAATTTATTCAGTAATTCAAAAGTTAATTCATCCCTTTAGATGTTTTTTTTTACTGCTTGATTTCTCAAATAAATGAATGTTTGAATGAGGTGAGGTTTATTGATGAAATTCCCTTTTGGCATGGTATTTGTAGAAAAAATGAGAAAACTAATGAGTACTAATTATCCAAAATGGTGATTGAATTATGAAAGGAATATTTTTTTATTGTGTATTAGCAATATGGATGACTTCGTGCAAGTCGGCAAAGGAGAGCGTTTCTCTGACTGGGGTGAAATGGGTTGCGGAGAGTTTGAACGGGAAAGAGATTAAGTTCAAGGAAGGTGGGAGCGAGGTGTTCATCACGCTTGAAAGCAGTGATAAGAAAGTATTTGGAAGGGCGGGATGTAATCGCTTTTTTGGAGTTTACGAACAAAACGAGTCGCAATTAACTTTTAGCGGTATGGGAGCAACTAAGATGGCTTGCCCTGATATGGATATTGAAACAAGTTTTTTCAAGGTTCTGGAAGATACGAAGAGTTTTATCATAAAGAATGATAAGTTGACGCTGAAAGATAGTAATAACGTGATTGCGGTATTTAAAGCGCAAAAAAGAAACTCCTAAAAGGAATAAGACAAAGTTTATAGTTTGATTTTTCGTGTAGTAAAAGAGTGTCAAAATTTAGTTTTGACACTCTTTTAGTTTATACGTTTTTTAAACCACTTCGCGACGACAAAGTGCTTCCCCCGATGTATATCATATCCCGGTTGCTGGCGGCTTCACGAGCGGCTTGATAAGCAGCTGCAACTGTCGGGAAGGTTTCCCCGTGGAGATGATTTGCCCGGGCTTTCTCGGCTAAAGTTTTCTCATCCATGGCTCTGGGTATGGATGCTTTGCAGAAATAATAAATAGCGTCTTTTGGCAGGATGTGCAACACGCTGTCCACGTCCTTGTCGTTTACCATACCGATCACGAAATGAAGTTGTTCGTACGTGCAGGTTTTTAATTGGGCGACAATCTCGGTTCAGTCCATCGATGTTGTGTCCGGTGTCGCATACCGTATAGGGCGTTTGTGATAATTCTTGCCAACGTCCAAGTAATCCCGTGTTGCGAATCGTGTTGGCTATGCCGTTATATATGTTTTGATCGGAGATATGTAAACCATTGTTTCTTAAGCTTAGAACCGTTTCCAGAACGGCCGGAATGTTTTTTCGTTGATAAAGTCCTTTCAAGTCTGCTTGCACGGGGACAAACACGATCCCGTTTTTGTTTTCCAGCCGGTAGGCGTTTTCATTATCCGTGTTACTTGCCAGTTTTCGGATGCAAATTCAAGGGTGGTTTCACACTCTTTTTGCTTTTTTCAATGAAGACAAAGTCACTGGCAGGGTCTTTCGTTCCCGATGATCGCGGGAACACCGGGTTTGATAATACCCGCTTTTTCGTGTGCGATTTTTTCCAGCGTGTCACCGAGAAGGGCCATGTGATCGAATGAAATATTCGTGATCACCGAGGCCAGAGGGGTAATGATATTCGTGGAGTCCAGTCGCCCTCCAAGTCCGACTTCGATAACAGCAATATCAACTTGCTGGTCCGCGAAATATTGAAAGGCCATGGCCACTGTCATCTCGAAGAAGGACGGTTTGATCCCGGCGAAAAGGGATTTATTCTCTTCCACGAAATTGATCACGTATTGTTCCGTGATCATCTCCCCGTTTATTTTGATACGTTCGCGGAAATCTTTCAAGTGCGGTGACGTGTATAGTCCGGTCTTATACCCGGCTTCTTGTAATATGGAGGCTAGCATGTGAGACACCGAACCCTTACCGTTTGTACCCCCCACGTGGATGGTCTTGAATTGTTTGTGCGGAGAACCGAAGTGTTCATCCAGTTTTAACGTGTTGTCCAGATTGGCTTTGTACGCGGCCTTACCTTCTCTTTGATACATGGGAAGTTGGGCAAACAACCATTCTAATGTTTCCTTTGTAGTTCATGTATATTCTTTTAAATAAACTGGTTCATTCTATTGAGCGGGCAAAAATAGTAAAAATATACGGTGGGTGTGAGTTCGGGCTTTGATATTTCTTTTTTCAGTGGAAAAAGGCGTGTGTTTGAAGATGAAAATGTTAATAATGCATAAAAAGTGTATAGCATTAATTTCGTACAAATATGGAATGAATTCGAGAAATGTAGGCTGTACGGTGTTTTTTTTCGTGCATTTCATTTGACGAGTGTGAGGCGTGAAGTGAAGGGAGAGTGTGTGCTGGTGGAGATGATGTATGTATTTGACGAAATTTCACTAACTTTAAACCCGGAATTAGTATGTCATGATAAAAAACGTACTAATTATCAAAAGTCGCGTATGTGTTGCATTTGGGAAAAATAAAAATGAAATAAAGATATGGGAAAGGAAGTACAGGCAATCTTGAATCTTTTGAGTGAAGGTGTCATCGTCGAGGGGGAGATATTCAAACGCCAAGGGATATACGGATTGACGGCACGCTTGTCGGGACAGTTCGTACTGATGGGCGTTTGGTGCTCGGGCCTTTTTTCGTGTTACGGGAAAAGTCAATTCTCCGGAATATTGACGTGTTCGGGAACGTTGAGGGGGATATAGTTTCAACCGGTATTGTCGTGTTAAGGGCAAAATCAAACGTGAAGGAACGATCTCTGCGGCAACCATGGTTGTTGAAGTCGGGGCGGTGTTTAACGGGAAAGTAATATGATCGCGTCGGCCAAAGGTATTGGTCGCCCGGAAACGGCAGAAAAGAAATAATGTAAATTTTTGTGTCGGATTTCGCCGAAAAGATATAACTTTGCAGAAATTATAGAACGTTATATGGCTAATGATAGTAAAGTTGTTCCAGTTCCGGTTCTTGAGACGGATGCCCGCGTATCTTTCTTTTCGTGAAGACATTGCAAAAGCAGGGAGAGAAATACGTCTCATCGACAAGGATTGCCGAATACATGGAAATAGACGCCACGCAAGTGACGAAAAGATTTGTCGCATACCGGTATCTCCGGTAAAACTCGTGTGGGTTACGAGGTGGATAATTTCGTGGAGATACTGGATGACTTTCTTGGTTTCAACAAGATTAATAACGCTTTTTTCTGGTTGGGGCAGGTTCGTTAGGGATGTGCCTTGTTGCAGGATAAGGGATTGAGAAATTTTGGGTTGAATATACAGAAGGCTTTCGACGTTCTAAAATCGGGACCAAGATTAATGATGTCGAGATTTTTTCACGTGGACCAGTTCCGGGGAATGCCGGGAGAATGTAACGTGGCGATAGGTATCATTACCGTTCCGGCCGAATGTGCCCAGAACGTGGCCGATTTAATGGTTGCTTGGGGATCAAGGCTATTTGGAATTTTACCCCGGCCCGGATTAAAGTGCCTGCTCATATTGCCGTGCAGAACACGACGATATATACACGAACTTGGCCATTTTATTTAATAAATTACATGGGCAGGAATAGCTTTTAATTTTAGCTTTTAGCTTTTAAATTTTAGATTCAGCGCACGAGCCGACATCTTTTAATTTTAGTTTTTAGTTTTTAGTTTCCCCTTACACAGGGGGAGGTTGCTGTTTGAGCATGACTTTTGAGTTCGTCTCTCATTTTTTCCCCGAGCTAACATCTACACGTTACTTTTTTTAGAAAAATACAAATATTGTTAGGCAATATATTGTAAATCAATTATTTATATTTTATGTATTTACTTGTTGTCATACATTAACCAGCTCGTTTGTATATTATATTATAATTTAATATATTTTCAATATTAATAGGAGGGGAATAGGGAGGGATGGGAGTGGAATGGGAGCGGGTCACAATGTGAATGCAATAAAGTAGATAAATAATAGCGAATATTTACATTTATTAAATAACATCCGGGGTCGTTTCGAACATGCCTCGTGTCTGTTTCTTTTTTTCAAGACAAGAGACGTGTTTAAGCCGGGCTTTTTCTTGGATATTCCGATGTTTTTTATAATTTTGCGGTTCGTAAATTACAAAAAGTAATAACTAAAAGAAAGCAGAATGGTAAAGATTAAATTTCCCGATGGGAATGTAAAAGAGTTCGAGTCCGCGGTAACCGGCATGGACATAGCTAAGTCGATTAGCCATAAGCTGGCTAAGGAAGTGTTGTCTATATCCGTAAATGGCGTCACGTGGGATTTGATGCGCGGTATAACAACAGACCCGAGATTAAGCTATATACATGGGACGATGAAGAGGGACGCCATGCTTTCTGGCACTCATCTGCACACCTTATGGCAGAAGCTTTTTGCAGGCTATTTACCCGAATATCAAGTTCGGTATCGGTCCGGCTATTGAAAATGGTTTCTACTATGACGTGGATCCGGGAGAAGGTGTTGCTATCCAAGAGAAAGATTTGGTGGAGATCGAGAAGAAAAAATGTTGGAATTGGCAAGAAAAAACGAGGAGTATTCCAGGATAGACGTTAGTAAGCAAGAGGCGTTGAATCATTTTTCATCGCTCAATGAAACATATAAAGTAGAGTTAATCAACGATTTGGAAGACGGAACAATCACGTATTACCGTCAAGGTGACTTCACGGACTTGTGCCGCGGACCGCATTTGGCCAATACATCCTATATCAAGGCTATCAAGTTGACTTCTGTTGCCGGGGCATACTGGAGAGGGAACGAGCATAATAAAATGTTGACCCGTATCTACGGTATCACTTTCCCGAAACAGAAAATGCTGGACGAATGGCTGGTATTGATGGAAGAGGCAAAGCAACGCGATCACCGGAAGATCGGTAAGGAGATGGAGTTGTTCATGTTCTCGCAAGCAGTTGGTTCGGGACTTCCGATGTGGTTGCCGAAGGGGGCCATGTTGAGAGATCGTCTGGAAGCCTTCTTGCGCAAGGTACAGAAGAAGTACGGTTACCAGCAAGTGATTACCCCACATATCGGGAATGTGAATCTGTATAAGACTTCCGGACACTACCAGAAATACGGAAAAGATAGTTTTCAGGTAATCACGACCCGCAAGAAGGGAGGAATTCATGTTGAAACCGATGAACTGCCCGCACCACTGCGAGATGTATAAGTTCAAGCCCCGTTCCTATAAAGGATCTGCCACTGCGTTTTGCTGAATTCGGTACGGTGTATCGTTACGAGCAGAGCGGGGAATTGCACGGGTTGACAAGGGTTCGCGGGTTCACGCAGGATGATGCCTCACTTGTTCTGTACGCCTGATCAGTTGAAAGAGGAATTCAAGAAAGTAATCGACATTATTTTCACGATATTCAAAGCGTTGAGTTTCGAAAATTTCACCGCGCAGGTTTCTTTGAGAGACCCGAATAACAAGGAGAAATACATCGGAACCGATGAAAACTGGGAGAAAGCCGAGAGTGCTATTATCGAGGCTGCAGCCGAGAAAGGATTGAAAACAACTGTTGAGTTGGGTGAGGCCGCATTCTATGGGCCGAAATTGGACTTCATGGTGAAGGATGCCATCGGGCGGAAGTGGCAGTTAGGAACGATCCAAGTGGATTATAACTTGCCGGAACGTTTCGAGTTGGAATACACGGGTGCTGATAACCAGAAACATCGTCCGGTAATGATTCACCGGGCACCGTTCGGAAGTATGGAGCGTTTCGTGGCCGTGTTGATCGAACATACGGGTGGAAAATTCCCTTTGTGGTTGACTCGGATCAGGTCGTGGTACTCCCGATCAGTGAAAAAATACAACGATTATGCTCAAAAAGTTGTAAATTTCTTAAATAATTCCGACATTCGCACCGTTTTAGACGATCGTAACGAAAAGATTGGTCGTAAGATACGTGATAACGAGTTGAAAAAAGATTCCTTATATGTTGATTGTCGGGGAGCAGGAAATGAACGAAAATAAAGTTTCTGTTCGTCGTCAGGAGAGGGAGACAAAGGATCCATGACAACGGAAGAATTTGCAGAAATGATAAATAAAGAGGTAGAAGCTCAGTTGAACTCTATCTACAATGAATAAAATAAAAGGAGGATTAATTATAGCAAGAACAATGGAAATTAGGGGCAGAGGTCAAAATGACAAGCCACAGCACAGAGTGAACGAGCAAATTCGGGCTGCTTCTGTGAGAGTCGTTGGTGAAAATGTAGAAGCGGGTGTTTATCCTTATAAAAGAGGCTTTAGCCATGGCTGAAGCTGCCGGAGCTGATCTGGTAGAGATATCCCCAATGCCGATCCACCTGTATGCAGGATCATTGATTACAGCAAGTTCCTGTATCAGTTGAAGAAAAAGCAGAAAGAGATTAAAGCCAAGAGCGTGAAGGTCGTTGTAAAAGGAGATCCGTTTTGGGCCTCAAACAGATGATCATGATTTCAATTTCAAGTTGAAACATGCGATCGGGTTCCTGCAAGAGGGTGCGAAGGTGAGAGCTTACGTGTTCTTCAAAGGGCGTTCGATTCTGTTTAAAGATCAGGGGCTGACTTGTTGGAACGCTTTGTCAATGCTGAGTTGGAAGATTACGGGAAACTGGAATCCGCTCCGGAAATGAAGGAAAGAAAATGATCGTGGTTATTGGCTCCGAAGAAATAATGAAGTTTAGAATTTAAAATTTAGAATGAATAGGTCTGGTGAAATCCGGATTTTTCAATCTGAAAAAATCATTAAATTTGAAAATAAGGTATTTTATAATTACATATATTCTGAAACAAATATAAAATTAGAACAAATGCCAAAGATGAAGAGTGTGAGCAGTGCAAAGAAAAGATTTACTTTGACTGCGACCGGGAAGATCAAGAGAAAACATGCTTTTAAAAAGTCATATTTTGACCAAAAAAGCAACCAAGAAAAAGAAATTTGACTCATACAGCTATCGTTGACGTGGCTAACGACGCAACCGTGAGAAAAATGCTTTGTATCTAAGAAATTAAAAAAAAACAGTAATTAACCAGGATGTTACGCTAGTTAAGTTCCTTGAGGGACGCTAACATTCAAAAACAAAAGATTATGCCAAGAGCTAAAAATGCCGTTGCTTCAAGAGCACGTAGAAAAAAGGTTTTAAGTCAAACCAGAGGTAACTTTGGTGCAAGAAAAATGTTGGACGGTTGCCAAAAACACATATGAAAAAGGCTTAACATATGCGTACCGTGACAGAAAGAAAGAAAAAATCAGAATTTAGAGCGTTGTGGATTCAGAGAATTAACGCCGCAGTTAGAATGGAAGGTTTGTCTTACTCTAAGTTTATGGGCTTAGTTCATAAAGCCGAGGTAAACATGAACCGTAAAGTTCTGGCTGATCTGGCTATGAATCAACCGGAAGCTTTCAAAGCAATCGTTGCGAAAGTGAAAGAGTTAGCTTAGTAATTATAAAATATCAGAAAAGGCTGCCCGCGGGTGGCCTTTTTTTTTTTTAATATTACCTTTGTAAGATAGTGGTACATTATTTTTAATTCAATATAATGAAGATTGCATTACTTGGATACGGGAAAATGGGGAAAACGATAGAGCGTGTGGCTCGTAATCGCGGGCATGAAGTCGTGTTGGTCGTGGATGAGAATAACCGGGCTGTATGTACGGATGATCAATTGAAACAGGCTGATGTTGCGATTGAATTTACAACCCCGACCGTGGCAGTCGATAATTACAATTGGTGTTTCCGTAATCATGTTCCGGTGGTATCCGGTACGACGGGATGGCTGGAAAGATGGAGCGAAGTGATGATGTCACGCGAGCAATTGGGGGAGCTTTCTTTTACGCGTCCAATTATAGTATCGGGGTGAATATATTTTTTCATTTGAATCGTTGGCTGGCACAGACCATGGCTCGATTTTCCGATTATAAAGTTTCTATCGAGGAAACCCATCACATTCACAAGCTGGATGCTCCCCAGTGGAACAGCTATTACTTTGGTAAAAGATATTTTGAAAGAGCATCCGGAATACTCGTCTTGGGTACTGGATGAAGGGGCGGTCGGTGCGGGAGAGTTGCCCATAAAGCCAAAAAGAAGGAGAAGTTCCGGGGATCCATACGGTAACTTATAAATCGAACGTGGACGAAATTCAGATATACCATTCCCGCTTATTCCCGGGATGGTCTTTGCCCAGGGAGCCGTGATGGCAGCTGAATTCCTGATGGGGAAAAAAGGTGTTTTGGAATGGAAGACTTGTTGAAAATTTAGAATGAAAACTGAAATAACAAACTCCCTAGAATTTGGGGTACTCCCTCTATAAACAGAGGGAGAGTTGAATGCACCCCCTGTCTTGGGAGAAGTTACCAGCTCCTCCTCTGTTTATAGAGGAGGTGGCAGCGAAGCTGACGGAGGGTTTAATTTAATAAATTAAGAAATATATGAGTAGGATATTGACAAATAAATGGTTTAAATTAGGGTGCGTTCTTTTCGTGTACCTGCTGTGGACATTATGGATCGGGAGCTGGTGGTTGTTATTAGGTGTGCCTGTTCTGTTTGATATTTATATCACGAAGAAGGTGCATTGGGCTTTCTGGAAGAAGAAAGGAGTGGAAAAACAGACCAAGACGGTGGAGTGGATCGATGCTTTGATCTTCGCTATTATCGCGGCTACGTTGATTCGTATGTTTTTTCTTCGAGGCGTACACGATCCCGACTTCCTCCATGGAGAAGTCTATGCTGGTCGGGGATTATCTTTTCGTGAGTAAGGTAGCTTACGGACCGAAATTACCTAATACCCCGTTGTCAGTACCGTTTACTCATCATACCTTGCCTTTCACCCAGTCAACGAAAGCTTATTCTGACTTGATTCAATGGCCTTACAAACGGATTGCCGGGTTGGGAGAGATTAAACGTGAAGATATTGTCGTGTTTAACTTTCCGGCGGGGGATACGGTAGTAGTCGGAAGAGGGAAAACCCGGATTACTATTCGCAAATCAGGGGACAGGGAGGCTGCTATTCGGTACGTGGCACAAGAGAAGGGATTGAGTGTAACCCCAGAGGAGGCTTGGTCTATCGCTCGTAAACAGATTTGGCGGGAGAACGAGATTATCGCCCGCCCGGTAGATAAGCAGGAGAATTACATCAAGCGATGCGTTGGGATCCCGGGGATGCTTTGGAAATGAAGGATGCCGTACTTTACGTGAACGGGAAGAAGTTGGAGGATAAAAAGATAAGATGCAATATAATTATGATATTATCGTGAATGCTCCCTTTTAATAAGGTAAAATTGCAAGAGATGGGGATTTCCATGGAAGATATTAATGGTGGTTATATGGGAAATAATCATTACGTGTTGCCTCTGACGGTTGAAATGGTGGAGAAGATTAAGAAAATGCCGAATGTTCTGTCGGTGAATCATCAAGAGGATGATGGACAAATATTCCGTATAGCCCGAATTACCCGTGGACCCGTGATAATTTCGGACCGTTACCGATCCCGAAGAAAGGGGAAACTATTGACCTGACGTTAGAGAATTTACCGCTTTATGACCGTATTATCGGGGCATACGAGGAGAATAAACTGGAGTCAAGGATTCCGTTATATATATTAACGGTGCCCCGGCAGATAAATATACTTTCAAGATGGATTACTACTGGATGATGGGGATAACCGTCACAATTGGCTGACTCTCGTTACTGGGGATTTGTTCCTGAAGATCATATTGTCGGGAAAGCTTATTTTATTTGGCTTTCTCTGGATAAGGATAAATCCTTCCTAGGTAAGATACGTTGGAACAGGATGTTTCGGTTTATACATTAAAAAAAAGCGGCATATGCCGCTTTTTTGTTATTATATTTTGTAACTTGTCATTGTTTTAAAAATTACATTATGGCTAAAACTAAAAATAAGAAAACATTTGTATTAGATACGAATGTGATTTTACACGATTACAGATCCATCTACAATTTCGAGGATAATGATATTGTTATTCCAATCACGGTATTGGAGGAATTAGATAAGTTTAAACGCGGGAATGACCAGATTAATTACCATGCCCGTGAGTTTGTCCGGGAACTGGATCAGATTTCCGGATCAGATTTTTTCAAAAAGGAGCGCCGTTAGGTAAGGGAGAGGGCGTTTGTTTATCCAGACAGGAGTGCCTTTCTCTCCCAAAATGAATGATTCTTTTGGCGAGGATATTCCCGATCATCGGATATTGGCAATTGCCGAATATGTAACAGAGAAGAGAGAAGGAGAAAAGGTCGTTTTGGTGTCGAAAGATATGAATTTGAGGATGAAAGCGAGGTCTCTGGGAATTTTGGCAGAGGACTACAAGACCGATCAGGTGAAGGACTTGGAAGTGTCGTTAAACAAGTGTATAGAAACAAAAGAGGATTTCTCTCAAGAGTTGATCGCAAAGCTTTACGAAAGCGGGGAGGCAGGAGTTCCGGTAGAGACGTTTTTTCCGAAGGAAGAAATTAAAGGAAATAATTACTATATATTGAAGAATGGTAGTAATTCGGTATTGGCTTGTTATGATCCCGTCCGGAAAGTGGTGCGAAAAAGTGGAGAAACTAAATACTTTCGGCATTTACCCGAAGAATTCGGAGCAGGCATTTGCTTTTGCTGCCTTGATGAATCCGAATATCTCGTTGGTAGCATTGAGCGGTAAGGCCGGTACGGGAAAGACGTTATTGGCTTTGGCGGCAGCTTTGCAACAAAACAAGGCATTCGAGCAAATTTACCTGGCACGTCCGATCGTGGCCTTGTCAAACAAGGATTTGGGGTATTTGCCGGGGATGTGAACGAGAAGGTTAGCCCGTATATGCAGCCTTTGTTTGATAATCTGGCCGTGATCAAGCATCGTTATAATATGCATAGCCAGGAAAACCGGTTGATAGAGGATATGTTGAAAGATGAACGTCTGGTGATTTCGGCACTGGCCTATATCAGGGGGCGGAGTTTGTCAAATGTTTTTTTCATTGTGGATGAAGCGCAGAATCTTACGCCACATGAAGTAAAGACGATTATTACCGTGCGGGAGAGGGCGTGAAGATGGTATTCACGGGAGATATTGACCAGATAGACTCTCCTTACTTGGATAGACAATCGAATGGTTTATCGCATTTGTTTGATCGTATGCAGGGGCAGGATATTTTTGCCCACGTGCATTTGGAGAAGGGAGAGAGAAGTTACCTGGCAGAAGTGGCAAGTAACTTGCTGTAAAGATAAAAACTAAAAGATAAAAGCTAAAAGTTCAATGATTTAGGACTGTTAGCTTTTATCTTTTGGGCTAAACTTTTATCTTTTAGTTTTCAACTTTTAGTTTTTTCAAGTGAATATACTGGGTTTTTAAGTGCGGCCATTTATTGACTTTGATGCCGGGGCCGGATATTTTGTTCGTGATCACGCAAAGTATTACCCGGGGAAAGAAAGCGGGAATTATTTTTGCTTGCGGGTTGTGTATGGGGTTAATTGCTCACACGGCAGCTGTGAGTCTGGGACTTTCTTTGATTTTATATAATTCTCCGGTGGCATTCAGCGTATTGAAATACATGGGGGCGGCTTACTTGATTTACCGGAAGGAAAATTCATTGGCTTTTGCCGAGTGCTACCGGGGTAGAATATAAATTGTACCGCAAGGGAATTCTGATGAATATACTGAATCCCGAAGGTGCTGTTGTTCTTTATTGCATTTTTCCCCAGTTTGTAAGTCCTACCACGGGAGAATCCGGCAGGAGAGTTACTGATACTGGGATTGCTTTTTATGGCGCAGGCCATTGTTATATTCTCGTTGGTAGCCTTGCTGGCAGACCGGTTGTCACGTCGGTTGATGCAAAATGCTCGATTTTCGTTGATCATGCATATCATCGAATCGTTGGTCTATTTTGCCATCGGAATCAGTCTGATTTTCGTGACTGTCTGATCAAAAATTTTCTTAACCGAAGTATTCGAGGTATATAGGTCGAAGATGTGACGGGCTTTCTTGGTTTCGTATACATCTGCAATCTTGATCAGAATGGCTGTTTCTTCCACACCACCAAAGCCCGGGTTTATGGCAGTCCCAAAGGATTTCATGGAAGGTGACAGGCTCATGTAGGCATTTACAAGCGGGGGGATATTTTCCCCGTGTTCCCGGACGTAACGAGAAAGGATTCGATAATCCTCGTCATAATTATTTCCGCAGAGTATTTTCCCGAGTTTATTGTCATCAATATGAATTTCCAACGGACTAATCGGCTCAACAAGTCTTTCCGTGTCCTTAAAATACTTCCGCATGAAATACAGGATCATGTCACGGGCCTCTATGTTGAAACTGGTGTACATGGTTACTTTCCCGAAGAAGTATTCCATACCCGGATTCTCCACGGTAAGAGCGCCCAGACCGTCCCACAAGTTATCCAAAGCGAACAGGGATTTGCGTCCCATTTTTGTAGATTGGTACAAAGGTTGTACGAAAGAACGACCCAATTCGATCATTTTAGTGAGATATTGCTTTTGAAAGCCTCGGAGAAACGGAATAATTCAGTCGTGGCCAAGTTGGGTTCTCCTCTTGGTTTAAAGGAAGGTTGTCACATAAAATATACCGGTACCCTCCTAGGATTTCCTGCTCTTTCGGGTCCCATACGATTAATTGCTGGTAGGGAACCTGCTCGTCAACATCAAATGGATCAATGTCTACCTCTTTTCCAGTACCCCCCGGCAGTTCTGAAGGTTAATTCCTCGTAATCTTCCCACCTCTTTCATCAGGTTAGGACTGTTGAAAGCATTAAACGAGTAAATCTCGTTTCCCCCTTTATTGGTTTTACGAATGAATCTTTCTTCTGTCAGTTCTGCTAATAATTTTCGCTTTGTTTACAGGATAGATGACTGGTTGCATAGTTTATGTAGACTATAATTGGTAGACAATATTCTTTATCTCTTCCGCCCACTCTTTCGGGGTTTTACTTTTATCTAGCGTTTCCCATTTAATGGGTTTCCCGATGACAAGGGTAAAAGTTGAACCTTTCTTGTTGAATGTTTCCTTTGGGGAAGATACATCATTTCCAGATTAACCTTTAGCCCTATTTTGGTACGAAAGTTTGCTAAATTATAAAAGAATTTTGAATTTTCTGCTTTTACTCGTATCGGAATAATGTCCCGTTGGTATTTAACTAGCTTTAACTACGAAACTTTTTTGCCATTCCAAATCTTTAACCACGCCTTTAACTTTGCGGCTTACCATTCCGGCAGGGAAGGTGATGACCTGAGCATCGGAGGCAAAGGCGTTTTCCAAATCCACGGCAGCTTCTTTGGCTAAGGCTCCGTGTTTGTTAACTGGTAAAAAAGATATTATTCAGATTTTTGAGATTCATCAGTAAATCGTTTACCGGGAATTTAAGCTTTTTATATATTTTCCCCAAGAAGGAGATCAGAATGATACCATCCGGTCCTCCCTAGAGCATGATTAGCGGAAAATATAGCGTCCGTCGGGGGCAGGTAAATTCTCTTTACCTTCGATGATGTAAGAAATATCAAGATATTCCAAGATTCCTTCGGCAAAATCCAAGCCTTTTGGTCCCCGTATTTAGAGATGAAGTCGTTGATCTGGTCTTGGCAGATCACACGTTTTAAAAATGAATAAACGAATTTCGGAATCCAGCGGGCTAACTTCGGATTCTTACTTTTGAAAAGCTGTTCGATATATATCGGTTTAACAGTTTCTTCCATAATAAATGTGAATTGAATCTCCTTGTTTCAAAACTTTTGACAAAGATAAAAAACCTTATTCAATAAAATTCGTTAGAGAGGATATGAATTGAAAAATATGAACATTTTAATGGATAGAATAAGTTAAACGCAAAAAAAGAGAACTATGAGAAAATTATCTTTGATAACGAGTGGAGTTATTTTGATGCTCTCTTTCTTGATGGTGGGGTGTAATACCATGAAGAAGTTGGAGAGAGGCCATCGAAACGGCAATTGTGGGGGAAAAGTTTCTCCTCAGCAGTTGACTGCGGTGGATGGGGTTTGAATTTTAATTATAATATTGCTTTTGCTCCCAAGCAGTTTTATAAAAAGTTAATTTTGGAAAGTGACTTAAAATGCAATATATCCTGGGGAAGAAGGGGAAGAAGGGGAACTTATAATTTATCATTCCCTTATCGTGACGGCATGCAAAAAGGGGTACTAATCGCTGATATAGAGGCGATCATGGGAAATAAAACTGTTGCGTTTACTCCGGCTATATTAAATACGAATGGAGTGAAGGAATGGAAAACATATATGTATTCTCTACCGAACAATCCGGATGCAATTCCTTTGTTTACCGAAACTTTTGTGAAAGATGTTCCGGCAACAGGGGTGGGTATCATTAGCGGGTACGTGTTATTCCCGTTATCTAAATCCGTGATTACAGATGCGCAGAAAAAATCGTCTGTCATGGCACAGGCAGCCCAAGAAATGAAGAAAATTCTGGCAGACAAGAATGCCAAGATTACCAATATGTTAATGTACGTTTCCAGCTCTCCGGAAGGACCGGAAAGATTAAACAAGAATTTGACCACGAATCGTTTCAATACGGCCAAGGCTTATTTCATGAAAGATTTGGGGATTGGCTAACACGCCGATGGCAAAAAGATACTAAATTTATCGTTTCCAACACTGTGAGCGAGAATTGGGAAGGTCTGTATATGTTATTGAATGATTCCAACTTGAAGAATAAGGCACAAATCGTGAAAGATTTGCAGAATGCCCCGAATTTACAGAAACGGGGGGCTGTTTTAGAATCATATATTAAGACTGTACCGGAATTGAAAGATGTGATTCTTCCGACATTGCGACGGGCTGATTTTTATATTTTCTATACCGTGCCCTGAAGTGATGCAGGTGGAGGATCAGGTGACGACTTATTACGTACCTCAATTACAAGAGACTTCAGTTTTGTCAGCTCGTACGGATGTAAATTTGTTGAATGATTTGGCTGTCATTGCTATCCGTAACAAGGATTACAGAAAAGCTAAAAAGTTATTGGAATCGGCAGCTGTAATTAATCAAAAACCGGAAGTGCTAAATAATCTTGGGATTGTTTATCAAAATGAAGGGAATAATACTCAGGCTAAAGATATGTATACGAAAGCTTCTATAAAGAATGAGGCGAAGTATAACTTGGGGATGTTGTTATTGAAAGATAAAGAGTATAATAAGGCTATTCCTTATTTGAAAGCGATGCCGAATGTGAATCTGGCTTACGCTCAGTTGATGGCTAATGATAATCGTGCTGCTTTGGAGACTTTGAAGAAGTTGAACCTGACAGAAGGGTACGAGTATTACATGATGGCCGTGGCTGCTGCAAGAGTAAAAGATGTACAGGCAATGGCTGTTGCTTTACAGAAGGCTATACAACTTGACCCGCAATTGAAAGAGAGGGCAAGTACTGATAAAAATTTTATCCTTATGCGCAAGAAAGTATTTATTTGGATATTGTTGATTAAAATTGTTTGACTTTGCATTTTAAATCGGGCCGTAGCGAGAGCTATGGCCCGATTTTACTAAGTTACAAGTTTGCAAGTTACAAGTTATGGCGAACCTGTAACCTGTTAACTTGTAACTTTGTGAAACAATTTATTGTTTTACAAAACCTTGTCCGGATTCTGTTTGATGAAGTCACCCCAATCCTTGCATTTGGGTTTCCCGTGGTGGGTAAGTTACCTTGTAGGTGGTGACAATAGGCGATGGCGATGGCATCTGTTTCATCCAAGGTGGAAATGGTGGTTGGTATAGTCATGAATTTGCCTAGCAAAAGGGCAATCTGCTCTTTGGAGGCCTCTCCTGTTCCCGTGATGCTCATTTTAATTTTCTTCGGGGCATATTCGAAAATGGGGAATATTCCGTTGTAGGGCAGCAGCGATGGCTACACCCTGTGCCCGTCCGAGTTTCAGCATGGACTGGATGTTCTTACCGTAGAATTGTGATTCGATGGCCAATTCGTCGGATGGTAAGAATCAATAACTTGCAGTGTGCGTTGAAATACTCTTTGCAGTTTGAGATACGGATCGGTCATTTTTTCATGTCAACGACCCCGACACAACAAGTTCCGGTTTGCAATTCTTTCCGGTTGTTTTAAAATTGCATATCCCATGAAGTTTTGTACCGGGGTCTATTCCCATGATTAGTTTTTCCATCTATCAGTTTTAGATTACAAATATAGCGAAAATCTGTCAGAATCTCGATTTATTCAATTTCTTCAAGAGTGGTACTGAAATATAAAAGATCCTCACCGAATACATCTACCAGCATATGTAATAATCTGTCCTTGTAGTTTTCTATAAAGATGGTGTATTCTTCGGCAGAAGGGAATATGAGTTGTAGGGAGAGGGATAGGCCTTCTCCTTCACGAATCAAGACACGGGTAAATAGTATGTCATTACAAAGGTTTTTTGGCCTTTGAGATAAAGCGATGTAACCACCCCGGATAACCTGAATGAATTCCTCTGCAATGTTTTCGTCAATACTGAATGTCGTGTTGTATATAAATCGCATATTAAGCTAAAAGATAAAAACTAAAAGATAAGAGATAAAGTTAAAAACTAAAAGATAAAGTTAATCCTTCATGGATCTTTTATCTTTTTAGTTTTCAGTTTTTATCTTATATAGTCGGTACCCATAAACCCGCGGAGTACATCCGGTACCCGGATACCTTCCGGAGTCTGGTTGTTCTCCAGCAAGGAGGCCACGATTCTCGGTAATGCTAGGGCGCTACCGTTCAGCGTGTGTACCATGGTCGTTTTCTTGTCTCCTTTATCCCGGAAACGTAGTTTCAGACGGTTTGCTTGGTACTCTTCAAAATTGGAAACAGAGCTGACTTCCAGCCAACGGTCTTGTGCTTTTGAATACACTTCAAAATCGAAGGTTAGGGCAGAGGTGAAACTCAAATCACCACCGCATAGACGTACGATACGATAAGGTAATCCTAACTTGATTAACAGTCCTTCCACGTGTTTTCACCATGCCGTCAAGAGCCTCGTAAGACATTTCCGGACGGGTGATCTGCACGATCTCTACTTTATCGAACTGGTGCAGGCGGTTCAATCCGCGCACGTCTTTTCCGTATGATCCGGCTTCCCGGCGGAAACAAGCGGAGTAAGCCGTGTTTTGATCGGTAACTGGTCTGCATCCACGATCATATCCCGGTAAAGGTTGGTTACAGGCACTTCTGCCGTGGGGATAAGATATAGTTTGTCCTCGTTCACGTAATACATCTGTCCGTCTTTATCGGGCAACTGACCGGTACCGAAGCCTGAATCTTCATTAACGACAAGCGGGGGCTGCACTTCTTGATAGCCTGCTTTGGTGTTTTCTTCCAAAAAGAAGTAGATTAAGGCTCTTTGTAGGCGGGCTCCCAAACCTTTGTAGACGGGGAATCCGGCACCCGTGATCTTCACACCTACCTCGAAATCGATCAACTGATACTTTTCGCCAGGTCCCAGTGGGGAAGTTGTCCTTCTTCATGGGCAGGCACGTTATCACTGATTTTTACAATCACGTTGTCCGCATCACTCTTTCCGGGAGGTACGGAGTCATGTGGTAAATTCGGTAAACGAACGATGAGTGAGTTCAACTCGTTCTGGGTGCTATTATGTTGGGCAGTCAAGGCTGCAATCTCTTCTTTCAGACGGGTTGTATTAGCCCTTGCTTGCTCGGCTTCCTCTTTTTTTTTCCCTTCTTTCATCAAGGAACCGATTTGCTTGGAGATGCTATTCATTTCGGATTGCTTGTTATCCGATTCTTTTTGTAAATTCTTTCTCTCGTTGTCGAGAGCGATAATCTTCTCAACTAATTCCTTGGCATCAAAGTTCTTAACGGCTAATTTTCGAATCACCGTGTCTTTGTTTTCCTGAATAAATTTAAGGTTTAGCATCTCTGGTAATTTTAAATTTTAGATTTTAATTTTAAATCATCGAAACAAGAATATCCGATATTCTCATTTCGAGGTGTAAAAAAAAAAAAACTCCTGTACTTTGTAAGGACAGGAGCTTAAATATGTTCATTTTTCTACTTATTCAGCGATAGCCTCAATAGAAACGTAAGATTTGTTGTCTTGTTTTTTCTGAAAACAACTTTTCCGTCGATCAATGCGAATAAGGTATGATCTCTACCGATACCCACGTTTAATCCCGGGTTGTGTACAGTTCCTCTTTGACGAACGATGATATTACCTGCTTTAGCAAATTGTCCGCCGAATACCTTTACTCCTAATCGTTTACTTTCTGATTCACGACCGTTCTTAGAGCTACCGACTCCTTTCTTGTGTGCCATATCGTTTTAAATTTTAGAAGTTACAAAATAAATTAAGCGTTGATAGCTTCGATTTGAATCTGGGTCATACATTGACGATGACCGTTTTTCTTACAATATCCTTTTCTTCTCTTTTTCTTGAAAACTATTACTTTGTCAGCTTTCACGTGAGATAATACCTTTGCCGTAACTTTAGCTCCTTCTACAACCGGAGTTCCGATTTTGATGTCACCTTCGTTGTCTACTAAAAGCACCTTTGTCGAATTCAACTTGAGCGCCTTCTTCTGCAGT
>VOFG01000484.1_pt1 | contig 38000 bp, 56 predicted proteins | sample 5384171 | NCBI WGS metagenome assembly VOFG01 (sample SAMN12384726, study PRJNA508395) | human gut metagenome | isolation source: healthy gut F | host: Homo sapiens
TGCGTTTCGGCTTGGCGGTGCGAGTGTATAATGACGGAGTTGCCATACGTTACATTTTGCCAGAAGGCGCGAAACATATAGGAAATGAAAGGACAGCTTGGGCCTTGCCACAGAGGGTAAAGAAGGTGGCGTGGGCTGAATATGAGCCAGGTTATGAAGGATATGTGCATGTCACGGCGTTGGAGGCCATGCCGGATAAAGGATATGTGGGAGGTCCGCTTACAGTCGATTTGGGCAACTGTTACGTGACACTTACCGAGGCTGATTGCGAATCTTTTCCAGACATGGCCTTTACCCGTTCGGGGGAATACGTTTCAGGCTGGTTTCCCCGCTTCGGAAAAAGGATGGGATATCCGGCGCTTGCCCGATGAGTCGGAAAAGATTCTGGCCGGAAGGTATAAGGGAAAGGATGTTTTCTCCTTGGAGGTGTGTGATAATAGCCGGGGATTTGACAGCTTTGGTCAACTCGGATATGTTGACGAACTTGTGCCCTTCTCCGGAAGAAGGGCGTGATTTCTCATGGGTGCAACCCGGAAGATGTCTGTGGCAATGGTGGAGTGTGGGAGCACCGAGATATGAGGAACAAAAGGAATGGTTCGATGCCGCCGCCAAACTTACATGGGAATATTATCTGATAGATGACGGTTGGCGAAATTGGCGTAAAGACGGGAAAGACCAATGGGAACTGTTGGAGGAAGTCATAGCATACGGGCGTAGTGTGGGAGTAAAATCTATTGTTTGGGTCAACTCTAATGAAATGCGTACGGCGGGTCACGCAGGGCTTATTTGGAGAAAATAAAAGCAGTGGGAGCTTCAGGCATTAAAATTGACTTCATTCCGGCGGCCACGGCAGAAATCATGCAATGGTATATGGGAGCCATGCAGGATTGTGCGGAATTGGGACTGTTGTTGAATTTTCATGGAAGCGTAAAACCTACAGGGCTTTTCCCGTACTTATCGAACGATGTTACGCGGGAAGCCGTTCGAGGAAACGAGTGGCATATTTTACGATACGGGCGTGTATTGCCTCAATCTCACTATGTGGCTTTGCCGTTCACGTTTGATGGCCGGAGCTGCGGATGTGACTCCCGTGACGTTGAACCGCGTGAAATAGAGACTGGAGGTTATACTTGGACACATGAGTTTGCCCAGTCTATTGTTTTTCTTTCGCCCATTACTCATTTTCCGATCATTATTCTTATTATTTGGAAAGTCCTTTCTTGGATTTGCTTAAAGCAGTGCCGACGGTTTGGGACGAGACCCGAGTGTTATCCTGTACAGAGATGGGCGAAGTCGTGGCTTATGCCCGCCGTAAAGGGAATGATTGGTGGGTAGGAGTGATGAATGGAGATAAGGAACGGAAATTGAGATACCTTTGGATTTCTTGAAAAAGAGTATGGATGCAGTCTTGCTGCATGATGATGATAAGATTTTGGCTTCCGTTGCGCGTGAAGATAGGAAAGTGTCTAAAAAGAAACATTGAAAGTCCACTTGCGTGCCGGGGGAGGTTTCATGGGATGGTTTCATTGATAGAATGTCGTAAGGGACGTTTTTTATGACAATCTAAGGGCTTAAATCTCCATTTGGGGATTTTAAGCCCTATTTTGTTTCAATTTGTCCCATTCTATTCTTTTCGGTTGCATTATTTTTGCATTCGGAATTCAATAATGAAATCGAGATGAAAAATAAAACACTGGCTTTTTGCTTATGCTATTGGTTGGGACAGGACGCGCGGTTTGTATGGCCTCGTCTTCTTTGGTGACTTATCCGGCTCCTGAGGGGGTGGATTTGAATGATGATTTTACGGTACAGGTACGTCAAGACGGGGAGAATGGAAAACCTTGTCGTCCTACTTGGTGAAGGTGGATGAGGTGAGGGATACCAAACACTGCGTGGAGGACGCTTCGATGGCCATTTTCGACTTTTCCGGAAAGGTTGACGTGAAAGCCGTATATAATAAAGGTAAAAGGTGAACACGGCTCGTGTCCGTCCGCTTTCTTACGACATACCGTGCAGGGTGGAGGGGAATGCCGTTTGTTTCGAATTGACACGTCCCTGTAATGTTTCGGTCGAAGTGAATGGAGATATTTTCCACAACTTACATTTGTTTGCCAATCCGTTGGAGACGGATGTACCGGATAAAACGACCCGGATGTATTATATTATGGCCCGGGCTTGCATACGCCGGAGAACGGGGAACTGAAAGTTCCTTCAGGGAAAGACCGTCTATCTGGCCGGTGGAGCCGTGTTGGCCGGGCGTGTCATTATGGAAGGCGTACACGATGTGAATTTGAGAGGAAGAGGTATTATTGATTATAAGGTAAAAGGAGGCATCCGTATAGCCAACTCCCGTAACGTACTGGTCGAAGGCGTTGTCACGACCCAGTGCGCTACGGGGGCTCGGATGGTGTGACGATCCGCAACGTAAAGAGCATCAGCTATTACTGATGGGGAGACGGGATGAATGTCTTTGCCAGCAATAATGTGTTGTTCGATGGCGTGTTCTGCCGTAATTCGGACGATTGTACGACGGTGTACGGCACACGTCTGGGATTCGAAGGCGGTTGCAGGAACATCACGATGCAGAATTCTACCTTGTGGGCGGATGTGGCTCATCCGATATTTATCGGTATTCACGGTAACTCGAAAGAACAGGAGATACTGGAAGACTTGAATTATGTCAATATAGACATCTTGGATCATAAAGAAAAACAGTTGAATTATCAGGGATGTATGGCTATCAATGCAGGAGATAACAACTTGATTCGTAACGTCCGCTTCGAAAATATCCGTGTGGAGGATTTCCGGCAAGGGGCAGTTGGTCAACCTGCGTATCTTCTATAATAAGAAGTATTGTACGGCACCGGGACGCGGTATAGAGAATGTGCTATTCAAGGATATTTCCTATACCGGAGACCGTGCGGAGGTCTCGGTGATTGAGGGATATAACGAGGAACGGAAGATAAAAAGACATCCGTTTCGAGAACCTCCGCGTCAACGGGCAGTTGATAACGGACGACATGTCCGGTAAGCCCGGATGGTATAACACCGGAGACATGTGCCGGATTTATGTGGGTCCACATGTAGAAAACGTGCAGTTTGTGGAAACGAAAGAGTAGGATGTTCTATATCGGGATACCTGAATAGTGTAAAGGATATATATAAAATGCCTATCTTTGCATTTAGTGATAAAATTTAACACAAAATAAAATGCCATGAAATGTAGAACTTCTACGGTGAAACGGTTGTGTGTCTGGTTGGGATGCCTGTTGGTGATGTGTCCGGTACTTTCCCGTAATTTTATCCATCCGGGCGTATTGCATACGAAAGAGCGGATGAAGCAAATTCGGGCGTTGGTGAAGGAAAAAATGAGGATGCTTATGCTTCTTATCTTTTATTGGAGAAACATCCTTGTGCACAAGCTGATTATAAGATGGAAGGACCGTTCGACACCATTTCGCGTGACGGGAAGTTTGCTTATACGAAATCGAAGATGGAACGGGATTTCAGTGCGGTTTATTTGAATGCTCTGATGTGGGGTATTACGGGGAATGAGGCTCATGCCCGTAAGTCGGCCGAAGTGTTGGCTGCCTATGCCCGTGTGCTAAAACGTATTCCCGACACGAATGACGCACCGCTGTTGGCTGGGTTGGAAGGCTTTAAAATCGTATATGCCTTGGAACTGTTGAAACATACCTGGCGTAAGATGCCGGAGGATGATTATAAGGATGCTTTGCGCATGTTTACGAAGATATTTCTTCCCGTGCTGGATACTTTTTATGATCGTAATCCTTATACGAACGGAAATTGGGGGACTATCGTGACCAAGACTTATATGGCTGCCGCTATCCATTTGGATGACCGGAATATGTATGAAAAGGCACGTGCTTTCTACCTTGACGGACGTGACAACGGGACATTGGCTCATTATATCGACGGGGAGACCGGACAGATACAAGAAAGTGGTCGTGACCAAAGCCATTGTATGTTGGGAATCGGGGCTATGGCTACTGTTTGTGAATTGGCTTGGCAACAAGGAAATGATTTATATTCCGCTAAAAACAACCGTTTGTTGAAAGGTTACGAGTATGTGGCGCGTTATAATTTGGGTTATGATGTTCCTTTTGTGAAGTGGACGGACATTACAGGAAAGTATTGCGATTGGAATGAAGTGTCGGATAAGGCCCGTGGAAGATATATGTATGTGTTCGAAATAGCTTACAATCATTATGTGAACCGGATGGGGTTACCCATGCCGTTCACGAAGCAGGTGTTGGAGCAACTCAGGCCGGAAGGGTACGATCGGGACCAACCCGGTTTGGAACCCTTTTGTTTAACGAAAGGGCGGTAGGACGCAAATTTGTCCATCCGGGTGGGTTGCATACCCTTGCCGACTTAGAACGGATGAAAATGATGGTAGCTCAAGGACAGCATCCTTGGGCAGAAAGTTGGGTTGAATTGCAAAAGACACATGGGCACAATCTACGTTTGAGCCTCGGCCTATGATGAATATGGGCAACAGCCGTCAAAAGGCTTCGGCAGATGCCCATGCCGCCTATTTGAATGCTATCCGTTGGTATGTATCCGGTGATGAGGCATACGCACGTTGTGCCGTTAATATTTGTAATGCCTGGTCGGAAACTGTGAACCAGATTCCGAAAGCAAAGGCAAGACCAGGGTTTATTAGGCATACCCATCAGCGAGTTTGCCATGGCTGCCGAGGTGTTGAGGGTTTGTCCTTTGTGGAAAAAGGACGATTTTGAACGCTTCAAGGACATGATGGTGGAGTATTTGTACCCCGTGAGCCATGAGTTTCTTCAAACTCATGGAGGTGGTAATGTGGATTATTGTTGGACAAACTGGGATGCATGTAATATGGTGGCCTTGGTCGCTATCGGTGTGTTATGTGACCGTCGGATATTTATCGTGAAGGGATTGAATATTTCAAGCATGGTTTGGGTAATGGAAGTATAGGAAACGCGGTGCCTTACCTGCACCGAATGGAAGATGGTACAGTACTCGGTCAATGGCAGGAAAGCGGCCGCGACCAGGAACATGCAATGTTAGGGGTAGGTTTTTGGGTACATTTTGTCAGATAGCTTGGAATCAGGGGATGATCTGTTTGCTTACGACCATAACCGTTTATTAGTGGGAGCAGAATACGTGGCCCGTCATAATCAGATGCGTGGTGTTCCTTTTACTTATTATAATAATAGCCAAGGTTTGAATAACCGTTGGCCTTCCATAAACAGGCTTGGGCGATTGGAAGACCGTCCGGTCTGGAGATGATATACAACCATTACGAAGTGTTGAAAGGTATACCAGCTCCTTATTCTAAACGGATGGCCGAGCTGTTGCGTCCGGAACATGGTAGTAAGGATCATTTCGGCTATGGGTCATTGACCTTTTCATTGCGTCCTTCCAATTATCCTTTTTGCCTACTCCGGAAGTACCTGTCGGACTGAGAACCGAAATTTCTATCGGGCAGATCAGAGTGGATTGGGAACCGTCAGCCGGATATTTTGCTAATGGTTATATCGTTCAACGTTCGGAGGCAGGACGGGTGAATTCAAAAGATATAGCTGTATACAAAGAAAAGGTGACCAATTGGTTTATCGATACCCATATAGAAGAAGGTAAAACGTATGAGTATCGGGTGGCGGCGGTGAATAAGACCGGAACGAGCCGTTTTTCGGAGTGCGTGAGGGCTACTGCCATTTCGGAGGGGGAATGGCCGCAAGAATGGGCTTACGGTGAAATCGGGGATGTTGTGGGCGGAAAGGTTGCCTATGCCGATGTGCAGGAAGGGACTTTTCGTTTGGAGTGTCGTGAGGGCTTTATGGGAAACGGGGTGGAAAAAATACTCCGTTTATATATCGGAAAATCAAAGGTGATTTTTCTTTTTCTTGCCGTGTCAACGCGATAAAGGGCAATGTGAGTGAATGTGGGTTGATGGCGAAGGAAACGTTGGCCGGTGGAGGAAATGCTGTGACGATGACGCTTGGCCACTTTGGTCGACGGTTTGCGCGAATGGGATGGTCTGTAAAAGGCGAGAAGAAAAAGACATTTTGCTATTGGGAACACATATACCTGGGTACCTGCCTGGTTTAAATTGGTTCGTGTGGGGAAGAGTGTTTTATGCTTATGAGTCGCCTGATGGAGTGAATTGGTTTTATGTGCATTCTACCCGAATGGATATGCCTGTGGAAATTTATGTAGGGATGATCGGAAGTTTCCGTGAAGGTAAAGGGGGAATTACGTGGTTTTAGATCACATCTCGATAGATTAAAAGGTAGGAATGTTTTTAGAAGTCTTGAATCCTCATTTTTTCTAATGGGGATTCTTTTTCTTTTTTTTGATATACTAAGCCTTTCTTTTGAAGTATATTTGCATGTATTAATACTAACGAAAAATAACGTCGCATAAAGAACGTGGAAAGATTATGAAGAACATGGCGAAAATGTTTTGGGCATTAATTTCTTTTGTTTGTCTTGTATTTCCGTGCAAGTCTGTAGAACAGTATAAATTTCGTTTGATTGATGTGCCAGACGGATTGTCCGATAATCAGATTCGTGGACTGAGTATGGTTCCGGATGGGCGTGTCGGAATAAGGACTGCCTCTATATTGAACATTTACGATGGCGCATCTTTTGAGTATTTTCCTTATGACAAAGACCGGAAATATGTGTGGACATACTCCCGTCCGCCGAAAGAGTATTATGACGGAAAAGACCGAGTGTGGATGAAGGAACTACGTTATTTGTTGCTTTTTAGATTTAAAGACAAATGCTTTCAATTATGATATTCAAGGGGAGTTGGAGACTATGGGGATTGATAAAAGGTTGAAAAACCTTTTTATCGATGATGCCAAGAATTATTGGTTCCTGACAGAGGATAATACTTTTTCTTTTTACGATGTCGGCAAACATAAAAACAAGTGATAGACCGCGGGGACAGTGAATTTACGCAGAGATACGGCGTTCCTTTGGAACTAGCTCAATATAAGAATTTCTGCTGGATTGTGTATAGTAGCGGCTTGATTCGGTGTTGGGATTATACTTCTTCCGATTTTCTTTTTCAGGATTCCCGTTTTGAGGGTATTATTAATGAATATACTGACCGGCTTTATCTGCATCCTGATTCGGTGGGTAATCTATGGTTGATGTACAACAATGGTATTTGTTTTTATAACCGGACACTTCGGGAATGGAGAGATGTGACCAGTATCTTTGGTATATCTAACTTCTTTACTTGTATGGATATGGATCGTAACGGGGATATTTGGGCGGGGACTTCCCGGAGCGGCTTGCGGCATGTGGACGGGAGAACGTTTGCGGTGTCCGAGATGCCGGATTTGCCTTTGACAAACGGAGGGATGCTCCATAATGATATTTATACCGTGATGTCGGATTCGCGCGGTGGGCTTTGGGTTGGTACGTTGTTTCAGGGGCTTTGCTACTATCATCCCAGCATGCAGAAATTCCAATTGGCACAGACTTCTCCGGGAAGTTCTTATATTACCAACGAATCCGTGCGATGTTTTTTAGAGGATAAGGATGGGACTATTTTGGTGGGAAGCGGAAAGGGATTGTTCCGTTTTCATCCGGAAACCCATAAGGTGGAGCAGATTTTCAAAGATGAGATTAACGAATTGGTTTTGTCGCTTTCCCGTGACCGTCATGGAAATATATGGGTGGGAACTTTTTTAAAAGGTTTTTACCAAATTTGGGGGGGATGTAAGCATTTTTTAAGAAACCGAGGCGATTCCGAGCAGGAGGTGGCGCAGAATGTGTCGCGGGCATTGTATGAAGATTCCCGTGGGAATTATTGGACCAGTGTGAACGGTGGGGTCGGCTTGCTGAATCCAAACGATGGAACAATAGAATTTATGTTGCATGAGCGACATCCCTGAGCTGAAGAACTTTAAGCTGATTCATTCGCTTTGTCCTATAGGAAAAGATTGTTTTGCTGCAATGGGAGATAACGGGTTATTTTATTATGATGCCGGAAAAGATGAAGTGCAGATTCTGATATATGTAAAGATAAATATTATAAGCCCGGCATCAAATATTTTGGTTTGCTGACTGATGTGCGTGGCTTGCAGTGGTTTGCTACAGAGGATGGTATCCGTATTTGGGATAAAAAGTCGGGACGTCTTTATTTACTTACAACGGCTGAAGGATTGCCGAACAATGCCGTTTCCTCCATTTTGGAGGACCGCGACGGAGTTGTGTGGGCTTCAACTTTGAATGGTATATGTAAGATTATTCCTCGTGAGGAAGAAAAAGGCGGTTATTGTTTTTCCTTGGTGGCATTTGGTGTGGCGGATGGATTGCAAAGCGGAATGTTTTATGACCATGCGGCACTGAAAGCAAAAAAAACGGGACGCTTTATTTCGGAGGTGCGCACGGGTTTAATTATTTCAATCCCGGGCACATGGTATATGAAGAAGCTGCCAGCCAGCCTATTCTAACGGGACTTAGTATTTTTAACACGCCCGTTAGGGTGGGGAAAGAGTATGAGGGGCATGTTATTTTGTCGGCGCCCATGAACCGTACGGACAAGATTGAACTGCGCTATGATGAGAATTTCATTTCCATAGAATTTTCAGGTTTGAATTACGCCAATCCAGACCATACCTATTATAAATATAGGTTGAAAAATTATGAAGAGGGATGGGTGGAGTCTCATGCTACTGCTCAGGGGCGTGCGGTGTATACAGGTTTACGTCCCGGTGAGTATGAATTTGAGGTGTATGCGGCCAATGGGGACAAAGTTTGGAGCAAGGAGCCGGCCCGACTTTCTATTGTTGTGCATCCTCCTTTTTGGGCTACGTATTATGCCATGGCGGTATATGTTCTCATGGTAGTCGGGATGGTTTACTGGATTTCCAGGATGTATGTACATCGGGAAAAGGAAAAGATGATGGAGGAACGTAGGGCAAATGCGAGGAGGCAACAGGAACATCTGGAAGAAATGAAATTGCGTTTTTTCACCAATATAAGCCATGAGTTCCGTACGCCTCTCACGTTGATTCTGACTCCGCTCGGATCGCTTATCAAACAGCAGAGCGACGTGGATTTGAAACAGAGGCTGGTCGTGATTTACCGTAATGCGGAAAAGTTACTCCAATTAGTGAACCAGTTGTTGGATTTCAGGAAATTGGAGATGCAAGGCGAAAGATTGTCGGTCAGTATGGGGGATATTGTCGTGTTTGTTCGGGATGCGGTTGAGGCGTTCTGCGAATTGGTGAAGGAAAAAGGTGTTACGTTGGCTTTTGAAAGTAAGATTGGGCATCTGTATATGAATTATGACCATGATAAAGTATATAAGGTGGTGAACAATTTGTTGTCCAACGCAGTGAAATTTACCCCCTCAGGTGGTCGAATTGCCGTACGGGTGGAAAATTCGGTTCGCAACGGTCGTGAGTACGTAGCAGTGTCAGTCGGGATACAGGATGCGGCATGGAAGAGAAGTACAAAGAGCGTATATTTACCCGTTTCTATCAGGTGGAGAGTAGCCATAAGAGCCAGTCGGGCAGCGGAATAGGTTTACACTTGGTCAAGGGGTATGTGGATTTGCATGGGGGAGAAATCACTGTGGACACTCGGCCCGGAGAGGGCAGCGTGTTTACGCTTTTTTTTGCCGACAGACTTACAGCATGACGAAAAAGTAACTATAGCGCATGGAGAGGACAAGGAAACAGTTGGTGTTTCCGTTCCATCGGCAGCAGAAGATGGCAGTGAACCATCCGAGAGAGGAAAAAAGCTGTTGATAGTAGAAGATAATGCGGATTTCAGGGCTTATTTGATCCATGAGTTCAGCTCGGATTTCGATGTGGTAGAGGCGGGGGACGGTGCCGAAGGAGAGGAAATGGTGCGTGAGGAATGGCCCGACCTCGTCATTTCAGACCTGATGATGCCCAAGCGGGACGGCATAGCTTTTTTGTCAACGGATGAAGAACGACATACATACATCGCATATTCCTTTCATTTTGTTGACGGCCAAAATGTCGGATGACGCACGCATAGAGAGTTACAAAGCCGGTGCCGATTCGTATATCTCAAAACCTTTTTAATTTTGAGATGTTGCAGGTTCGCGTGCAAAAACTTATCGAACAACGAGAAACAAGGAAGGAAACGTTTAAGAAGAACATCGAAATAACCCCGAGTGAGATTACTACGACTTCCTTGGATGAGGAATTCGTAAAGAAAGCAGTAGCTTTCGTAAAAAAAATATGGATGATTCGGAATATTCATTGGAAGATTTGAGTAGTGACCTCGGTTTGAGCAAGACGCATCTGAACCGGAAGTTGACTGTCATTCTGAATATGAAACCCCTCAATTTATCCGGTCCATCCGTTTGAAACGTGCCGCCCAATTGTTGGTGGGCAGCCAGTACAATGTGGTGGAGATTGCGGATAAAGTCGGGTTTAACACTATCAAATACTTCAACCGTTATTTTAAGGAAGAGTTCGGCATGACACCTACGCAGTATCGTGAAGCGAACAAAAGGTAAATAAAAGCCCTAAGACTTGAAAAAATGTCTTGTTTTATTGTCGTATGAGCGCCTTTGTGAATGGGGTGGATTTTCAGTCTGAGCCAAGCGGAATTTTAATCTCAGCCGAATGGAAAATCAATCTCAGCCAAATGATTTTTCATTCGGCTGAGATTGATTCAAGGGATACATGACTTCTTTTTTTATCCTTATATGTATGGATATGAGTGTTTTACATGTGGAGTTACAAATTGCCTAATCATTTGTTATTTTTTGTCCCATATTGTATGGAATGAATCATATAATTTTGGATCGTTGTATTAAAAAATGAATGCTATGAACAAAAAGAGCGTATTGTCGTTGCTGTTTGTCTGTATGTCTTTTGTCTGGGATGGCGCAGGGATTCATACATCCCGGCATATTGCACACGCAGGCGGATTTCGACAGGGTGAAGGAAAAGTTGGCCACAGGGCAGGAACCTTGGACGGCGGCCTACAACAAGTTGATGACCAGCAAACATGTGGATTTGAATTGGAAACCCAATCCCACAGTCAAGATTATCCGTGGAGGATGGAATGTCTGGGAACCGGAAGGTGACAATTATGGAGCCGCCATGAATGATGCGGCTACGGCTTACCAGTGTGCATTGGTTTGGAGGATTACCGGAGATGAGCGCTATGCGGAAAAGTCTGTTGAAATCATGAATGCGTGGGCCAGGACCTGCAAGAAAGTGTCCGGTAATTCCAACGGCAGTCTTGCCTCTGGGCTTTATGGATACGAGTTTGCCAACGCTGGAGAATTAATGCGCGACTATGAAGGGTGGAACCGTGAGGATTTCAAACGTTACCAGCAGTGGATGTTGAGGGTGTTCAGCGATCAGAGTTTCGGTTTCCTACAGGAGCGTCATGGCTGTGCAGATGACCATTACTGGTCGAATTGGGGTTGTGTAATGTGTTGTGCGAAATCAGTGTGGGTATTTTGTGCGACGACATTTATGTGTATAATGCCGGTATGGAGTATTATAAGTATATGGAGGAGCACCGTTATGCGGAGACTCTTCGCAATCTGGTATGGAAACTCCATAAGGACGACCGTGGCCCCTTCGGTTATTTTGGCCAAATGCAGGAATCCAACCGTGACCAAGGGCACGCTTCCATGGCTGTGGTTTTGGCGGCGGATGTGTGGGGCGGGTTTGAACCAAGGTGATGATCTTTATGCCTATATGGACGACCGTATCGCAACCGGTTTTGAATATGTAGCGGCGTATAATACAGGTGAGGAAGGTTTGCCCAATTCTCCCTACACTAATTCCGATGGCACTTTTCCGGAGATGGGATACGGTGGGCGCGGGACAAATCGTTGTGGTTGGCCACGCATCGTGAATTATTATGAGAACATCCGTGGCGTGGATATGCCTTATTCGCATAAAATCATGATGATGCATAGAGAATGGAATTGATGGCGGTGGGGGGATTTTACGGCGGAAACAGTGGCGGATACGACCATTTGGGATTCACAACATTGATGTGTTCCTTGGATCCGTTGGAAGACGAAACCCTTGTACCGACCGTTCTGAAAGGAAGTATTGAGTATGGCGGTGAGGCTTTGGACCGTACCTTGTTGAATGCCGTTCCGAGAGGGGCGAAAGTGACACTGAAGGTGGCTTTACCGGAAGGTGAGACTGATACCGGTAAGTGGGCGTGGGATGATGATGCCTCTTGCATTTCAGCCGAGCGTGAGGTGGAAATGGATACCTCTTTCGTGTACCGTGTACGTTATACGAATTCGGCAGGAGTGGTAAGTACGCAGATGTTTTCCATACAGGTGGCGGGCGAGGCATACGTGCGTGACTGCACGCCTTATTGCAAATATGCTTACCGGGAAAGCCAGGACACTTTGATTTACGTGAAGAAGAACGAGAGCGTGATTTTAGGTATGGATTACGGTGGATGGCATGTCAGGTCATGGCGTTGGGAAAAGAGTACGAACGGGGAGAATTGGTCGAAGTTGAACAGCGCGACAACCAACCGTTTTGAATTGGCCAGTGTGGCTTCCAGTGCCTATTACCGTGTGACGATGGAACACAAGTCGGGAGTGTTCAAGTCGCAGGTGTTCCGCGTGGAGGTTTCCGAAATAGATCCTTTCATTATTTATAATGGTGAAGAATATCCCGGTACATCCTTGGTGTTGCCGCAAGGGGCTTCTTTCAGCCTTTATGCTAAGCCTACGTCCATATTGAGCCAGTCGGTGAATTCAACGCGCATTTACAAATGGGCCGTGGCCAACGATACCATCCAGGCCGACACGTTGACTTACCATTTGGATGATTTGGGCGTACAGGTGGCCGATCTGAATGATACCCTGCATGTATCAGCCATGGACACTAGTTTTAGTGTTACTTTGGTGTTCCAACGTTTTTCATCTACAGGGAAAGAGGCTCGCACGGTGTACCATTTCGATGTGCCTGTATATGAGACCAATGCTTTGTCTCCTTCTGATGAAGACAACTACTATATTCAAGAGGCTTCGGGTAATCGTTATCTGCGGAATACGGACGGGCAGTTCATGACCTATTCTGAGGATACAGATGAAGAGTATTTGTGGCGTATCCGTCGTCTTCCTTCTACTTATGGTTCGCGTTACATGTTCATCAGCCGTACCAACAGCGGACAGCATTTATCAGAAGATGGGCGTTTGAGTTCGGCGAGCGATTATTCTCGGCATTCCTTTAATTTGTGGCATAAATGCGGCTCGGACGACTTGTATGCCATAGAACGTTCTTCGTCTGTGTCTGGTGGTTTGTGGGAAATTGTTCCGGAATCGTCTGTTATATCGGTGAACCAAGGGCTTTGTACTTCATTCCCGTTCCGTTTAGTGAAGAAGGAAGACGGTTCTTCTGTAAGGGATGTCGTTTTTGGAAGATGAGGAAAGCATCCCGTTGTTGGAGGTTGGCCGTTGTGGCAAAAGTGCTCTGGAAGTATGTGGACGAAAGGGCTTGTTGAATATTTATATGCTTGAAGGCAGCTTGTTGCGCAGTGTCCGTTGTGTACCGGGTACAAACCGTGTGGATCTGCCGTCGCGGAAGGGCATGATGATTTTGCGTTATGTGACGACTTCAGGTCGTTGCAAGAGCCTGAAGATGATGTAGGTCTATGTGTCGGAATAAGTATGGGACGATAGAATGATGGTGCTTTTTACATTTTGTATGTATTGAAAATCAATGGTTTTTGTGCTATGTTATAAAATGTCTAATCATTTGTTATTTTTGTCCTATACCTTTAAATATATAGTGTCTACCTTTGAAAGCAGTTGGATAAAAAACGCTTTTGCAGTCAATAGGTTCGGCTGTGATATGCGATAAGAATAATGAACCTTAAAACTTATGAACATGAAAAGAAGAGCGACGAAAATTTTTTCTGTCCGGTTGGGCAAACGCTTGCCGGTGGCTTTGATGACCATGGCATTGGCGGCAGCCAACATGGCTTTTGCCCAGGAGGAAAATCCTTGGGTGGGTGAGGCTCTGCCAGCAGAAGGTGGTGAGTTTTACCTTTATAACAAAAGTGGTGACGGTTTTCTTTTGGGAGCCAATACCTGGGGTACACAAGGTTCCTTGGGACAACCGGGATTATTGTGCACGGTAGTCGTGTCGAATGGCAAATACAAGATTGTGACCCGTTGCAACGGTGACAACAGGGGCTTGGGCAGCGATGGATATATTGATAATGGTAACCCGGCTGAATATACCTTCACTGATCCCACACCGGATGATGGCCTTAATGAGTATGTGATGAACTTGGATGCCAACAAATGGTTTTATTATGGCGGGGAAGGCACGGGGTTAAATTTGACGGTAACGGAAGTGCCACCGATGCGCAATGGTTGTTCGTTTCGAAAGCACAACGTGAGCAAAGACTCAATCAGGCTACCAAAGACAATGGGGGTGGATGCTACGTTCTATATCATGGGAGCCAGTTTTGTTCGCACAGAACCTCACAATTGGAAAGAGGTGCATAATGGCGGAACGGTTAGTTTAAGTTCTCCGAGTGGAGCTTCTGGAAATCATTTTTATTGTGCAGAAGCGTCCAATAATGACAATTTCGATATTTACCAGGAACTTACCGGTATCCGTAACGGGCGTTACCGTTTGACCTGCCAAGGTTTTTATCGCGGTGACGGTTCGGTTCGGAACGCCATGTTGTATGCAGGTTTGATTGAATCCCTCTTCTTTTAGCCGAGAGCGAGGAGGATGTTCACACGGATGCCAATAAGGCTGCGATTGCCTTTGGGGATGGCCGTTATGGCGGCAATACGGTGGAAGTGATTTGTGCAGGACGGTACTTTGCGTCTCGGTGTGAAGAAAAATGCACATATCAAAAATGATTGGGCCGTTTTTTGACAATTTCCGTTTAACATATTTGGGAGAGGCAACGGCAGAAGAAGCCTTTACTGAGTTGATGGGGTCATTCAGAATCTGATTAATGATTTTAATGACCTTGGAGCTGAAGCTATAAAGTCAGAGCTTCAGGTCGTATATGACAAGTATGTTGGAACCACAGGCGATGTCACGGAGGCGTTGCAAGTTGTATCAGAGACTGTGAAATCGGCTAATGCCGCACGTGCATTGACCATGGCTTTGAACAATGCCGTGAAGGGGGCCGAAGCATATTGGGCAAAAGTCGAGAATGGGGAAGTCACATTGAATACAGCTTTAAAGACTTCTTTTGCAGCAACAGATTTCGGAAGCTAAGAAACAACTTGCGGGAGACCAATATGGCTGATATGGTTGTTGGGGCAGAAGAAAGTACCACAAAAATTGAATGCAATGGTGGTTTCGGCTCGGAATTGGGCCGGATTGTCATACGCTTTAGGAAAAGCAAAGGCTTTGGCCGACCGGTTGGGCGGATTGGAGAACACGGATGAGTATAAAAAAGTGTTGGCTGATTTGGATGCTGTGGAATTGACATTTGACGATGCAATCTTGGATGTGGCTGCTTTGAATGCGAAAATCCAAGAAAAAACTGACACCGGAATTCTTGGCTACGGTTACAGAAGAGAACAAATTGGATTTGACGAGCTTTATTACTAACCCGAATATTTTCAATAATACTGGTGTAAAGAACCAAATGCCTGGGGATGGATTCTTGGTCGTAATGATGCGCGTGACAACACAGAGTGGTGTACGGTGACTGACGGTGATGGTGAATTGCATGCGGGTAATTGGTCTGGTAATAAAGGTAATGATGTGACAGGAGTACATTATTATCAGAAAATAGGAATTGGAGATGGCTCTGTCAAATTGCCGGATGGTTTGTATCAGTTGGCGGCTGCTACTTATTCTGACGGTGACCCGAATAAGATTGTACTGTATGCGACATCTGACAGTGTAAACTTCGATACAGTGTATTTTAACCGTGATAGGATGCTTTATGATGAAGCTCTTTCTAAGACAGATGTGACCAGTACGGTGGAAGATGTCGTGGTAGTTGGGCCAATTGTATATAGGTGTAAGGGGATCCGATCCGGAGAATAACCATCAAGGTGGTAATGGTAAGAATTGGTATGCCGATAACTTCCGTCTTTATTTTGCAGGAAAGGATGTGCTTGGGGCTTACCGGGGACGTTTACAAGACCGGTTGGATAAGGCTGTGGTATTGCACGACTCCTTGACGGTCTACGGTATAGACGACAGTGAGTCCTACGGTTTTGCCTTGGATCCGGAAGAGGGTTATTATCTTTTCTTGACGGAAGGGACTTTGGACGACGTTTCTTATGCCATAAATGACTTGGATAAGATGAACGCGGATGCCGAGAAATTGATTGCGAATTATTTACTTTTGACTCCATTGGTGCAGAATGGAAATAATTTCAATAATCAATTGAATGAAGGGGTTCTGTTTGCTCAACCTACAGCAAAAAAAAACATTTATTGCGGCTTTGGAAACGGCGGCGGAAGTGGCTGAGGATATGACTTGGGACAATTATTTGTCAGACGCAGTGGTTGAACAGGCAGAGGCTCTAAAAGTGGCCACTACGGAGTTCATGAATTCCGTGGCACTTTTGCTTCCCGATGTGGACAGCCAAAGTTTTGGCAGACCAGATAGGAGGGTTGGCACAAACAGGGGCCTACCTTAACGTAATGACTTATCTTGCTTCGGATGAGTTGGATCCTTTGGATGTTGATTTGGCAGTACAGGCCTTGCAAGGTGAGTGTATCAATGCCATGACTCCAGAAGTGTTGGCACGGGCAACAGTTGACGAACCGTTTGATATGACGACATTTGTTGTCAATCCTAATATCTATCAGGATGCCACGGATGATGAAGGCAATCCGACTGATATAAGAATCAATGGATGGACTTTGGAAACGAATGCAGATCGTGCACCGCGTACAGGGGCCACGTCTGGTGATACTTGGATGTACACGACCAGTCATTCCAGTAATGATGCTCATAATATTTCTTCGGCTACGGATTATCGTCAGGTTATCGGTACGCAACCCGAAGTGTCTGCTGAGGGCAAGTATGGATTACCAACCGGTGCCTATCGTGTGGAGGCCGCTACGTTCTTGAACCATGAATGGGACAAGATGAGGCTTTATGCGCAGACGAACAGTGTGGAGGTAAGTACGGTGACCGGAAGTGCCGGGCAAGACAGTACCGTGTATGCCTATACTGAAATTGAATATGCAGACAGTGCCTTCAACGGAAAGCAGGATGTATGGGATGCAGCACAGGCGACTTTGGGAACGACCACAGTGGTTCCTGAAATCTATGTGGAGAATGGGGCCGTGACTATTGGAATACGTGGTAATGGACGAGTTGGAGGAAATGATTCTTGGTTCCTGGCTGACAATTTCCGTCTCTATTATGTCGGTACGGAAAGAGGTAGCAATATCGGTGGTACCATGGTTGGCCGCAACGATAATTTGTCGGAACTTGTAGATGTATATGATATTACCGGCAAGCTTGTGCGCAAACAAGCGAAACGTGCCGATGCGGTGAAGGGCTTGAAGAAAGGAATCTATATTGCAGGCGGCAAGAAATATGTAGTGACAGGCAATTAATCTAAAACAAAACGGGACGGGGCACCGTCGTGTGCCGTCCCGTTTTCCCATTTAGGGTTGAAAGAAAAACATAATTTTAAAACAAGGTTTTATGCTAAAAAAGGTATTACGTGCAAGGCCGTATAGGGGTACTGATCTCCACCGGTATTTGGGTTGGTGCATTTTGCATGATGCCCTCCTGTTCGGATGATTATGAATGGGCACAGGAGAAACCCTCGTGGTTGGGGCAAAGCATTTATGACGAGTTGGCACGCCGTGGCAATTTCGGTATTTATTTAAAGATGGTGGACGACTTGGGGCGTACCGAATTCTTAAGCAAGACCGGTAGTGTGACGGTGTTTGTGGCCGATGACGATACTTATCGCGCTTATTTTAAGGCGCAGGGGAGTGGATGAGAATCATATCTCCACCCCCCGATGAAGAGGTTTTGGTGAACACTTCCATGTTGGAGAATGCCTACGTGCTTGATTTGTTGACCAACCAACCGTCAGGAGACAATATATTGAAAGGGCAGGTGATGCGCCGTACCAATACGCAATGGTCGGTGTATGATTCTATTCCGGCTGTGTCCGTGGCAGAACTGCCCGAGGCTTCGGTGAGTGCAGATTACTGGGGGGGGATTGCGTGGAAGGCATCAGTCCGTGTATAACCTGATTGAAGAGGGACTGTGCCGATGGTGCATTTTATATGGCGCCAAATGATGTCCAAGGGCATTACTAAAAAGATTTTTCTTACCTTTTTAATGGAACGGAATTCCAAGAAGAGGATGTATATATAAATAATGTGAAGGTGCGCGAGGGGAATGTGACGTGCCAGAACGGATATATCCATATTATGGAAGGTGTGCCGGAACCTTTGCCTAATATGGCCGGTTATTTGCGCACGAACAGGAATACCTCTTTGTTCAGTAAGTTGATGGATCGTTATTCAGCCCCTTTTTATCAGTCCTCCTTACCAATTCTTACAAGGATTTGCACGACCTCTATGCTAACCAGAATCTTTATCCGGTATTGGCCGGAGGGACTCCATATATGGACGGCGTTATTTTTTTCTCTTCGGCCGATGGGAATTCACTGACTTCGTACAACGGATCGGAAGTGGACGGTGTGCTGAAATTCGATCCTTCGCGAAACGATTATGCGGAAGGAATATCTATACTATAAATGGGGTACAAACGAATAACGTCAACTTGGACATGGGTGCCATCTTTGCTCCTACAGATGAGGCGTTGAACTCGTATTGGAATAGTGAAAAACGGCTCTTTCTTACGTGAACGTTATCCGAGCGAAGAGCCTTTCGAAAACGTTCTAACAATGTTTTGGCGGAGTTCTTGAATAACCACATGCAGTATTCGTTCTTGTCTTCTTTGCCCAGCAAATTCAATTTGGTATTGGATGATGCCAAAGACCCTGTCGGACTTGACGAGGCTGATATTATAAAAGGAAGCACGGCTGTGTGTAACAATGGTGCTGTGTATGTGATGAAAAAGCCTATGCACCGGCATCGTTCCGTTCCGTGTTGGCTCCGACGTTGGTCAATGAGAATATGAAAATCATGAATTGGGCTATTAGAAGTTTGGAGTTCAGACCTTATTTGTTGTCTATGGTGAGTCATTATGATTTCATGATATTGACGGATGAGGCCCTTTCACGTTACATTGACCCCGTGTCGTATAACGGAACGGATCCGCGTTGGTTCAAGTTTTATTATAATGCGGAGAAGAACCAGGTGGAAGCATATTCTTACCGCTATGATAAGAAATTGGGTGGATGGGACGGCTGCACAGAAGATGACATGCGCATATTGGGTAGCACGTTGCAGCAAGATAGTGAGGGTAATTCCTATTATCAAATCAATCCTGTGGTCGAAAATCGTCTGACCGATTTGCTGAATTTCTGTATCGTTCCTCGGGATGTGAACGGGGGCAATTATGTGGGCAATGGTTCTGTATATTATCAGACAAAGGATGACGGTCCCATGAAGATTGAAAAAGTGGGCGGGCAAGTGACTGTGGCCGATCAGTTTTCCGGAGCAGAAGTAACAACGCAGGATTTTGTAACGATGGATAATGGGGTGTATTATGTGCTTGACCAAATGGTACAGCCTACATTCCATAGTTTAATGCAGGAGTTGGTGGAACATTCAGAATATTCTGAGTTCTACGAATTGCTTTTTGGGAAATGAGGAATGGACTACCAACGAGTCGAACCTATATTCTTTGATTTCTACGAAATCTTTGAATATGAATGAGGACAATGCTGCCATACAGACTTTCAGTTCTTATCATTATACGGTATATGTACCGGACAATACAGCCATGGAAAAAGCTTACAGTCTCGGGTTACCGCGTTGGAAAGACATCAACAATCTGGCCAATGTGTATGCCGGGACGGATGTCAACGTGGATTCTTTGAAACAGGCTTATACCCGACGTGTGATGAACTTTTGAAGTATCATTTCCAAGACAATGCGGTTTATATCGGTGGGGATGCCCGTAATATGTCTTTCGAGACTGCGGCAACTCATTTGGACGGTGCGGACAAGGGGTTGAGCTATACCTTGCGGGTGAATTCTGACGCCGCGGGTATTATGGTGACAGATAATTCGGAGAAGACCGATGTGGTTCATATAAAACCTGAAAATCCAGGGTTCTATAACCGGATGACGCGTGAATATACATTCTCGGAAAAAACGGAAAATGGTAATATCAACGCTTCTTCATATGTGGTAGTTCATCGCGTGAATGAACCTTTGATATACGATGACGAATGCTTCTGCCTGAAAGATAATGAACGCGTTCCGGAGGATTAACAATACCATGAATCATAAAAAAAGAGGTTATGAATAAAATAAAATATTTGATAGTATTTCTATTCTGCTTATGTCCGCTGTGGGCCGTCGGGCAGAACCAAGTGGCAAGCGGTACCGTGTCGGACGACTTGGGTCCTCTGATGGGAGTGTACGTGGGGGAGATAGATGCAGCCAACCGTATTGTGTCTGCTGCTGTGACCGATATGAACGGGCATTTCACTCTAAAAAGTACAAAACCCTAAGAATAAGTTGCGTTTTACTTATATGGGGTACAAGACGGTTTTTGCAGGAAATAGGAAAGCGGGCGGTTTTCGATATCATGATGGAGGAAAACAGTAAGGTGATGAAAGAAGTCGTGGTGGAAGCCCGTCCGAAGATTGCCACCGGAGGATTGGAAATACCGGAGCGTGAACAGTCTTTTGCTCAGCAGACGATCAAAATGACAGAATTCGAAGGTTTATCTTTCACTTCTGCCGATGAGGCTTTGCAAGGACGTATTGCCGGGTTGGACATTATCGCTTCATCCGGAAACTTGGGTTCCGGTACGACGATGCGTTTACGCGGTGTGTCAACCATTATGGGAAATGCAGAACCGTTGATTGTTGTGGATGACAATATCTTTGAGACCAATGCTAATGATGATATCGATTATACGAGTATGACGGATGAAAGGTTTGCCGAATTATTGTCTATCAACCCGGAAGACATAGAGAGCATTACGGTGCTGAAAGATGCGGCGGCTACGGCTATTTGGGGCTCACAAGGTTCTAACGGGGTCATCAATATCGTAACCAAGCGTGGCAGGCGTGGCAAACCCCAATTTACTTATTCTTTTTGAGATTGAAGGGTACTTATCAGCCTGAGGGTTACAAATTATTGAACGGAGATGAGTATACCATGCTGATGAAAGAGGAGCTATTCAATGTGAACCAAAACCCCGAAAGTCAGCCGGAATTGAATTATGACCCAACCTTTTCTGAATACGAACAATTCAATAACAATACTGACTGGAGGGATGCTGTGAAGCAGTTCGGGCTGTTCCAAACGCATTATGTTTCTTTGTCGGGGAGGTGGAGAGAAAGCAAATTATCGTATTTCAGCCGGTTATGACCATCAGATAGGTTCTATTATCGCTCAGAAACTGGATCGTTTTACCACCCGTATGGCATTGGATTATTTTGTAAACGACCGTATCAAGATTTCGAGCGACTTTGCATTGACTTATACGGATAACCACATGAATAGTGATGATTTGTTGAAGGTAGCTTATACGAAGATGCCCAATCTGGCTATTTATGACGAGGATGCGTACGGTAATTCTTTGGGTACGTATTACATGCAACCGAGGTTTGTGGAACGGTACCAAGGGGACAAGGATGAACTTTCGTCACAACGCGGTAAAGTGAATCCGGTGGCTTCGGCATATTTGGCAAAGAAAGAGGAACGTAGTTATAACATCCAACCCCAATTCGATTTCCAATACCGTTTGTTAGGACTTGACGAGACTTTCACCAATTGACTTATAAGGGGACTGTGGTATTGAGCATTTATAACAAATACAATGATTCTTACTATCCTTGGGAGTTGAAGAATGTGGATTTCAAGGAGAATGAGAAAGGGATAAATTCCGCTTCTTCGGCTTTTGAAAAGAGTTTCGGTTTTAATACACGTCATCAGTTGACATATATCCCTTATATCATGAACCAAGACCACTCGGTACGCTTGTTCTTTAAAGGGGAAATGGTTTCCGGTACGTCCAGTTCCCAGTTCTTAAGTTCATACTTGTTGCCCAGTGGAACCATCACTTCTGGAACTGCCGGTGGCTTTTTGAATGAGACGAAAACAGGAGCCGGTCATTGGCGGAAGGCCGATTGGGTCCTTCAGGGGCATTATGCCTACCAGTCCAAATATTCCTTGGATTTGGCCTTGCGCGGAGAAGGAAACACTCGTTTTGGCCAAAAGTATCGTTGGGGTATTTTTATTCCGCATCCGGTCGTTGGAATATTTCGGATGAAAAATGGATGGAACCGACCAAAAAATGGTTGAGCATGTTTGCGGTCCGTTTCGGATGGGGTGTGACGGGTACGCAACCTCCTAAGGAGGATACCCATTTCAGTGTGTATGGTGTAGATGGGGGTATATTAATTCCATCGGGATGCGGCCGAACAATATCCGCTTGACGGATTTGCGTTGGGAAAAACAGACTGCGTGGAACCTAGGGTGGAACATCGGTTTGTTTGATGATTTGGTAACGGCGGATATCAATTTGTATTCCCAGAAGAAAACAGACTTGATGACCGAACATGCTTCTATTCCCACAACGACCGGTTTTTCAGAGTTGATTGTGGAGAATGGCGGAGACATGTTGAATAAAGGTTATGAAATCAATTTGAACCTGAACCGTGTAAAATTGACGGGGATTTGGCGGCTACTTTCAATTTACATTCGCTAATAACCGGAATACTATTACGGCCATGACACCTACGCGTCTGAATGCCATTAATGGAACAGGGGTCAAGTTACCTAAAAACGGGGAGATATGTCCCGTGTGCAGATAGACAACCCGTTTGGTGCGATTTACGGCTTGCGTTATAAAGGTGTGTACGCTTACAGTTACGACCAGTTTGACAAGGCACAGGCGTCCGGCGCGACTTGCCCGGTGGCGCGAGATGAAGCCGGAGGCATCATTTATGGTGCTAATGGAGACCCGATGCCCATGTATTATGATTATAACGGTACGAAATATGCTTTTACCGGTGGTGACGCTATTTATGAAGACGTGAATCACGACGGGAGTATTGATCAATATGATGTGGTCTATTTAGGCAGTTCATTGCCCAAATTGACCGGTGGTTTTGGGTTTAGGTTGTTCTATAAAGGATGGAGTTTGAATGCACAGTTCAACTACCGTTATGGTAACAAGATTGCAAATGTGGCGCGAATGATGGCAGAAAACATGCATGGTGCAGACAATCAAAGTACGGCGGTGAACTATCGTTGGCGTAAGGAAGGTGACGGTGCAAATGGAGGGCATGTGTTGCCTCGGGCTTTGTATGGTCAGGGTATAACTGGATGGGCAGTGACCGTTTTGTGGAAGACGGTTCATTCTTGCGCCTGAACTATTTGCAACTTTCTTATGGGTTTGACTCAAGCTTGTCAAGCGCATCGGGCTTTCTCGTCTGAACCTTTACGTGAGCGGAGAGAATCTGTTCTGCCTAACGAAATACTCAGGCGTGGATCCCGAAGTAAATTATGGTAGTATGGGAGTGACTAAAGATGAGGCGATTACCCCTCGCGCAAAGTCTCTCACATTCGGGTTGACAGCAACGTTCTAATGACATGAATAAACAGAAGGAAATATGAAAAAGATATTGAAAACCGGAACATTGGCCATGGCCGTTTCCCTTACCGCTTTTATGACTTCTTGTGGTGACTTCTTGGATATCACGCCCCTGAATGCTGTGGTGGTAGAAAACTATTGGGAGAAGAAAAGCGAAGTGGAGAGTGTGATAACTTCTTGCTATTTTCACATGCAGGATAAGGGCTTTTCGCAACGCGTGATAGCCTGGGGAGAGTTACGGGGTGATAATTTGACGGAAACTTCCACAATGGCTGCAAAAGAAAAGGAACTTTATGACTTTTATACGAACAATATCATTCCGGATAACAGTTGGACTTCGTGGGCGGATTTCTATAATGTAATCAATTTATGCAATACCATCTTGCATTATGCACCTGGAGCCCAAGCTAAGGATGGAAATTATTCAGTAGACGAATTACGTACGCATGAAGCCGAAGCTAAGTCGATTCGCGCCTTGTGTTATTTCTATTTAATCCGTACTTTCAAAAAGTGCCGTTGGTGCTCCAGGCTACTATCGGTGATGATGTGGATTTCAAAGTACGTGCATCCTCTGAGCAGGAAGTATTGGAACAGATTATTGCAGATTTGGAATGGTCGAAAGATTATATATGGAATAAAAAGTTTTTTGGTGATGTACGCGAAAGGAAAGGACGTTTCAATAAATTATCTGTGAAAGCCCTTTTGGCAGATATTTACTTGTGGAAAGGGATTATGCCAGGTGTGCGCAGTATTGTAAAGGAAATCATGGATGAGAAAATGGCAGAGTACAATGCCATCAAAGCAGCAGAATTGGAGGGAATTTTATATCTTCTTCTACAGAAGGTTCTCTGACCTTGTACAATGGCTATCCGCTTTTGGATGAATCTTATTCATCTCATTATCCTTATACCATGTTGTATGAGCGGGGGAAATTCATTTGAAAGTGTTTTTGAGCTCCAATACGATTATGATAACCGTAAGGATGGCAATGAAGGTGTTTCTTATTTCTATGCGAATCATAAAGATCTCTCAGGAAAGGTCAATGCAGCGGCTTATTCGACCAATCAGACGGCTGGTGCCTTGATTGCAGCCGCACCGGATTTGCGGTTGGAAGAGAATACCGGATATATGGGTGAACCCTCAAACAGTTATCCTATCTATAAGTTTCGTTTCTTGTATTTCGGAAATGATGAAAGAGGGTTTCGTTCCACGGCAGAGAATTGGATTGTTTACCGTTTGACGGATGTGATGTTGATGCGTGCTGAAGCTTTGGCTTATATGGGAGGGGATGAAAACAGTCAGGAAGCTTTTGAGATTGTGAAATCTGTGAACATGCGGTCGTGCAAAGGGCGTAGTTTGTTGGTGTTTGATGCCGATAAAATAAAGAATATCGTTTTGGATGAACGGCAACGTGAACTGATGTTTGAGGGGAAGCGTTGGTATGACTTGATGCGAATGGTACGTCACTCCGACAATCCGGTGAATGCGATGTCCACTTTGCGTAGTACATATTTGCAACGTAAATATGGAACAGGAGGACGCGATGCCGTGGCTCGAATGGGATCATTGGATAATTTGTATCTGCCTTTTATCAGAAAGAGTTAGATGTGAATCCGTTGTTAGTACCGGATCAGAATCCGGCTTACATCATTTATTAATCAAGAGTAAAAGAAGTAATATGAAACGTAACTTATATAATAAGGTAATAGGATGTGTGGTTTTGGCAACAACATTATTGGGTTGTTATGACGACGGTGTGGAAGGTGACAGTTATTATGTGTTTCAGGGACAGACGATTGGTGATTATTTGGATGCAGACGGGAAATATGGTGAGTTTTCCACTATTTTGGAACGTGCCGGCATGAAAGGTTTGATGTATGCTTATGGGGATTACACTTGCTTTGCACCGACCAACGAGGCCATAGACCGTTATGTGGATAGTAATTATCCGGGCTGTACGTTGGAAACTTTGCCGGATTCAGCTGTGGTGGCTTTGGCCAAAAGTCATTTGATAGACATTCGCTACTTGACTTCAGATTTTTCAACAGGCTATCTTCAGGAGTCTAACATGTACGACCGTAAGGTACAAGTGACCATTGAAAAGAGTTCGATGCTGAAATAAGCGATAGTATGACAGTGTATGTCTTGAACGATTATTCACGGATTATCCAAGCTAACGATACTGTGAGCAATGGGGTTGTTCATACAATAGATCGAGTGTTGGAGCAGTCCAGTTATGTGTTACCGGATTACATGCAGTCCAAATGTGAGATGTTGGGTTTTACCCTGTTTATGGAGGCTTTGAAACAGACTCATTTGACGGATTCCATGTTAAGGGAAAAAGATGAAAGCCCGGAAATGTTGTCCCGATTGGCCCAATATGCTTCGAATTCGGAGTACACTACGGCTGGGCATAAAGTTCCTCCGGCCCGTAAGTTCGGTTATACGGTACTGGTAGAGAAAGATGAATTGTATAAAACGGTCTATGATCCGCAAAATATGGGTAAGCCTGTCTATACAGGGGATCTTCAGGCGGATTTGGCATCCTTGTTTAATTATGCAAAGGATATATATGACAAGGTATATCCGGATGATAAGGGGTTGTATGATGATGACTATACTCATCCCAAGAATCCTTTAAACCGTTTTGTTGCTTATCATATCTTGGACCGTAATGCAAGCTATGGGGATTTGGTACGTTCTACTCCGGATTGGTCTGTGCAGGAAGGTGGGGATTTTGTGGAGTACTACGAAACCATGGCCGGTAATTTGTTGCGTGCCCAAAAAGTATCTCTTTTTGGGAGACGGGATATACTTAAATCGCTGTGATGATGTGAATAGGGCTGACAACAGGATGGATGGTGCGGAAGTCCTTCCTTCCGGAGGTTCTTCAACAGTAAATGGCAATTTCCAATTTCTGAGCAGTATCCTTTCTTATAATGAAAATGTCGTGAAAATGCTTCGTAGTGAACGAATCCGTATTGATACGGGGGTTTTGTTTCCTGAATTGGTGAACAATGATGTCCGTTTGGATCCGGATGGAGATATGTTATGGTGGCATTTCCCGGAAGGATATTTTGATGATGTGCGTTATGACAGCCAATGCGATTGCAAATATAACCGTTGGCCTAATCCTCAGGGAACCGGAATGGGGTCGCACTATGATTTGGCAGCATTCCGTACGGATAATATGTATTTTGCGGGGAATATGATGTGATGTTGCGTTTGCCTGCCGTGCCTGCCGGTCAGTATGAGATTAGATTAGGGTACGTGGCTAATGGCCTTATGGGGATTGCGCAAATTTATTTTGGACAAAATAGTGAATACATGCAACCCACCGGAATCCCTTTGAATTTGGGATGGGGGGGAATGCCCAAAGTGGGAATGATAGCAGACGATGCTTTGTTTGATGATATTCATAATGACGTGTCGAATAATTTCGAAGGAAAGACAACCATCACCGAAAATGATAAGGCTATGCGTAATTTGGGGTATATGAAAGGGCCTGCCTGCGTGTATAGAGTAGACAATGACAGGGTTTCATTACGTGCGAAGTTGGTTAACGATTGGTGGTATATACGTAATATCGTCACCACTCAGACTTTGGAAGAAAAACCTTCTTATTTACGCCTGCGTAAAGTGGATGAAAGAACCGGGCGCATGTTGAATATCGATTTTATCGAAATTGTGCCGAAAAGTGTGTATAATGGTGCTATACCAGAAGATAGAAATTAAATTAAAAGCAGAAGATTATGAAAGATACTAAAAGATATACCAGGGTAGCTATTTGTTGCGTGGCGGTATTGGCTACCGGATTGGTCTTGTCTTGTTCGGACGATTGGGATGCACATTATGATGGTCTGCCCCGTCCTACAAGGACTTTGTGGCAGGAAATTACTGCCCGTACGGAGTTGGCGGATTTTGCAAAATTGCTTAAAAAGCCATGGTTATGACAAGTTCTTGGATTCGGGTCAACGTTATACGGTTTGGGCGCCTACCGGTACTATAGACACGACATTGGTGACCGGTGAGAACATGACTTCGGATGAAGTGATGGAACAAGTAGTTAAAAACCATATCGCCCGTGGAGTTATTGCGGCGTCGTCTGTTGTGAACGATACTATAAAAGTGTTGAATGGGAAGCCCATGCCTTTTTAGTGTCAGAAGGGGTGTGCCTCATTTCAATGGCTCGCCGGCCAAATCTTTTAATATTGAATGCAGTAATGGTGATTTGCATATATTAGATCACCAGGCGGTTTATAATAACAATGTTTGGTCTTATTTGAGACAAGATGCTGATTTTTCTAATATTACCAATTATTTGTATAGCTTTAATAAATTGGAGTTTGTGCCTGAATTGAGTACACCGGGCGGTGTGGTGAATGGGGAACAGGTGTATACGGATTCCGTGTTTGTCTTAACAAATGAATTGTGGGGGGCAGATTGGCTACTTGAATGACGAGCAGCGGAATTATACGATGTTGGTTCCCGTGAATGATTGTTGGGACCGGTTGGTGGATAAGTTTAAGGGCTTTTATCATTATTCGGAAGACGAAGAACCGGAATTGGCAGACAAGTATGCGTGTCGCAGCATATTGGATGCTTTGGTTTTGAAACCCGTAGTCAGTCTTCGACATCCGATTATTGGGAAAGTACGTCCGGAAAATTGTTCTATCGTCCCCAAGATGCCGGGGGCTTGTTTGAAGGGACCGAAGCCATTGGTTGTAGCAATGGACAAATATTGAAAGCGGCCGATGTGAATTTAAGCCCCTATCAGGTCTTAAACAGTGACATTGTTGTTGAAGCCGAAAATATCGGTGATTATCTGCTTGCAGCTAATTATTACGATGAAAATCAGGATCGTCCTGTGTTTGTTGCCGCAGCAAATACCGGTGTGTCATCTAGTTATTACATGAAGTTTACTTCTACGAACATGTTACAGGGGGCGCCACCGTCACTTATGCTATCCCAAACGTATTGTCTTGCGCCTATGATATAGGGATTGTATTTGTTCCGATGAATTTGACGCGTAATGGTTGGTCTTCTTCCATTGATACAAAAAAAAGGGCGTGGATGTCGAATTGAATGATAAATACACGAATGAAAAGCTGGCAGTGGGGAGGGATTGAAATACCAGGTGACAAGGTTGATACGATATGGGTGGCACAAGGGTATCATTTGCTTATTGTGATTATTTCCCCGATCGTGTTTCTATGGAAGATGCTAAAATCTCTTTTAAAAATCGTTAGTACGCCTAAACGTAGTGAGTCGGACTATACACGTGATTTATACATTGATTGCATATTGTTGAAACCCTCAATTGATGGAGATTTAAGTGATGAAGAATAAGAATCTATATAGTATATGTTTTTGTATGGCCTTGGCAGGCAGTCTGCAAACGGTCTATGGGCAGGTGGATGCGGAAGGGATGATAGATTCCACGTTATCGGCCGCAGGAAGAGAAACCGATTCACTTCAGATTGTAGTGCAGAGAGAAATGAATAAGCTTCCCACGGTGGTTTATAAGGGACATTGGTCGATGCTGCCACAGGTGGGCCAGTGCAGGGCGGCATCATACAAGTAGCCGGAGACGAACGGTTCAGTTCCATTTCCGACGAACAGGGTGCTTTTGAAATAAAAGTGCCGTTGTATGCCAATCAATTGTTGGTGCGTACACCTACTTATGCCTTGGCTAGGGTACATTTGGTTGGAAAAGGAAAAGAATTGGTAGTGAGGATGTATTCAGAATATTTTTCCGATGGTTATGCCAATGAAGTGAGGGTGACGAATAAGAGCAGTGTCGGAGATTTTTCTCCAAATTCGTCATTGACCATTGAAGACGAAATGGCTAAAAAGCTTGGTGCTGATTTACGTGTATTGCTTCGTTCGGGTAATCCGGCTCAAGGAGCGAACATGTTTATTGGAGGATATAATTCGTTGAATGGAGGCGGGCAACCTTTGTTTGTAGTGGATGGTGTGATTCTTGATACTCAAAACGGGCGTTCGTTAATGCACGAAGGTTATGTCAATAACGTGCTTTCAGCCATTAGTGTTAATGACATTGAGAAAGTTACAGTGTTGAAAAACGCCACTGCATTATATGGGGCGAAAGGTGCCAATGGTGTTGTGATGATTGAGACAAAACGTGCAAAAGAGTATGGCTACACGGATTGATGTAGATATCTATGGAGCGGTTGAATTGTTACCGAAATTGCCTTCAATGATGAATGCCGGGCAATATCGTTTGTATGCAACGGATGTGATGGGGAACGTGACGGAAACTCCGGATTTTTTGGATGATTTTACAACGGACAAGCAAAAGTACGCCATGTACCATAACGATACGGACTGGAAGGATTATGTTTATCATGAAGCTTTACACAAAATTACGGTGTAAACGTGCAAGGTGGTGACGATGTGGCTAATTACAATCTCTCCATAGGCTATGCTAATGCGCAAAGTACATTGAAATACAATGATTTCTCACGGTTGAATATGCGTTTCAATACAGATGTGAAGTTTATGAAGAATTTGGAGTGCAGTTTAGATGTGGCTTATTCCAATACGACCCGGAATTTACGGGATGATGGAATGGGCAATGGGCAGATGTTGTCTCCGGGAATGTTGAGCCTTATTAAATCACCTGTATTGGCTGCATACAATCCTGACCAATATGGCAGATTTACGGCATCCATGGCAGACTACGATTGTTTTAACTTGTCCAATCCCTTGTCCATATTGGAAAATGGCGACGCAAGTAATAAAAACCGGTTGGAGTATACTTTGTTTTCATTGAGTGCCATGCCGAAATGGAAAATCAATCGAAACTTGACACTGTCTGAAAAGGTAAGTTATGTGTTGAATAATGTTACGGAACGTTCGTTTATCCCGGATGAAGGGGGACCAGCTTTTACAGAGAGTGGTGACGATATGACTGTTAACAGGGCAAGGGCTTATTCTAGTAAGCAATTGTCCGTGGCGAGCGACACCAGAATTGATTGGTCGTGCCGTTATGGTGGACATGTGATTCATCTTTTGGAGGTTTCCGTTATTTAAGCGATTCATTTAATTCAGATGCTATTCGTGCAGATAACAGTGCGGGTGATAAATTGCCGAATATTTCCAATGAAATGAAAAACCGTAAGGTAGACGGTATTATTGAAGAATGGAAATCCACGGCTGTGTATGTGAATGCGGATTGGAATTATGCGGATAAGTATTTTTTGCAGGGAACGTTGACTGCGGAGACATCTACGCGTTTCGGTAAGAATGCCACAGGGGGAATGAAACTGGGCGATTATGTCTGGGGAGTATTCCCGTCCTTACAGGCGGCTTGGGTGGTTTCTGCCGAACCTTTCTTTCAAAACGTGAAAGGTATTGACTATTTGAAACTGAATGTCGGCATCGACCAATCGGGCAATGATAATATTGATTGCTTTGCCTCCCGGTCTTATTTTGCTCCAAGTGCATTCTTGAATCATACGTCGGGTTTGGCCTTGGCCAATATCGGTAATGATAAACTAAAATGGGAGACTGTTACGCGGATTTCTGTAGGTTTGGATATGTCCGTTTGGCATGACCGTTTGTCGCTTGGATTCAATTATTATAAGTCTTATGTGAACAATATGTTAGCTTATAAGACATTGGGAGGGGTGAGCGGATTGCGTAATTATTGGAGTAATGAGGGTAAGATGGAAAACCAGGGCTTTGATGTTGCGGCAGTGGCTAAAGTCATGGCATTAAAGGATTTCTCATGGGAAATTTCTGCAAGTGTCGGCCATTACAAGAATGAGGTGACTGCGTTGCCAGATAACGATAAGACGATTTATACTTCGGTTTATGGTGGTGAGGTCATGACTAAAGTCGGAAACCCAATCGGTTTGTTCTATGGTTACAAGACACAAGGGGTGTTTGCCACTTCAGAAGAAGCTGCTAAAACAGATTTACGTAATGGAAGTGAAAATGGAAGTGCTTTCCGTGCAGGTGATGTGCATTTCTCCGATTTGGTAGCTGATGGGGTGATTGATAATAAGGACAAAGATGTAATCGGCAACCCCAATCCGGATGTTTTCGGTAATTTCGGGACTAGCCTGCATTACAAAAATTGGACATTGGATGCCTTTTTTCAGTTATTCATTGGGAATGACATTTACAATTATCAACGTGCCGTATTGGAAAGCGGAAATTTTATTATAATCAGACCACAGCTATGTTGAATCGTTGGACTTCAGAGGGGCAGCTGACTTCAATCCCCCGTGTGGAATACGGTGATAGGATGGGAAACGCACGTTTTTCTGATCGTTGGATTGAGGATGGCTCTTACTTGAAACTCAAGACTTTAAGTTTGAGTTATCGTTTCCCCTTTCAACTTGACGTTTCTACAAGGGATTACAGTTTGGGGAGCTGCAAATAATCTATTTACGTGTACAAAATATTTGGGTAGCGATCCAGAACTTTCCATTTCAGGCAATCCGATTTATCAGGGATTGACCGTGGTTTGTTAGGGCACGGGCGCAGTTTCGTTTTAGGTGTTAAAATAAATCTTTAACAAGGATATGAAGATGTTAAAAACATATTAAAGTTGACCGCCATTTGGATGGCGGCTACGGTATCTTTCACGCCTTGTGAAGTGGATACTACTACGGTGATGTTTGAAGAAGACCATGACTTTTCTCAACCGGGCGATACCGTGTTCTCTATGTTGGGTATATTGGACAAGGTTCAAGACGTGGTCGAAAAAGGAGTGCTTTTAGGGGAATTGAGAGGAGATTTGGTAAAGCCTGATCCTTTTGTCGGTACAAGTAGTGCTTGGGTGGATTTGACTCGTTTTGAGAATTTGGAAAATGCGACTTTCAACCGTTATCGGGATTACTATGCCATTGTGAATAATTGCAATTTCTATTTGGAACGTGCGGATGCCGAGATGGAGCGTCGCGGGCAGAAAGTGTTCCTGAAGGAATATGCAGCTGTGAGTGCCTACCGGGCGTGGGCTTACTTGCAATTGGCCTTGCTTTATGGCGAAGTCCCGTTCTATACTCAGCCTTTGCTGTCTTATTCTGAAATAGAGCAAGTGATGAATGATCCTTCCAAGCGGAAGGGGTTGGGTGAGATTTGTTCTTATTTCATTGATGATTTGCTTCCTTACGTTGATGTGCCGTTTCCCAATTATGGGAACTTCACTTATGATCAGAGTAGTTCAGTAAATAGTAGTGATTTTTTTCTTCCAATTCGTTTACTGAGAGGTGACCTTTATTTATGGCGTGGTTCATTGGATGGTAATAAATCTGATTTTGCTAAGGCTGCACAAGAATATCGTGATTATTTATTGTCTGAAAACGATTTGTAAGTCCTGATGTAAAGGTGGCTTATCGGACTGTGGATATGGATGGTGCCCAAATTGTGGATCGTTGGAGTTCCGTTTTTCTCGGAAACAATTATAATGAAAGTATTAGCCTCGTTCCATTTGCAGGCAATTCTCAATATGGAAAATTGGGAAGTTTGCGGCAATCGTTTAGGTCTTTCATGGGGTCTGATGCTCTTCAGAAATTAGTGGATGAGTCTTATTATTGTTACGTGATGTATACAGAAGAATCAGAATCGGGTGAAAGTGAGTATATGTCTCGTTTTACGGGTTTGGCAAAGGATACCTTATATTACGGGACAAAGGAAAATCCTCAGTATTATTCATATATCACAGTACCGGGCACACCGCAATATTTCATGGGCGATTTGCGTTTCAACCGGGATTATCAGGAGGGATACGGGTTGAGCATCAATAAGTATTCCTCTTCTTGGCCGCATGTGACCACCTATCGTACGGGAGCGGTATACCTTCGTCTGGCCGAGGCCATCAACCGTGCGGGGTTATCCGTTGACGGCTTTCCATGCGTTGAAGTATGGTTTGAGCCGTGGCAATTTGATACAATATGATGCCAATGGGGAATATCGCCGTCTGATGCAGTCCGGTTATACGTTTTACGACATGTATGACAACAAGGATAATATTGGTTTGCATGCGCGCGGTTGCGGTAACGCGGAGATGGACACGTTGCATTACTCGTTACCCACCATGGCTTCGCTTCAGGACAGCATTCAGAAAGTGGAGGATATGATTTGCGACGAAATGGCTTTGGAGACGGCCTACGAAGGCAACCGTTTCTATGACTTGATGCGCTTTGCGTTCCGTCGTGGAGAAGATTTTCTGGCTTCCCGTGTGGCACGGCGTAATAATCCGGATATGCCGGACCAGACGCTTTACAACAAATTGAAAGACCGCAAAAACTGGTATTTGCCGATGGTGGAGAATTGAGAATGGTATATTGAGGAATGGCAGGCATGGAATTACGCTTATATCGTGGTTTCCATGCCTGTTTTTCTGCAAAAAATATGAAATGGGAAAAAATGACATACGTTTTGTCGAAAAATTGCCCTATCCTCTTTGGGTAAGGTGGCTTAATTTTTGCGATTAGAAAACTAAAGAACCCAATATCATGGAAATATTCACAGAAAGTCAATTCTCAGCATGTTATATACATTACCGGAGGCGGGTGAGAGGTTATATCTTGTCTCGGGTTTCCGACCGTGAAGAGGCGGAGGATCTGACTCAGGACGTATTTGAAAATATATGGAGATGCAGGGAAGGGGTACGCAAGGAAACGCTTCACAATTTAGTCTATACGGTTATGCGGAACACCGTGATAGACTATCTGCGCCGCCGTTATATGAAAAAAAGACCGGATGGATATATACACCTGCTGTGAGGAGGAGGAGGGCCGCAATACGGTAGAAGAAGATTATTATTACAAGGAGCTTCGCGTGGCGCATAGGAAGATGGTGAAACAGTTGTCCGAGAAACGCCGTCAGGCATATCTTTTGTATTTTTACAGGGGAATGTCGTATGCTTCCATTGCCGACAGGCTCAGTGTGTCGAACGTACTGTGGGCGGACATCTGGTGAGTGCGTTCAGGACGGTGCGTCTGGGGGTGGATGGGATATACCGGTATAAGGCGGGGTGAATGGAACCGGAAGTCCCGTTTTTGACAATATGTACGCTTTTTTCGCTTTCCGACATGCAAATGGAAAGGGAAAAGGGTTTCTTTCGATAACCGGAAGAGTTTGAAAAGCCTGAAATAGGTACGGAAGAGGCTTTTTAGGAATACTTTTTTAAGGTTTCAGGGCGTTTTTTTGTGTTTATTCACCAAAGACATGAATCGTTTGGAGCAGAATGAAAAATCGTTCGGCTGAGAAAACATTTTTTTCTCCGCGTGACGGTCGGAAGTCATGCGCCTATCGGTGGAACAAGTGCCTTAAAACCGTGGATCAACCTGCTTCGGATGCCATTATTTTCTCTATTTGAAAGGAAAAGCCTGTGGGTTTGGAGTATCTTTTGGTAAGCTGGAACGCCTTACAGGTTACGCCATTCTTTGGGGGCTGCGCAGAATGCACCATACATTTTTTCATTATGATAACGGAATACATTTCCGGCTTTCATCTTGCCTTTTTCCCGACGGTGCGAGAATCGCGTATTTACGGCGGACATCCAAGTGGGTGACGAATAAACGAGCCACGCACTATCGGAATTGACTTTTTGCCATTTTGTAATTGGAGATTTTTACAGACGTAGGATTTGCTCTTTGCTTAAGAAATCCAGAAACTCCCGGTAGGCCGTGCAATTCCGGAGCAGCGTTTCGTTTCCGGTCATGAAAAATTGCTTGCGTGCCCGGGTGAGGGCCACGTTGAGCTTGCGGTCTATTTCCCGACCGTCTGTCATGACCGGTTCGGACAAGATGGAGAGCTGGTACGGACGGCCGACGGTGGTGCTGAATATGATGATGTCGCGTTGGCTGCCCTGATAACGTTCCACCGTGTCGATGGTGATGTCGGCCGTGTCGGGAATGTGCCGTTCAGCCAAGGCTTTGCGTATCATGGCGATTTGTGCGCGGAAGGGGACGATGATTCCGATTTGCTTACAGGGACTGAAGGGTATGCCCGAGCGGCTGTGCAGTTGGCAAAGGGTGTGTACCAGACGTGCCACGGTTTCGGCTTCCCGCTTGTTGCTTTTGGATGAATCGCCCACGCCCGGCAGACCTTGGGCAAGCTCGGTCTGCTCTTGCTTACTCTCGATTTTCGTGTAATATTCTGCTTTGTCGGCTTGTACGGAAATGAATGCCATGCGTGTACCGCCCACGAAAGCGGTCCATCGGTCATCGTCCGGACGGGTGCCGAATGCCAGTGGTTCCTGTTGATGGGGGAGGGAACGGCATCCAGTCCGCCGTTATAATAATTACGGTTGACAAATTCGCAGATGGACGGATGCATGCGTCCTTGGCGATGAAGCATTTCCACGATGTTTTTCGTGCCTTGCAGGCTGCTCAGCCGGTGCAGGCGTTCAAACAGGGAGTTACGGCAGTCGGTCAGCCCGATGGCTTGCAGGCTATCCTCGGTCACCCGTGACATTTCCCGGGGTTGGCTCACAACGGCGGGCAGTTGCTGTGGTCGCCGATGAGGATGAATTTCCCGATGGCCAGACGGTTCAGGTTATAGTCTCCCCGGTTCACCGCAGTAGTGGCGCATAGCAGGGGGAGCAGTTGGGGCTCGAGCACTTGCGAGGCTTCGTCGATGATAGCCACGTCGATGACTTTCAGGCTGAATAGCTCTGTCTGGCTGCATAGGCTGCTGATGGTGCCGGCAAACACCCTGACGGGCGCCAGCTTCTCGTAGATTTCTTTTCGGGAGGTGGCATCCCCGATGACGTGCTTCATGAGCCGTGGCCGGAAGTCCGAGGCGCAGTTCAGTTCCTGCCCGATGCGGATGTATTCCGGAGCGGGGTTGATGGCAGACAGCGTATGGCAGATTTCATCCACAGCCCGGTTGGTATAAGCCATGAGCAGGAGGGTCTTTTGCGGATGGTCCGACAAGAACTCTTCCACCATGGATTTCAAGGCTACCGACGTCTTTCCTGTCCCCGGCGGTCCGACAAGCAGGAAGTAATCCCGGGCCTGTTTGGCTTTCAGGACGATACGGTCTATTTCTTCATTCAGGTTATGCCGGTGGAGCCTTACGGACGGGTCGGTGGCCGGTGGCCGTATGCCCAACAGCAGCTCTTTCCGTTCCCGTGGGGCGGTGAGCAGGCTGAACAGTCCCGAATAGGCTTGGTTGAATGTGGCGTCCATGTAACCCGGCTCTACGGCATAAAGGCTGTCGGGGCGGAAAACTCCGGCATTCCGCTGTTTGTAAGATAGTTTCAGCAGCATGCGTTCAGGATGGATTTCCTCTATGGTGCAACGGAAGAACTGTTTGTTCGTCACGTTGTCCCCTTCGTGGTTCCGTTCGTAGAGCATCACCATGTCGCCCTGCCGGAAGTTCGGGAGGAAGTCTTCGCCGTATTCGGAAGTTTCAAATCCAGCCGCACGATGGCACCTTCCTCGTCGGGGACGGGATGCAGTTTCAGTCCGGTCAGGATGTTTCCGTTCTGTTGTTTTTGGTCAGTGTGTCGCAGCACCATGTTTCGGAGAATCCGCCCGGCGAGTCCGCCCGGTCGTCCCCGACTTTGGCGCGGAATTGTTCGCGGGCGGTAAACGTCAGGAAGCGATGGAAATAATCGGCTTCCGCTCCCCTCATGCCATGAAGTGGTGTCAGTATTGCCATCATGCGGGGGCGCAGGTAACGAGTATAGAGCCGATCGCCCCGTCCGTTCACGTTGAGCCGTTCTTCCGTCAGCTCGCCTATCAACGCACGGGATTCCCCTTTCTCAGGCGGTGCTCTATGTGCAGGATGGCATTCCGCAGGGCCATGACGCGGCGGATATGGCTGCGCGGCACGTCGACGGCATAAAGCCCGGGATAACGTGAATAGAAGAGGTAAGACTGTACCTGTTCATGCCTGCGGTCTAGGTTATAATACAGGATTTCTTTGTACAGGGCCATTTGCAGGCGGTGTTCGTCCTTCGGGTTGCGGTAGGGATATTCGTCTGCTTTTCCGCTTTTCAGTTCCACTAACTTGTCGGCGTTTCGGGTGAGCAGGTCCATACGTCCTTGCAACCCGGGGCTTCGCAAAGGAAAGACGGCTCCAGTTCCACTTCCGTTTTCCGGATGTCGATGCCTGCGGCACTGAAACTGTTGCGTACGGTCTGCCGGATGTGGTGGAATTGCATTTCGCAGCGGTTGAAGAAATCGCGGTCGATGTCCGGCAAGGTGGACCAGGCAAGAGGGAGAGCCGGAAGGAATTCTGCATGGAACGCAGGTAGAGTTCCGCTTCCGCCGTCCCGTCTGCGTTTTGGATAAATCGCTC